>Ga0307433_1000367_pt1 | contig 37775 bp, 29 predicted proteins | sample SalMarWE160210MG_FD_202166 | JGI IMG/M metagenome (GOLD analysis project Ga0307433, IMG submission 202166) | Salt marsh sediment microbial communities from the Plum Island Ecosystem LTER, Massachusetts, United States - WE1603-210 | ecosystem: Environmental > Aquatic > Marine > Intertidal zone >... | reverse complement strand
AGTTATCGAATGGGTTGTCAAAACTAAACGCTCTCAAAATTCGTCATCCGAGTGGGGCAATTTATGAATTCGCACTCAACTAGGTATCACTTAATTCCCTTCATTCTGGTAATAGCCGATACTAATGACATCCAGACTTCTCTACCCTCAATCTGATTGATGGGTACTATGATATCGGGCTGAAGGTATTTTTTATCCCAGATTGAAAAACAGGGGAAATGTTCCCAATTTTGTTAGCTTTTTAAGAAAGGATAAGAAGATGAAAATGTATCAGAGGATAGGATCGGCTTTGGTTTCATTAGGAGTTCTGTTTCTCCTAATGGGAACCGGAGTTCTCATCTTGAATAAGCCTAGTTATGTCCAAGCAGCAGACCAAACAAAGTCTACGGCAGTTGTGTCTAAACCCCATACACCAAAGGAGCAAGGGGTAAACGACGACAGTCTTGGGCAGACGAAAAGTATGACTGTAGGTAGAGGTAGAAAAGCATACAAGGAAATCCTGGAGAGGCTCAAAAAAAGAGAAGCCCCACATGTTCTTGAATATATGAAGAGTTTGGAAAGGGAGGAATCCAGTGATGCTCGTAAGGAGATAATATTAAGACTTTTTCAGGCTCAAGACGATCGAGCAACTCCGTTGCTCTGCAAGGTGTTAGAAGAAGATGAAGATAGTGAAGTGCGAGAGGCGGCTGCTAACGCTCTGGGCTCCATCGGCGACAAAAGGGCAATACCCTACTTGGCAAGGGCACTAAAAAGCGATGAGGATACACTTGTGCGGATAGCTGCAGCAATTAGTCTGTTTCTGCTTGGCGAATATAAACTGGCAACTCCATTCTTAAAGGAATTTCTGAGCAGTGAAAACGATTCTATTCGCAGACGGGTGGCTTGTCAGTGGGGTTTCTATTATCTTACGGATAGGAATGTTCCAGAAATAATCCCTTTGCTCGAGATCGCCATAAGGGATGAGAATCCGGATATCCAGATTTGCGCGGCAAAGGATCTTGATGAGTTTGATGAGATGCCTCGTGTCTACTTGACCCTCCGTGAGGATCTAAAAAGTAAAGACAGTAAGGTCCGAGTAAAGGCTTTATATGGATTGAATGCGGTCTCTCTGCTTGAGTATTATCCCCGTCCAGCAGGCAGAAGAAGATTTGATGTAAATGAGATAAAGTCGGCTGTCAAGAAAATGCTCAAAGATCAAGATAGACTTGTGCGAGAAACAGCTCATAAGGTGTTAGAAAGGATGAACAGTAGGGCGTATTGAGAGATTGGGAATGGAACGGGGGTGAATCTTTAAATAGCGCTTAAGGTTTCTTCCATAAGATTGCCTCGCTCCTTCCATCGCTCGCCATGACGGGAATATTTCAATTTTAGTAGTTTTCGGACAGACACTATCTATGGTGATTACCATGTGGGTCATCAGCCAACCCTCAAAGAAAAATGGCTTGATTTTCTCAGGGGATTGGTGTAGCATAATGGGATAATTAGTTAAAGAGGAGGACGGCAGAATCGGGATTCTGCCACCTCGCTTTGGAGAGGCCGATGAAGATAGAGATAATAAGGAGCAAAAGGAGGAAGAAGACCGTTCAGGCAAGGGTCGTTGACGATAGGCTCTTGGTCTATGCCCCGGAAAGGATCGATGAGGGAAGCCTTGCGGAGATCATTGAAAGTATTCGTAAGAGGGTGGAGCGGAGGAAACTGCAAGGGAGGTTGAACAAAGAGGTTGATTTGGCTAAGGTGGCCCAATCATTGAACAGAAAATATTTCTCCGGAAGACTGAGGTTCAAATCGATCGAGTGGGTGACCAATCAGGCGAAAAGGTTTGGCAGTTGTCAGTATCGACAGGGGAAGATCAGGATATCGCATCGGTTGACCCGCATGCCCGATTGGGTGAGGGATTATGTGATTGTCCATGAGCTGGCCCACCTGGAGGAGCCAAACCATAGCCCGAGGTTCTGGGGGTTGGTCAACCGTTATCCATATACGGAGAGGGCCAGAGGTTTCCTGATGGCCAAAGGGATGGAGGAAGATGAGAGCCTATGAGGTCATAAGCAAGAAGAGGGATGGAGGAGCTTTAAGCCCAGAGGAGATAGATTATTTCGTCTCCGGCTTCACCAAGGGGGAGACCCCCAACTACCAGATGGCCTCCCTGTTAATGGCCATCTTCCTCAGGGGGATGAACCAGGAGGAGACCTTTTCGCTGACCACCTCAATGCTCCACTCCGGCCAGGCGCTCGACCTTTCGGATATTCCCGGAAAGAAGGTGGACAAACACAGCACAGGGGGAGTGGGGGACAAGGTCTCCCTGGTGCTGGCCCCAGCGGTGGCCGCAGCCGGGGCTGTAGTCCCGATGATCTCCGGGCGGGGATTGGGGCATACCGGGGGGACCTTGGACAAGTTAGAGTCCATCCCCGGATTCAAGACTCTGTTGACCATTGAGGAGTTCAAGAGGAACCTCTCCCGCATTGGGGTTTCCATCATCGGCCAGACCCCTGAGCTGGCCCCAGCAGACGCCAAAATCTATGCCCTGAGGGATGTTACCGCCACGGTGGATTCCATCCCCTTAATCGCCTCCAGCATAATGAGCAAGAAGTTAGCCGCCGGCCTCGATGGCCTGGTCCTCGATGTAAAGCTGGGCCGCGGAGCGGTTTTCAACCAGGAGGAGAAGGCCTTTCAGTTGGCCAGAACCATAATCGGTATTGGCCTTAAATTCGGCAAGAGGGTAGTGGCCTTGGTGACTGATATGGATCAACCCTTAGGCAGAATGGCGGGGAATGGCCTGGAGGTGAAGGAGGTAATAGAACTGCTCAAGGGGGAAGGACCGCTGGATTTGCGGGAGATAACCATTGCCTTAGGGGCGCAGATGCTGCTTCTGGCCCAGGTGGCCAAGGATATTAGGGATGGGGAGGAGAGGATTAGGGGGGTGATAGAAGGTGGTGAAGCCCTGGCCAAGTTTGGGGAGATGGTAAAGGCCCAGGGGGGAGACCTGAGGGTGATTGATGATCCGCGGGCTTTACCCCAAGCCAAATTGAAGATTGTGGCCAAGGCGGAGGCCAGTGGCTGGGTGACCTCCCTCGATGCCAAGCTAATTGGCCAGGCGGTGGTGGCCTTGGGAGGGGGGAGGAAGGATCTGACAAGCAAGATCGATTATGCGGTAGGGGTGGAGTTGCTGAAAAGGAGGGGCGATGAGGTGAGAGAGGGAGAGGATTTGGCCTTTGTCCATGCTTCCGGGGAAGGGGAGGGAAGGGAAGCTCTGCAACTGGTGCAGAGCGCTTACCAGTTGAGCGAAGACCCTCTGCAAGTTCGCCCTTTAATCCTCTATCTGGTCACCGAAGATGGGGTCAAAAGTGTATCTCCTCCGAGGGGGTCCCCCCCTTAGGTTGAGAGGGGTGAACCTCCTTGGGGATGTTGTGGGGAAGATTGCACCTTTGGGTGGGTTCGGTCCCCTTGATGAAGACCTCTTTAACTACTTTTGGACATCGCTTGGTGGGCAATAGTCCGCTTTCCGCGCAGACATCTACGAAGCTAATACCTGGGGGAACCGGGAAATCCTTTACCGGCAGTCCCCGATGGGCGGCAAGCATAAAATCAGTCCAAATGGGCAGGGCCGCCCTTGCCCCGGTCTCCCCTTCCCCCAAGGGGGTAAGGTCGTCAAAGCCAACCCAGACACCGGCCACCAATTGCGGGGTAAAGCCCACAAACCAGGCGTCGGTAAAGTTGTCTGTAGTGCCCGTCTTCCCCCCGGCTGGGCGGCGGAAGCCCCTCCGGCGGGCTCCATATCCCGTCCCCCTGTTCATCACCGACTCCAGCATATTGGTTATTATATAGGCCGTCTGCTCGTTGAGCACCTCCTCCTTGTAAGGGGAGTTCTCCTCCAAGATGTTTCCCTCCCTGTCGGTTATCCTGGTTATGTAGATGGGGTCTATTCTCACCCCTTGATTGGGGAATACGGCAAGGGCCGAGACCAATTCCAGGGGGATAACCTCAGATGTGCCGATGGCCAGGGAGGGAACAGCCCTCAGAGGAGTTTTTATCCCCATCCGATGGGCATAGAAGACGGCCTGCCTGGGGGTAAGCTTCTCCAAGAGCTTAATGGAGACCACATTTCTAGATAGGGCTAAGGCCGTTCTCAAGGTTGTTGGCCCCTTAAAGATGTGGTCATAGTTCTCAGGGCGCCAGAGCCCCCTCTTCTCATCGTTCAAGACTATGGGGGTATCGTAGATAATATCCGTGGGCTTGAACCCGTTGTCAACGGCTGCCGTATAGACAAATGGCTTGAAGGCCGAACCGGGCTGGCGTCTGGCCTGGGTGACCCGGTTGAACTCACTCTCCGTGAAATCCCTACCGCCCACCAGGGCCTTAATGAACCCGGTCCCCGGCTCAATGGCCACCAAGGCCCCTTGGACCTTCTTGTATTCCCTCTCCTCCCCCTCGTTTGTTGAATCGGGGAGGGGTATGGTGTAGACAGTGTCGGTTAAAGGGTGTGCCCTCTCTATCTTGGCCTGGAGCTTGTTTAGGTTCCTCTGCATAGCCTCCTCTGCGGCCCGTTGCATCTGCAGATCGAGGGTGGTATAGACCGATAGGCCACCGCGGTAGAGCATCTCCTCCCCGTATTTCTTCTCCAAATACCTTCTCACCAATTCTGTGAAATAGGGGGCCTCGCCCTTGGCCTCCACATTGGGGTTGAGTTCCAGGGGGAGGGCTTTTAAGCTGTCGGCCTTGCTCTGGGAGATTTTCCCCCAAGTTAGAAGGGATTTGATGACCAGGTTTCTCCTGCGCAGGGCCCTCTGGGGGTGGTCAAAGGGTTCATACTTGCTGGGGGCTTTGAGGAGGCCCACCAGGAGGGCGCATTCAGCGATGTTCAGATCCCTCACCTCTTTGGAGAAGTAAACCTGGGAGGCAGCTCCCACCCCGTAGGCTCCATTGCCGAAGTAGTTCTGGTTGAGATACATCTGGAGGATCTCATCTTTGGAGTATGTTTTCTCGATTCTAATTGCGGTGAGGACTTCCTTAACCTTGCGGGAGAAGGTCCTTCGCGGGGTTAAGAAGAGGGTCCTGGCCAACTGTTGGGTGATGGTGCTGGCCCCTTGAACAAGCCGATGTGCTTTCACATCTGCCCAAAGAGCTCCAGCTATGCGATGGAGGTCCACCCCCCAGTGCCGATGGAACTTCCTGTCCTCTGTAGCCAGGAGGGCATTGAGCAGATAGGGAGGCATATCCTTCAGGGGGACGAGCACCCTTTTTTCCTTGTAATATTCCTTGAGCTCCTCTCCATCTGCGGCATATACCCTGGTGATTAGGCTGGGTTCGTAGTTTTCCAACTGGGCCAGAGAAGGAAGGCTGCGGCGATAGGTGAGCAGCAGGGAGAAGAGCACCAGGAGGATAAAGGCCCAGAAAACCCCACAGCCAATTATCACCCTTTTCTGGGTTCTAAAAAAGTTTTTAATCATTCCAAGTAGATTATACGGGGAAACAATCTTGGAGTCAAGGCCAAATTGACATTTTGGAACTTCCATTTTTAGACAGGATTGACAGGATGAGCAGGATAAATAAAATTCGTCCCTGCCTGCTTTCCTCGTGGCAATTAAATTGAAGGGGTTAATTTCAATGGTAGCTGATTTGAATGTTATGATGCAAATGCGGGTTGGACGGAGCAGATAAAGATCATGTAAATCCTGTTATCATGTCAGAAAGGTTCCGTTAACAGGCGGCTAAATTCAATTTTGGGTGGCTGGTCGGATTTACCTCTGGCAGTTTCTGCAGAAGGTGGTGATTCGTCGGTGGGGGGAAACCTCGGTAAGGTTGGTTTCACAGACTGGGCAGGGGTTCCCGCCCTTCCGATGCACCCTGAAGAACCCCCTCTCCTCAACCTCTATCTTTTCCCCAACCCTTTCCTTGATTATCTCTATGGCCTCAGTTAGCACTGAACCGATAGCCCAGTAGAGGGATTTGACCTCCCCTGGAGAGAGGCTGGAACTTTTTCTCAGGGGGGAGATGTGGGCGGCAAAGAGGATCTCATCTGCATAGGCATTTCCAATATAAGCTAAAAACCTCTGGTTGGTGAGGATATTCTTGATCATTCCCCGGAAATGGCGGAGCCTGGATTCAAACTCCTCCAGACCGGGGAATTCATTTAAGGCATCAGGGCCTAATTCTGAAAATTGGGGTATCTTAGAGAAGTCCTGCCCTTGAGCCAAGTGGATTCTGCCCATAAGCTTGGGGTCAAATAGCGAAGTTCCGCCCCGGCAGCGAAGCGGAAGACGAGGCAGATGTGCGACTTCCGCCGTTCCCTCCTCTAAGCAAGTTGGAACCTTCCGGGAAGCATAAGGTGGAAGACAAGCGTGCCACTTTTAAAGGAGAGGAGAAGAAATTTACCTCTTCGTTGCACAGATTGGAGCGGCACCCCCTCGCTTACGGAGATGAGCTCCCCTTGGAGGCAGCGAAGGATGAGGGGACGGAGGATTTCAACCTTCTCCACCTTCTCTTCCTCCAACCTTTGCTTGAGAACCTCCTTTATATGCTCCAGGTCTGGCAGTTCAGGCATCCCGCCCCTTAAGTATTGTCTTTCCTGAAAAACTTGACAGTCGCAAAATTAGGTAGCCGCAACCTTTAGGTTGCGTAAATGGTTGACTTAATGGGACTTCCTCCCGCAGGCTGAAGCCTGCGGCTACCGATCCTATGGTTTTTGCAGTGGAGCCTTTGATTGATCTCCCCAAGCAGAACCATCACCTTTTCCATTGGCGTAGAACAGGGGTTCTGACGGCTTGGGAAAGGGATCTGTTCGTTTGGACTTTGGGCTGGAGATCGGGATCTTTGTCCGCTTCTTTCGGACGCTCCAATGAAGTCCGCGGTGGATGAATATGGGTCTTGGTGGGCAGCGCTGTTTGCCAGTGGTGATTCTGTCTCTCTATCTTAACCTTCTCACCTCCCCCACCCTCCTGGTTATACCCTGGTTGTCAAAATAGGTTAAAAGGGAAAGGGCGAAGCGGCGACTCGTGTGCAGAATTTCCTTAAACTCCCTTAGGTTTATCTCACCCTTCTCCTGCACGTACTCTCGGAGTAACTCCTCTGCCCTCTTTACCCATTTTTCGTGGAAGAGGAGAGAGTGGCCGGTGGGGACAAGGGCCCCCATCTCCTGGAGGACCCCCATTAACCGGCTGGCATCTCCCCTCTTAAGCTCTCGGGGGGAAGGGGGAGAGAATACTCCCTTGAGGAACCTCTCCTCTAATTCTTCCTTCAACTGCTCCTCTTGCGGGGAGAGGGGGATGTGATGGGAGGAAAGGGCCAGTTTTCGGCCAGAATGGAGGGATAGTTCCCCTGATTTCAGGAGCTCCTGCAAGGCCTTACGATATAGCTCTAGGTGCGCCCTAAGCCTGTGACCCAACTCATCCTCTCCCACCCCTAACCTATAGGGGTTTTGCCGATGGAACCCCTTAACCTCATCTATGATCCTCTCCTTGAGTTTCAGAAGGGAAGATGTGAGGAAGTAATGGGACCCCTCCCCTAAGCGAACCAGGTTGCCATTCTCCTGCAGCTCTCTCAGCCCGACCCTTATCAGCTTCCAGGGGAGTTGCGTGGCTTGCCAGAGCTCGTTTTCCGTTGCTCCCCTGGACCTCCTCCAGAGAAGCCTCTCCCTTATCACCTGGGGGACTTCTCTTCCCTTTAGGGCGTTGAGGTAGTCCAACCTTTCTCCCCTTCTCTTGGTGGGAGGATAAGGGTCAAGTATCTCTCCGCCACCGATCGTAGAGGGAGGGGAGGGGATACGCACCACAAAACGGTCTCCCAAGGCGCCGGTGATGTTGACCTCCAAGTTGAACCTGACCAATCCGGATTGACCTCTTCTGAGTGGCCTCCCCTCTAAGGGGTAGACCCGGCCCACAACCTCTGCTGTCCCGGTGAGGAATTTGAGCCAACTTCCCCCTTTCACCTCTCCGGGGAAGCCCTTGAGAAGGGAGAGCTCCCCCTCCAACCTCCTTGTTGGTTGGAAAAAGGAGGGGGTGGCCAAGCTGTCCCCTCTTTTTATCTCCTCTTTGCCAATCCCCCTGAGGTTGAGGGCTGCCCTCATCCCCCTCCTCACCTCTGGGCGGGGTTTGCCCATTACCTCTATGCCCCTTATCCTCAGGGGCCTTTTGGCGGGGAGAAGTTCAACCTCCTCCCCCACCTCCACCCTTCCGGAGATGACCGTCCCGGTAACCACCGTGCCAAACCCCTTTATGCTGAAGGAGCGATCCACCGGAAGCCTAAAGATTTCCCCCTCCCCCACCTTTTCGCGGGCTTCCAACAATTCCCTTAAGACCTCTTTCAGCTCCTCCAATCCCTGGCCGGTTAGGGCGGAGACAGGGAGTATGGGAGAACCCTGCAGTGGGGTCCCCCACAGGAGCCTCTCCACCTCACCCCTTCTCCTTTCTATGATCTGGGCATCTACTAAGTCCGTTTTGGTAAGGACAACTACCCCTTCCTTTATCCCCAAGATCTGCAGTATCTGGAGGTGCTCTATGGTTTGGGGTTTGACCCCCTCGTCGGCAGCAATAACCAGGAGGAAAAGGTCGATGCCACTCACCCCGGCCACCATATTCCTGATCAGCCTTTCATGGCCAGGCACATCTATGAAGGCGACATCCTCCCCCCAGAAGGCGAACCCCAAATCGATGGTCATCCCCCGCTGCTTTTCCTCCGGGAGCCGGTCCGGATCCTGGCCCGTGATGGCCTGGACCAGGACCGATTTGCCGTGATCGATGTGGCCAGCCGTTCCAATGATCAACGGGTAAACCATCTAACCTTCCTCTATAATCCTCTGGAAGGCAAGGACTATCTCATCTATCCCCTCTAAGCTCCTCAGGTCGAGCAGGACCTCCTCCCTTTTCACCCGAGGGATAATGGGCGGTTGGGAAAGCCGCAGCTTCTGGGCTAACTTTCCGGCAGGAAGCCCCTTTAATGTTACCCCCACACAGGTGGTGGGCAACTCCTCTCCGGCCAGGGAACCCCCGCCAACTTGGCCCACCTCTGGGATAAGCTTTACCGTCCCCCTTTTGCTGATTATCCCTATAAGTTCGGCAGCTAGCCTCTTGGCCTCCCTCTCTACCTCCTGAGGGGACCTGGTCAGCAGGTGGAGAAGGGGGAGCCTATCAGGCAGTTCCTCCGGGTGGAGGAAGAGCCGTAAGGTGGCCTCTAAGGCGGAAAGGGTAAGTTTCCCCGCGCGGAAGGCCCGATAGAATTGATTTGTCCTCAATCTCTTTATCAGGTTCTCTTTACCTAAGATCACCCCAGCCTGGGGGCCACCCAAGAGCTTATCCCCGCTGAAGAGGACCAGGTCTGCCCCGCTCTTTATGCTCTCCCCAGCTATGGGTTCCTTCTGCAACCCATAGAGCGAAAGGTCGATCAGCGCCCCGCTCCCTATGTCATGCACCACAGGGAGGCCCCGGCTTCTCCCCAAGCTGACCAAGTCAGCCAATTCAACCTGGGAGGTAAACCCCGAGATACGATAGTTGCTTTGGTGCACCTTCATTATCAGGGCGGTATCCTCGATGACGGCCTCTTCATAGTCCCTCAAGGCAGTGCGGTTTGTGGTCCCCACCTCTCTCATCGTGGCTCCGCTTCCCTCCATTATATAGGGGAGTCTGAAGGAGCCGCCTATCTCCACCAGCTCCCCGCGGGAGATGATTACCTCCCTTTCTGGTGCCAGGGTATTGAGGGTCAAATAGGTGGCCGCCGCATTGTTGTTGACCACCAGGGAGGCCTCTGCCCCCGTAAGATAGGAAAGAAGACTTTGAATATGGGAGTTTCTCTCCCCCCTTACCCCCTTCTTCAGCTCAAACTCCAAGTTGCAATAACCACTGGCCTCAAGTAGGGCATCCCTGGCCTCTTGGGACAAAGGGGCCCGGCCCAGGCCCGTGTGCAAGATCACCCCAGTGGCATTTATCACCCTCCTCAGATGAGGTTGCAAAAGGCTATTGGCCAGTTCAGCGGCCTCACTCCTTATCTTTTCCCCGCTTGGCGGTTCTCCCTCCCCCTGAAGAAGCAATTCCCTTCGCCTCTTTAGGGTCACCCTCACTGCCCAAGCAAAGAGCTCCGGGGGCAGTTTCTCAGGGGTCCCCTGTCTGAGGATTCGGTCAACCGAGGGGAGTTGACTGAGCTTCTCTTCTTTATTCTCCATTTGGGTTGTGGATGAAGTTTTGACTATTCCCCCGCATAAGTGCGGGGTGAATGTTCCAAGGTTTCTGCTTTGTCTTGCAGAAAAAAAACCAGTCCTAAGCTGGTTCATCCCCCTTCCCGATCAAGCTGTAAAGGGTGTGGGCCCTCTTCCTGCTCACATTCCCTTGGGGGATCTCCAGTATCCTAACTGCAATCTGGTGGTCCCAAAATCTTATACTCACTATCTGGCCAGATTTAACCCTATCACCTGGCTTGGCTCTTCTCCCGTCCAAAAATACCAGACCTTCCTCACAAGCCCTCTTGGCCTCCACCCTTCTTCTTATCAGCCGACTTGAGGAGAGAAATTGGTCTATTCTCAATGGGTAAAACTGGCTAATCTTATGTCAATATAGGTCCGTTTCCGAGCTTGGGCAAGCCATTGATTTAATTTGGTGGTTGCCTTTTCCCGGTGAGCCATACCCTTTATCATCCCCCAATCCTGCTCCAGGCTAAGCTTTCTGTTTTCCCTTCTGTCGGTGACCAGGATGAGGTGCACTCCATAGGAGGAGATCACCGGTTGGCTAACTTCTCCCACCTGCAAGTTATTAAGCGCATCCTTAAAGCTCTCCGTTAACTGATCCGGCTCAAACCAACCGAGATCCCCTCCCCTGTCCCGGGAGCCCAGATCCTGCGAGTACTCCTTGGCCACCTGGGCGAAATCCTCACCTCCTACGCTCCTTTGCCTCAAGGTATCTGCTTTTGCTTTCGCCTTTGCCCAGTCCTGAGAGGATGGCCTCAGGGAGAAGAGGATATGACGGGCTTTTACCCTATCCCCCTTCCTCTCCTCTACCTGAATTATATGATAGCCAAACCTCGTTCGGACCAGATTGCTTATTTCTTCTACCTTAAGGGAGAAGGAAGCCCGGTCGAATTCGGGGACCATATCTCCCCTATCAAACCATCCCAATTCCCCTCCAGAGGAGCTACTGGGATCATCGGAATACTCCCTGGCCAATTGGGCAAAATCACTCCCCTCTTTTAACCTCTGCAAAACACTTTTGGCTCTCTCCAAGACCATAGCCTCTGTCTCGGGGCTTGGCTCCACAGTCAAAAGGATATGGCTAATCCTTATTGCCTTCTTCTGGGGGGGAAAACTATCCTGGTAACTTCGGTAAAAGTCCCTCACCTCTCCATCGGAGATCTTTACTTGAGATACGAGCTTGTTCATCAGCTTCTGCTTGAGGAGCTCACTCTTGACCTGGGCGCGATATCTCCTCTTCAGCTTCTCCAAGGTTAACCCCTCCCTGTCTAATTCCTTTTGGAATTCTGCTGACGAGGTGAATTGGCTCCTCACCTTTGTCAATTGTTCATCCAGGGCTTGGTTCACCTCCTGAGGGGCTACCTCAAGGGTCTCCCTTTTTGCCTCCACTAAAAGGACTTTGTCATTTACCATCTCCTCCAAGACCTTTTTTCTTAGCCTCTTCACCTCTAAGCTATCCTTGAGGTTCACCTTGCCCTGCATAGCCAAGAGCTGGAGTTGGGACTCAAGCTCTGAGTAGAGGACGATCTCATTCCCCACCACGGCCACTATCCCATCGATGAGCTGGCCGGAAAGGGAAGTTGCGGCCGTGATGGGCAGGACACAGAGAGAGATAGTTATTATTTTAGCGATTTTCCTGAACATTTCACATCCTTTGGAAAAATTTTATGGTTATAGCATCAATGAGCTGAACAGTTTACCCAATCCGATGGGGGGATCTCTTGTGTGGCATCAAGCTTAAATGGATGTTTACTATCCGGCCATGGAGATTTCCCCAAAGGTAGAAACACTAACTCAAAGTGCAAGTGATAGTATGCTACTATTACCTTTTATCCTTAAAGTCGAACAATTTTGGAGATTTAAGCTCCACTACAAATTCTTTAATTCGCCTCTCTGCCAATTTTACATATTCATCCTCAATGTCATACCCTACATAGTGCCGTTCTGTCTTTATTGCCGCTATAGCGGTTTGACCACTTCCAATGAACGGGTCTAAGACAACATCTCCCGCAAAAGTATAAAGTTGAATTAACCTGTAGGGCAATTCCACTGGGAAAGGGGCTGGGTGTCCCACTTTGTGAGCGGGCTCCGCTGGAAATGTCCAAATACTCTTGGTAAATTCAAGAAACTCACCTTTAGATATTGAGCTTTTCCTCCTACTGTAAGCATTCCTTCTAAACATACCTTTAGAAAACACTAAGATATATTCGTGAATATCCCTTAAAGTCGGATTAGCAGCAGAAAGCCAGCTACCCCAGGCTGTAGAGGGGCTGGCACTTGATGCTTTATTCCAAATAATCTCACCTCGCATCAATAATCCCAGGGCTAACATATCCTCAACTATGAAGGTGTGCAGAGGGATATATGGTTTCCTTCCTAAATTGGCGATATTGATGCATACTCTGCCCCCGGGGACAAGAACCCGGTAGACCTCTTTCCATACCCTGACCAGGAATTTCCTATATTCTTCGAGAGTCAAATTTTCATCATATTCCTTCCCCACATTATACGGAGGAGAGGTAACCATTAAGTGGACGCTATTATCAGGCAACTCCTCCATCTTTTCAGAGGATTTGCAAAAGATTTTATCCAAGAGTCTTGGAGCGATAGGATTTTCTACATATTTGGTTTTCTGTTCCTGCGGCAATCCTTCGTATAACTTGCTGGCATAAAAACGCGTAGAATCATGACCTATTCTACCAGGAGAGCCAAAGGAGCTGGTTTGTGTTCCTCTCTTTCTTTGGTTGTTGCTCATATTAATCCTCTCTCCAATAATCTACCCACCTCTTGTAGGGATTATAATCTACTTCTGTCCATTGCCAACCTATTTCAATCAGCTTAGACATCTCGTCCTCAACTAAGCTGGAAAGGGCTTCTTTGCTTATTTCTACACCTCTTGGATTTGTCCCCGGCTTAGGGAGTTTAACATACCTTTCTCTACCGATTTTGTCAAAAAGCCTTTTCTGTGCTTCCCAAGGTATGTAATAAAGGCCTCCCACACTATCCCAGTTGATCTGAATAAGCAGAATATCGCAATGAGGAAGATAGTTTTCACGAAATTCCTTAGCCTTTTGAGCATCGACTGTCCATATAAGTTTAACTCCACCAAATCCTTTGCCCGTGATTGTTTTAATGGATACAGGTTGTCCCAATAGTGCTACATCAACCTCAGGCTTAGTAATGGGAATTTCAGTCTCTACATTGGCTTCACCAAATTTGTAGATGAGTAAAGCCACTATTATCCTTTCACGAAGAGAACCAACCTCCATTCCAATCTTCCCAGCTCTTGAGCTTTCTAATTCTGCGAGATGAAACAGATGCGGCAATCGTTTTTTAATTTTCTCTACGAGTTTGTCATCTTCAAATATTTTCCCTAAGTGACTTGACATATTGCACTTCTTCCTTGTTTATGTGACAAAAGGGGCAAAGAACTTGGTGACAAGGGATGTCTGTAAATTAACCTTTCAGGGCTAAGCAGTTACCAATCCATTTGGTGATAACGTCTCAAACCTCTCTTTGCTAATCTCCAGTTTTTTCTCCAGAGGGGTCAAAATACTTGTCCCTCCACTAAGGCGACTTCATCCGACAGGTGGCTGATAAGCAAAGTCCTGATAGACCAAGTGAGGTCTCTATTTAGCCTGGTGGCTTGCGTAAACTCCTAAGTTTGGTTACACCCCGAACGAAGCAAACCGGGAACACTATAGAATATGCCGTTTCATTTTGGGAATGACAGCCCTTAAGGTTCAAATGCTATATTACGCGAAGACTAATCGACGTCTCTTCGGCTCAGGAATTGGTCGCCCTAATTCTTTAGCAGTCTCAATCCATTCCTGAATCACCACTTCTGCATTAGATAGAGCTTCCTGATAAGTTGCTCCATCTGCCATACAACCAGGCAACTCTGGAACTTCTGCAATGAACGCATCATCCTCATCACTCCAGTAGATAATTACTTCATATTTATTCATCTTGACCTCCAGACTTATATTTTAAAATCACATTACGAATCTGCTTAACCTGATTGGCTTAGTTTTCGAGCCTTTAGGCTGGAGGTTCAAAATCTCCTCTACATCCCGCTGGCCAACCAGTGGTTAGCAAAGCCTATATAACCCATCTTCAGAGAAATGGGTGCCCCATCAATCTATCGAAGGTATGCCCTGCATAGCTATCTATTTAATCGCCGTGATCATAGGATTCTCATTTATAGGTGCAGCCATTTGCACGACGATTTTTACCAGTGATCGCAAAATTGAATCAATGGTATCAATGTCACTGGGACGAGTTCCCTCTGAGTATTGGGCGAACAATTGTTCCGCAAACCATGCCCCACTATGTGAAGGAACTACCTCCCGAAAACCAATCTCCTTCAACCAGGGCACAAAGGTCTTTCCTGATGGATGAGTGAGTGAACAGAGAAGTGTTTCGGTAATACTTGGAAAGGCCTTTTCTAAAAGTGGAATGGTGATTAAATCAAAGGAAAGAGAATCCCCATTTTCTAAGAAAAACTTAATTACCTTCTCATTGGGCAGCGAAAAGGCAATCCTATACATTCTTGCGAACTCTTGATCAATATGACGATCATATAGAGTAAGCCAACACATATGATCATCGATCTTATCGAGGTGAGCTTCTTGCTCTTGATTGTTGCGATACCTACCCAGATCCTCATATCCTATCCTCAGATGTCCTCCCGATCTCAATATCCGATAAAGCTCCTGCAAGGTGGCTTTTGGATCTGGCGTCTGTTCTATAGATGATGCAGCCATTACTCCATCAAAACTGTTATTCTGAAATGGCAGGGGGGTTCCTGGTTTAACCCAGATAAATCTCACATTTGAAATACCCATCCTTCTGGCGTTTTCGGCGCATATCTCAACCCGATGAAGGGATCCATCAACTCCCACCACTTCGTCAACAAAAGGTGCTACGATCAAAGATGGCCACCCATCGCCAGGGCCAAAATCCAGTAATCTTTTCCCTGCCCCTTCTGTGGAAAAAAGGTAGTCGAAGAGTGATCCCCGATCTTGCCAATGTGATTCTTCGTTTGCATCGAATGGTTGATATATAATTGGCAAAGAGCAGCCTGACTGAGAGTCCATTTCATCATAAAAAAACTCTACCGAATTACATATTTTCGGCTTTAACTCTCGCTCAATCCATTCAAAGATATCCATAACTTAATTAGGATAGGGATTCCCATTTTCAGACAGGATGACCAAGATAAATTATAGTCTTCCGCAAGACCGTGCAGAAGGCCTCTTTCCCTTGTGGGGAAAGGTTAGGTGAGGGTGAACCCTCCTCCCTCTAATTCCAGACCTCTGGTAGCCGCAGACTTCAGTCTGCGTATCCCCCAACCTAAGGGGTGGGACTACCTCTCGCCGGGGGCATAGGGGATTTCACAGTTAACCATAAAATCCTGTAAATCCCATTCATCCTGTCAAAGGCGGCAAAATTTACCACTTCAGGATTTACCTGGTTGTTATTGCGAAAGCTCCGCCCGTGTCTGTTTTCGATCAGACGATCACATCAGGATTAACTGAGATATTTGAATCCGGAAGTTAGAGAGTCATCTCACTCCATTGGGGAAGAAAGTCAATTCCCAGATCACCCCCTACCATTCTAGCCCGAATTATTCATAAGTTCCTTCTCAGATCCTCCGAGCCACCAATGATTGAGCGGTTAGACGCCCTGAGCTGACCGTCGTCGGCCAGCCATCAGATGCCCTTGCCTGTCGGCGCGGCGGAGGGTGGCAGAATTGGGGTTCTGTCACCTTGGCTTGGGGATGAATAGTTCGGGATAATAGATCGAATTAACTCAAATTGTTCGTAAACTGATAACAAATTGGCATAACATTTTCAAAAATATGATTATGCATCTGTTTTGTAGGGACAGACATTTATGTCTGTCCGCTTCCACGGACAGGTCTAAAGACCTGTCCCTACGGCTTTGGCAATTTGGGATTTAATGCCAATTTATGAATAGATCGGGCTAATATGAATCTCTAAATTTGCCAACTTCTGAGGTATCTCCCCCAGAAAAAGTTGTGTCGGCTAACCCTGCCGAGACCAGAAGTGGATAGTTTATCTCCACCGCAAATTCCCTCCTGAGCCTTCTGAGAAGCTCTTTAAAGCCTTCCCTGCCCTGAAGAATGGAGAGTCGATTGAGGAGCTCCCCTTTGATTAAGGCAAAATCCCGCACCGTTCCCTTTTTCTGGCGATCGGTGATTAAGAGTATATGGTACCCATTGGCTCCCTTAATGGGTTGGGATATATTTCCCAAGGGGGTGGGAAAGGCAGCTTTAGCCAAGTGAGAGGGGAAGCTATCTCTGGTGAAGAAGCCCATATCACCTCCCTTCGTGGCCGAGGGGGCTAAGGAATACTTGGCCGCTAATTCAGCGAATCCCTCACCCTTCCTTAACCTTCCGATTATCTTCTTTGCCTCTTTAAGACTTGGCACAAGGATCTCGCTTGCCCTTACCTCGTCCTCCTGTCTGGTAAACTCCTCTGGATGCGTTTGATAATACCTAAAGGCTTCATCCTCCCCTCCTCCCTTGATCTCCTTATCAAGCAGTGCGGCGACAAGAATCCCCTTGGTAGCATCCTCTATCTTCATTCTCACCTCTTCATCCTTATCCAATCCCCTCCGCAGGGCTTCCTGATAGAGTAGTTCGGAGTTGGCCCATCTCTCCACCCAACCCTTCACCTCCTCCCAGGAAAGCTTACCCTGGTAAGAGGAGGAAAGCTTTCCCCTAAGTTCCTGTAAGGTAAGGTCAGAATTGTTGACCCTGGCCACCACTTGTTCCTTCCTTTGGCAGTTAAATAGGGGAAAGGCCAAGAGGAGAAGAGATAGGGAAAGGATTTTGCACAAAGTACCCTCCTTTAAATGGTTTCCTACATTCAATGAGTCACCTACTCGTTGGTTGCAAGAGGCCTTTTCCTCTGGGAATTTGGTCCCGACCCCGCCAGGCCGATATCCTATATATCCCTAAAAAGATAAGGCCGGGGAGATCCCTGGCCTTATCCGGTAATATAAGCTTACTATATTATCCCTTGGCTTTGACGGTGGATTCCAAGAGTTTCTCATCGATGGTTATCTTTACCTTTTTCCTCATATCTTCCAGCCAGTCAGCCTTGACCTTTTTTCTCTTATCCGCCAGAGCCAGATTTTTGGCCTTGTCCTTTACCTCATCAAAGGGCTGAACCTTCGTTTCCTTTTTGCCGAGAAGCCTAATTATTGACCAGTTGTTCCCTTTGGTCTTTATTGGTCCAGCAAGCCTGCCCTTCTTCAGGCCCCAGGCAGCCTTGAACAGCTCCGGATAGCGTCTTTCCTCGAAGTAGCCCATCTCCCCACCCTTCTTGGCGGCCCATTTGCGGAGTGACTTCTCCTTGGCCAACCTCTTGAAGCTAACCCCCCGTTTGATCCTCTTCAAGAGCTTTTCCGCCTCCTCTTTGGTTTTCGCCTGGATTTCCCTTATGTTTACCTGAGCAGCGACTTTGAACCTATCCTGGTGGGACTGATAATAGTTTTTCACCTCCTCATCGGATACGGTGACATCCTTAGGGATGACCTCCCTCTGCATCTTGGTAAGCAGTATCTTCTCCTCAGACTCCTTGAGCGCCTTCTTGGACTCCGCGGTAGACTCCATCCCCTCGCTCTTGGCTGCATCAAGGAGCAGATCTTGCATCAGGGCCCCCTCGACGAAGTTCTTTACCTCATCTTCTTTTCCAAACTTGGGACGTCTGAAGGGTCCGACCTTGGCCAGTTCATCCGCAAACTTCCCCAGGGTCCACTCCCCACCATTATACTTCAAGAGGACGATTTTCTTCTCCTCGTCGGTAAACTCGATCTTCCCCTTTCCCTCTTTGGCCTTGGAAAGGATCAACTTTACTGCCTTGGGTAGAAACTGCAGATTTGCCTTGGCCTTCAGTTGATCCATGTACTCGTCTACCCTCTCCCTCTCCTTGGTCCTCTTGAGCTGGGCTTCTATCTGGGGTTTTTGCCTGTCGAATGGTTCCCTCTCGACCTTTTTCCTCTCCTCTACCTTGATGATATGCCAGCCAAATCTGCTCTTTACCGGCTGGGATATCTCTCCTGGCTTTAGCTTAAAGGCTACCTCCTGGAAGGGTCCCACCATCTTTCCCCACTTGAAAAATCCCAGATCTCCACCCTTGTCCTTGGTCGATGGATCGGTCGATTTTTCCTTGGCCAGTTGGGCAAAATCTGCCCCGTTGTCCAGCTCGTCCTTGATCTTTTTCGCTTCCTCCTCGGTCTTTACCAGGATGTGGCGAGCTCTCACCTCAAACTCCAGTTTGTCATAGTATGCCTTGACATCGGCATTACTCACCTTTGCCTTGTCCTTTATCTCCTTGGTGTAGAGGACCCGCAGGAGGATCCTGGGTTTGCCATCCTCTAACTGCTTCTTTACCTCCGGTGATTCATCCAACTTCTGTTCATAGGCCCCAATGATCATCAACTTGTCGTCAATGATCAGATCTAAGGTTTTCCTCCTGATGTCTAGCTCCTGCTCCCGGGAGGTGAACTGCTTTTGCAACCCCCTCTCCCATCTCCCCTCAAACTCGCTCAGGGTGATCTGATGATCACCTACCCGAGCCAAGATCTTCTCTCCCCCCTTCTTCCCACACCCACTCAAGGCCAAAACAAGGCCCAGCAGAAGAGCTAGTGAAGCATATCTTTTCATCTCTTCTCCTTTCCTTAAGGGTTTAGAAACGAATATATACGGTCATTTCCATCTTTGCAAGATATTTTTTGCTTTTTTTAGCCACTTTTCCCCTTCTGCCTCACCTAAGGGGAAGATTATCTCTAAACACTCCCCTTGGTTAAACTCCACCTTGAAGGGGAGCCTGAGGAGCTTTTTTATCTCCTCCTGGGAGGGGGTAAAGCCCTTCTCATAGGTAAAGACAAGCCCTTCTCCCTTGAGCCAAACCTGGGAGATCCCCTTCTCCCCGGCTAAGAGGGCCACTTCGGTCCGGTCAAAAAGCATTATTGCCCCCTCAGAGAGTTTCCCATATCTGTCCTGGACCTCCTCCTTAAGCTCCTCTACCTCGGTGACGGATTTAGCCTCAGCCAGTCTCTGATAGAGCTCCATCCTCTGATCAGGAGAGGTGATATATGAGGTGGGGAAAAGGAGATTCCCCTTGAAGTTGATTTGGGCCTTGGGGACCTCCCTGGCTCCTTCTCCTTTTAGTTCCCTGACCGCCTCCTCAATTAACCGGCAGTAGAGGTTAAACCCCACAGCCTCTACAAAGCCGTGCTGTTGGGGCCCCAGGATATTGCCCGCTCCCCTTATCTCCAGATCCCTCATAGCTAAATCGAAGCCTGAGCCCAACTTGGTGAACTGCTCAATGGCCTTAAGCCTTTTTCGGGCCGTGGGGGTAAGCCTCCTCCAGGGGGGGACCAGGAGGTAAGCATATGCCTGCTGATTAGATCTTCCCACTCTACCTCTCAATTGATAGAGCTGAGCCAGGCCAAATCTGTCCGCGCGGTCGATAATGAGGGTGTTCACATTGGGTATATCTATTCCAGACTCTATAATGCTGGTGGTAACCAGGCAGTCAAACCTCCCCCCCAGGAAATCGAGCATCACCCTCTCCAAAGGTTTCTCCTCCATCTGGCCATGGGCTATGCCAAATCTCACCTGGGGGAGGATTTTCCTTAAAAAGCCGGCCATATTTTCAATTGTCTCCACCCGGTTATGCACGAAATATACCTGCCCTCCCCTTTCCACCTCCCTGAGGATGGCCTCAGAGATGAGCTGGGGGTCAAAGGGAACGATTTGGGTTTCCACTGCCAACCTCTCCCGAGGGGGGGTGTCTATGCGGGACATATCCCTGGCCTCCATCAAGGAGAGATGCAGGGTGCGGGGGATGGGGGTGGCCGTGAGGGTGAGAACATCCACTAACTTTCTCAACTTTTTCAGCCTCTCTTTATGGGCCACCCCGAACCTCTGTTCCTCATCGATGACCACCAGCCCCAGGTCCTTAAACTGCACATCCTTTTGAATAAGCCGATGGGTGCCGATGAGTATATCTACCTTCCCCTCTTTTAAGTCTTTGAGGATCTCCCTCTGTTGGCTCCTTGTCTTGAACCGAGAGAGCATCTCCACCCTCACCGGATACTCGGCCAGCCTTTCGTTGAAGGTGATCAGATGCTGTTGGGCCAGAACCGTAGTGGGAACTAAGATGGCCACCTGCTTTCCATCCATCACCGCCTTGAAGGCAGCCCGCACCGCCACCTCTGTCTTTCCATAACCCACATCGCCACAGACCAACCTGTCCATAGGGGCTGGAACCTCCATATCGGCCTTGATGGCCTCAATAGCGGAGAGCTGATCTGAGGTCTCCTCATAGATAAAAGATGCCTCCAGCTCCCTCTGCCATTCTGTATCTGGGAAGAAGGTAAATCCACTCTTAGCCTTCCTTTCCGCGTATATCTCGATGAGTTCCTTGGCCATATCCCTTATGGCCTTCTTGGCCTTGCGCCTGGTTCTCTCCCAATCCTTTCCTCCCATCCTGGAAAGCTGGGGGACAAATCCTTCCTTGCCCACATATTTCTGCACCCAATCCAACTGGTCAATGGGCACATAGAGCCTATCCCCATCCCTATAGACCAGGTGGAGACACTCCATCTTCTCCCCAGCGGTCTCAATTAGCTTCAGGCCTAAGAACTTCCCAATGCCATAGTCTATATGCACCACCCAATCCCCCTGGGAAAGGGATCGCCAGGAGCTAATGGCCACACCCTCTTTGTATTTCCTTTTTCTTCTCCTGAGGCGATAGCGGTTGAATATTTCGTGGTCGGTGAAGACGGAGACCCCTGATTCTGCAAGCAAGAACCCTTGATGCAGGCTCCCCACTGAGATCTCCACCTTTTGAGGGAAGTCTAAAAGTTCCTCTAACCTCTGGACCTGGCCCCTGTTCTCACAGAGGATGTAGCTCTTCCACCCTTTCCGGAGATTCCCCTCCAGCCTCTTCCGCAAGAGGGTGAGGTTCGAGTTCACCGGCTCCTGGGGGTGGGCACCTATGGGGATACTCCCCTCCCTATATCCCTTCAGGGGGGATTCCTCTATAACCCTGAATCGGCCCCCTTCGTTTAATCTGGCCATATCAACCTGAGGGGTAGCCACCTGTAGGGATTCATGAAGGAAGAGCAAGGAACCAGAGGGAAAGTAGTCTGTGAGGCTGGCTGAGGAGGGAGCCGGATGGTCCGTCCGGGGGAGGACAAAGACTTCGGCTATCTTCTCCACCGACCTCTGAGTCTGCACATTAAAATACCTTATCGATTCCACCCTATCCCCGAAGAGCTCTATTCTCATAGGGTTCTCCCCTCCATAGGGGAAGATGTCCAATATTCCTCCCCTGATGCTGAAGTCCCCCACCCGCTCCACTAAGGGGAGGTTCTCAAAGCCCATCTTCACCAGCTCTTTTATGAGCTTCTCCCTATCCAACCTCTGGCCAACCTTTATCTTAATCACACTCCGGGAGAAAAGCTCACAGGACATTATCCTCTCCGCTAAAGCCTCGGGTGTGGCAACCAGAATCAATCTCTTCCCCTGGGAGAGCCACCAAAGGGCTTCTATCCTTTCCCCCATTATCTCCGGTTCATCCCCGTGGGGGGAAAGGGGGAGGAAGATCCTGGTCTCCTCCCCAAATGACCTCAGGTCATCAACTATCTCCTCGGCCTCCCTGGGCTGGGTAACGATAGCCAGGATAGGCTCCCCCAACCCTTCCCTGAGGACCGAGAGGAGAAGGGCTTTGGAGGATCCATAGAGCTCGGAGATGGAGACCTTTGAGCTGTTCCCTAATAGCCCAAAGAGGGTATGCCAGGGGCTGGATCCCTTGAATTTTCTTCTGATCTCTGCCAGGGCCATAGGGGAATAATATAAAAAGTGCAGGTTAAGGGCAACCCTAAAATCAAAGGCCCTCTGAGAAGAGGGCCTTTGAAAGTGGCGAGGGTATGGGTATGGCCTAAAAGGATAGCTTGAGGGTAAAAACCTGATTGCCATCGAAGTATTCGGTGGAAAGATAGGAGTAGTCAAAGTCGACCTTTGTCTCGCCTATGTTGAACCTGAGGCCAAATCCAAAGCTCGGCCCAAAGAGGTAATCCTTTTGGGATGAACCCTTGTATCCTCCTCTCAGAAAGAGCATCTCCCGATAACAGTATTCGATTCCCCCCCTATATTCGTCCTGGGAGAAGTTGTTGCTCTGGAAGTTGCCCACTAATGTGGCCCGGTTATCCCCCTGATGCAAAAATTCGTAGGAGGTGCCAAATTGAATTGAGGAGGGAAGCTCAAACTCCGCCGACTGGGTCCTCATAGTCTTGCTGGCTGCCTGAGGATCATCCTCTATGGGGAGAAGTTGATATTCAAAGTCAGGCCCATCAAACCTCATTGAGGGACCAAAGTTTTTCACCACAAAACCGAGCTTCAACCCCCTCCAGCCGGGGATGTATTGAAACCCAAAGTCAAAGGCCAGCCCATGGGCCCTCTCCCGCATAATGCTCTCGGAAAGATACATCATCGTAGTCCCAAAGGAGACCCTGTCCGTCATCTGCCGGGAGTAGGTAAGGCCCAGCACGGTGAAGGTAGGGGAAAATTTCCTCCCTGTCCCGCCAGGATAATCCTCGGTAGTCTCTTCTATATCCCCTATATCCAACACTTTGGCGCTTAGGCCTAAGGAGCCAAATCCTCCCAGATTGGTACAGACCCCAAAATAGCTCAGGTCTATATCAGCTATATAGTTCATCCTGGAAAACATCGCCTGTGAGCCTTCGGTCTGGGCCACTCCCGCAGGATTCCAGTAGAGGGCCTCTACCCCCTGGACATTGGCAATCACCGCCCCACCCAAGGAGGTGGCATAGGAACCAACCGGTAATCTCAGTTCCTGGGCCCCTGCCGTCCCCGTCTTCAATCCACTTCCCCCCAGAGCCTGGCCTGCCAAGAGGAAGAGGCACAAGGCCAAGGCCGGGAATATAATCCTTGATTTCATCGTAAAAACCTCCTCTGACTAATTTTAGAGTTTACCAGGTTCTCAGTTGCTCCTTCTCCATAAAGATGGCCATCTTCCCGAAGATGCTTCCTACTCCGGGGGCATCCACATAGTAGATATAGATCCCGCTGGCTATAGGCAATTGCCTCTCCGTGAGAAGGTTCCAGGTGAGCAGAGAGGTAGTGGGGTCATCCTTTTCCAGGGTTCTCACCAGATCCCCCGCCAGGTTGAAGACCCTGATAGTGCACTTCTCAGGAAGGTTAGTAAACTTCACCATCCTATGGAACTGGTCGATCTCGTAGGAGGAGTGGTTGAAATAGGGGTTGGGAACAACCTTGATCTTCTTCAGATCTAACTTGGCCTGTGCGGCTGGTGTGGCAACTACATCCTTAGTGGAGAAGCTAAAGATGTCGTTATCATCAGCAGGGCATGCCCATTGAAACCGCAAGACATCGCCCTGGTCTATGTAGCCCGTGACACCCCTGAGGCGAAATCCACCGGCATAAAGGACGTCTGCCGCTGGCCCCCAGTTGTCATCATCATAGACCCCACCATTCGCATCATACTGGCTCTTCATAATGAAGAGATACTCCCGACCACCCACATCAGTGGCATCCGGGTCCCAGGTGCTATCATAGACCGCTGATTCAGTCCACTCCACAAAACAGGCGTTAAGCTGCATCACCCTTTCCCCACCAACCACCTTCCACACGGTGAAGGGAACCTGATAGAAGCCCGTGTATGCATAGCCTGGTCGGTCGTACTTGTAGGCTTTCTGGCCAGCCGGAACTCCAATTACTCCCGTGGAGTCGATGTCATTAGTAAACTCGAACTCCACGGTAAAGAAGGAGTCCGGCATAGTTGCCGGATCAAGGGTGCTGCCGAAGAAGTTTATTCCGTAACCGGCTGCCCCGTTAAAGCAGCATAGTCCCCAATTTACCCAACTCAGACCACGATCATGAGCGGTGTTCAGGTTCTCATGGGAGACACTTTGCAGCTCAGATTTGTAGGAGCCAAGAACCTTCACCAGGAGGCCATCAACCACCTTGAAGGGATGGAAATCCAGGGCCTCATCCTCGTAGAGATAATACTGATCCTGTAGAAGGGTATCTCCCGTGGTCTGGTTCAATAGGTTCCAGTAGTAGTTGACGGTGATCGATTCCCCTCTGGCACTCACAAACTGAAGGGGAGGGACTACGGGGCTGAAGCTGACCTGGTAGTCATCTCCAGTAACATCATTCCGGTTGACCACGGAGACATCCACTTCATCTGTAGTGGGGGGGATGCTGGGATTGGTCCTGCTATAACTAACGGTTACCGGGTTGATCACCGTCCCGGCGGGATTTTCCTGAGGAACAACGGGGATGGGATCCATAGCATTCTCCAAAGTTTTAGGAGACTCGGTTTCGCTGAGGGAATAGGCGGTGACAGCAAAGTAGTAGGTCTTCCCGTTACTTAGGTTTCCCCCCATTATCGCATCGTCAGTGATCTCAATGGACTGGCTGAGACCCACATCTGAGCCGAACTGAACCGGCTTTTCCACAGGATAACCTACATCAACATCAAAGACCCTATCCTCCACAATCCTAACGCCATTAACCAAGTCATAGGTAGCTATCCTCTGCCAGGGACCGGCCACGGAGGCTCCCTGGTATACATTGTAACCCTCAAAGGAATACTCGGCCTCCTGATATTCATCCTGGGAGCGGGTGCCCCAGCTTAAGATCACCTTTCCATCACCCGGAGATGCCTCTACCACAGGATGAGGGGGAGGGGAAGGCAGATCGAAGTTCTTGTCAAAGGCATCCTGGGCAGCCTGATCATAGAACTTAAGGGCACTGATGCTGCTCAACCTATCCTTCCCTTGGCCCACAATTATGGCCCCCACCACCTCCTGGGTATCACCCGGGGCCATAGTAAATGGGCCTGAGCAGAGCATAAACCTCCTGTCGGCAGGGTCTGAGTCCAGCCACCCCGTCCCTAAAATGGGATCACCGGACATAGCATAGGTGGTTACTTCGCCGGTCGTAGGATTGATATAAGGAGCACCACCACTAACCACCGCATCCAACCCCATCATATACCAGTAGACCTCCTGAGCTGTGAGTGGGTCGGTGCCATTGATGTACTTGTTAAAGGAGGTCATTGGCAGGTTCCTATAGTCCGGGACCGGACGGCCACTTACCCAGGCTGTGTCGCCTGACGAGGGGACAATGGGCCCTTGAAAGAAGTCATAGCCAACGGCCGGAGGCTTCCGCCCATAGACATTATCATTGTTGGTGGCATTGTAGCAATAGCCCAAACTCAAAGTCGTGTCAGACCCCACCAGGTCATCGGAGGCCCCTCCCAGATCCGGGTCAGACCAGAGGGCGATATATGTGGAGTCCAATATATTAAGGCCTTTGTTGATTATCTTCAACTTAAGAAAAACCGTATAACCCAAGGCCCCAGTGCGATTGAAGGCAAAGGTGGTCTGTTGCACCTCTAACCCTAAGGCATCGGTCTCCATATTGCTGTGTCTTGATGGATCGGCATCGTTATAGACACACCAGAGGGTCTGATCGCCTAAAATGAGCGGAATAGTAGAATCTGGCGCGACCTCTACAACCGGTGCCCCATCCTCTACAGGCCAATCCCGCCAGTCGTCCTCATAGTTGCCATCGGCATCCGGGTTGAGGGCCTTGCTGATCTTGTACAATCTATACTCTGTCTTATCTGGATCATCCCAGGTTCCAGGGGGGTCAATCATCTTCCCCGGGCCATACTCTTGAGAATACTCGGCGATGGCTACCCTGATGGTGTCCCGCACCGTTGCCCCTATCCAGAGGCCGGAGGCATAAACCGCAGTCTTGTCCGTCCCCTTGGGGAAATAAAGCCCATCATATTGACCTCTGGAAGCCCCCACATCATAAGCGAAGGCACCGATATTGGTGACGAACATCTCGATGTTGTTAATATCTATAGTCGTCTCTGTATCCTCACCCTTCGCCCCAGTGGGTTTTGCCATAGAGCCTCTCCCTGTCCCTGGCTCCTTAGCATAACCTCCTCCAGCTAAGGCCAGGACAATGGAGATGATAATAAAGCATCTCACCTTCATCTTTTTCCTCCTCGATTTCGGCTATACTTAAAAGTTTATCCTTATCCCAAACCTCACCAACCTGGGGAAATCGAAGTTGTTGGGGTTTTTCTCCTTCAGCAGATATTTCCTTTCCCCTGTTGCCCCATAGGTCTCCACATACTTCTGTCCCTCAGGGGTAGAAAGCCAGGTGGTCGTAGTCGGGCTGCCGCTGCACTCATAGACATCAACGGCATTCTTCCGACCGAAGAGGTTCAGAATCCAGAGATAAAAGGTCGTATTTAGACCCATAAGCGAGACTTCTCGATCGGCCTTCAAATCTAACCTATAGGTCCAGGGGCCCTCTATCGAGTTAATCGGACCGGCGGGAGTAGGAGCAACTGCGGCCAAGGTAACCTCATTGTAGACCACCATAGGCGTATATGGGGTTCCGCTGGCGGCGGTAAGGATAAGGTTGATCCCCGCTTTCTGCAGAGGGAAGCTATTCCCCAACTTAGGCCCTTCTCCTTTGCCTAACCTGTAGTCAACATTGGCGGAGAGCTTGTGTCTTTGATCAAACTCCAATGAAGCCAACATCTTGGGAGATTCCGAGGCCGTCCAAGCTACATTCCTCTGGGTATTGGTAAAGGAACCAGTCCCGTTAGACCAGGAGAGGCTGTAGGCGAGGTTCAGGGCCAGATGGCGGGTCCTCCTCATCGTCAGGGCAAAATCGGCCCCCTTTATAGTTCCATAGTCCATATTCTTGTAAGAGGCAAAACCCTTAGGATAAGACCCGATATTGGTCACCTCGACCAGGTTCTTCACATCCTTATAGTAACCCGTGACATCAAGTTTGGTGTTTGCACCAAGTTGTTGGGTCAGTCCTACCTCGTAAGCCGTCGTCTCCTCAGGTTTTAGATTGGGGTTGCCAAAGGGATAATAGTATGGGCTAGCTTTGACCATATACTCCAAGTAGCCATAGTTCACATAGAGGTTAACCAGATTGGGCTGTTGGAAGAACTTGCCATAGTTGATGTGGAGAAGGGTCCTATCGGTGACCGGGAATCCAATCCCCAGCCTGGGGCTGGTGAAGATCCTTTTCTTCGCCTCCTTCAAGTCTGTAGGATGTAAGTTCCCTCTGGCATCGGTATAGTCGGTTTCGTTTAGGGTGGCGTCTTTATAAGACCTCCCATCCGGGGTTGTATATATCCCCAGAGGCAGAAACTCATCCTTCAACATCTTGGTGTCCACATTCAGATAATCCACCCTGAGGCCGGCATTTACCACAATCCCCTCATACTCTATCTTGTCCTGCAGATAGAGAGCAGCGGTTATTGGATGTTTGGCCGAATTCAGCTCGGAGGTATCCTGCTCTGTATCCCCGTTCATATCATACCCATACCAGTCCACATCGTTATAACCTCCTCCTGTAACGCCCAGAAAAACCTTATGGGGGAAGAGGTGTCTGTAGTATCTCAAGGCGTGTCTCTGAAACTGGAGGCCGGATTTCACCTGATGATGAGGGGTTACCTGGCTGGTGATATCGAAATCTGCACCCACATAGGAGGACTTTCGATGGAGATAGTCATCCCAAACATGCCCTTCATCAGCAGAAGTGGATGGATCATCCCAGGAGTAGAAGAGGGATTCGTCATCATATCTGGGGTTGCCAGTCGGTCGGGCATAATCATCTAACTTATCGAAGTAGATTCCATCTCCCCTCTTCCTTTCGGTAACATAGTAACTTCCGGAAATGGTATAGAATGTTCGGTTACTCAGGGTATGGATGAGCTTGGCATAAAAGGAGTTGTTCTTGTCCACATATTTGGGGGCGTGCTCGATATCAAAGAGGTAATTGTGTCTGAATTCCAACCACCGGTCCAGAGAGCCAAGGGTTCCCAGCTTCAAGTTTATGGCGTTACTTAGCTTCAGGTTTAGCTTCCCCTGCCAGGTATAACCCCAGAGGGAATTATGGGGAAGGATGTTATCATTGTCGGTTTTTACCCCTAAGAACTCCTCCCGCGCTTCGTTGGCATCCTGAGCATAGAGACGAGGATCTCTGTCTCTCTGCCACCTCTTCTCACCCGAGAAGTAGAAGCTATACCGATCATTATTCGGGATGAGAGGACCGCCTAAGGCCAGGTCATACACGTTGTAGTCGTATCTGTCGATGCCCATCCAATCCCCAAGGTTATCGGTAACCACCTCAAATACTCCGTTATACTTCCCGGTCCCTTCCTTAGTAACCACATTCACCGCCCCGGACATCACCTTACCATACTCCGCATTGAATCCCCCAGCCATAGCCACTACCTGTTCAATGGCATTGCTGTTTATGGCGGTAGTAGATATTCCAGTGAGAGGGTCCTGTTGGGAGAAGCCATCTACATAGTAGGCAACTTCATCTGCCCTTCCCCCCCTGATGTTCAATGTAGGAGTGTTAGTGCTCTCCCTTCCGCCTCGCTGCCTGATGTCCGCATTATCGGCGTATTTAACCACCCCACTCTGGATACTAACCATATCACTGTAGTCCTTAACCGGCATATTTTGGAGCTGCTCGCCGCTGGTAATCTGAAGGCTACCGGTTCTATCCCCTTGGATGAGCGGCCTCTCGGCCACCACCTTGATCACCTGGCCAATCTCCAGAACGGTAGGTTTAAGCTCGAAATCCTGAGTGGTGGTCAAATCAGCAACTACCCCCACCTTCTCCACTTCCATCTCGATATAACCCACCATAGAGGCCTTAAGGGTATAGGTGCCCACAGGAACATTAATGATAAAGTATTCCCCCTTAAGGTTGGTAGCTGCCCCCATACTTGTTCCCTGGATAACCACATTTACCCCTGGCAAGGGGGCTCCAGATTCAGCATCCTTGACCACTCCTGCTATCTTTCCCGATATGCCCGCGAAAAGGGTCGGGCAGAGAAACAGGGTGAGAACAAGTATGCCAGTTAACCACTTGACTTTAAGCCTTCCCATCAATTTTACCTCCTTTTTATATTTAATGCCATCTTTGTAAGCCTTAACTCACAAAGGGTTACGGATTAAATCCCCCCCTTCCCTCCTGCTTCAGCCACAGGTTAACACGGGGCCCACCAGGCATCCAGGATCAATCATCTCTTTGTCCAACGGCTTGACCGTTTTAAATCCTTTTTGGGTTAGTAAGTGGTGATCAGTGGCAGGTGCTCCCTTTAGATCTTCGGAAATTCCCTGGGGAGTCCGCGTTTATTAGTGGTTTCACCCAAACAAAGATCTCATTAAAAATTTCACTTTCTCCTTTATCCTCACCTCCTTATTAAGTTTAATTTAATAGGAAAATGTTAGCGTCGATCTATTTAAGGAAACGATAATATCATATCACAAAATTCTTGTCAACCCTAAAATGAAATTTTTTTCCAAAAAATTTAAACCCCAGCTATTACCCAATTCGGGGGTAAAGGCAACCCTTAAACCCATCTTCGCTGCCCCTCCATTAGGATGGGTTTGTTCCCCTCGCTATTCTATGGCGCGAGGGCTTAATATCCACCTGGAGATGATAAAGGGGTTTATCCACCGTGCAAATGTTTGCGGCGGAGGTTATTTTAGCCTACCAAAGTTAAGGTATAGGGGGAATCCCTTAGATAAGCAATATGTAGGTATGCAGATATTATGCCAGCTAATGGAAGTCTTGGGAGAAAGAAGGGAGAGAGAGTTCCATCCTCCTATAGATGTTGTTGATTGATTAGGTTAACCTTGGACTTAGCACCTGGTCGGGATGGTGGAATTCTTCCCCAATGGTGCTCAGAATGGTCATATATTGCTCAGCGAAAGATATTCAGGAGAGGCAAACATTTCCTACCCAACCCCTCCGTAGGTCAATCTTTTCCCCTGTCCAGGGGATTTGGGAGAGTATAGTGAGGATCGAGGATGAAGAGATGCATTGCCGGGTTATTACCCCATTTCCCTGGATAACTGTTTTAGGTGGGTCTCCCTTGCCTTGGTGAAGAAATCGATGTAAATTTTAGATCTGTAGTCCGGATAGGTCCACTCCCAGGGTTCAAACTTCTCCCTTCTGAACCTGAGGGTCACCTCAGCGTATATCCCCTTCCCTAAGTAGATGCGGTGCTGCTGGTTCTTGGTGGTGGCCAGGATTAGCTTGCCCGTCTCTAAATAACCGGGGTCGATGTTCATCCCTCTCTTGTTATTCTGGCGCTGAAATCTTACCTCCATCTCGTTGGTGAGGGATTTGATCTCGGCCAGCCTCTGCGGTTCGATGAGACGGGCAAAGGAGAGGAATTTCCTCTGCAAATTGGGACCCAGTTCTGAGCTATAGTAATTGGTGAATGAGAAGGGGATAAGGGAGCTTTCTAGATCGACGGGGCCAAATAGACCCACAAGCTCCCCCTGCACAGTGGAGAAGAGGTTGAGATGAGAGGAGATGAGGCCAACGATGAGCTTAACTAACTGAGGTTTTTTGGTTATCCCCACGAACTTAGCTCCTTTGCGGTCGCTAACTTCTCCAGAGGGTCTCCCGACCCTGTGGCGCTCCGCAATCCTGTGCCAGCTCGGATTGCTCTGCTGTCATGATTGAAGGGGGCTTACCCCCTTCAATCATCCCCCAACGTTTCGGAATTTCTTAGAAATTCCGAAACGTTAAATTCCCTATGGTTGGCTGAGAATAAGGGGGCCGTTGGTGGTGATGGCGATGGTGTTTTCAAAGTGGGCGGAGAGGCTGCTATCGGCGGTTACCGCGGTCCACCCGTCGGGGAGGAGTTCTGCCTTCCAGGTGCCCATATTTACCATTGGCTCCAAGGCCAAAACCATACCGACTTTAAGGAAAGGTCCTCGGTGGGGGGGACCGTAGTTAGGGATCTGGGGGCCCTCGTGGAGCCTCTTGCCGATGCCGTGGCCCACGAATTCCCGCACTACCGAGAAGCCCTCTCCCTCGGCATAGCTCTGGATGGCAGAGGATATATCGGAGAGCCTATTGCCGGGAGTAGCCACAGCTATTGCCCTATCCAAGGCTTCTTTGGTCACCTCCAAGAGCCTCTTGGCCTTTTGATTTACTCTCCCTACAGGGACGGTAATGGCCGCATCGCCGTAGTATCCCCTGTATTTCACCCCCATATCCAAGCTGGCCAGATCACCCTCCCTGAGCCGTCTTGGGCCTGGAATACCGTGGACGATCTCCTCATTTACCGAGACACAGAGGGTTGCTGGATAGCCGCTGTAGCCCTTAAAGGCAGGAACTGCCCCCTTCTCCTTGGTCAACTCCTCTGCCATCCTATCCAGCTCTTTGGTGGTTATCCCTGGCCTAATGGCATCCTTCAGGGAAGTCAATATCTGAGCCACTATCCGATTGCTCTCCCTCATAATCTCAATCTCCCGAGGGGATTTAAGGGTTATCAACGGCTTCCTCCTTTCTGATGAAATTTAGGGCCTCCTTGGCCCGGTAGGAACTGCGCACAAATGGCCCCGCGGAGACAAAATGGAAACCAAACCCCAGAGCTTCTTCTTTATAGGCCACAAAATCTGGAGGGGGGATATATTCCTTCACCTCAAGCTGCCGACGAGAGGGTCTGAGATACTGGCCCAAGGTTAAAATATCTACCCCGACTTCCCTCAAATCCTCCATCACCAAATTAACCTCCTCTCTTCTCTCCCCTAAGCCCAGCATTATGCCCGATTTGGTCAGGGCCCCTGCCTCCTTGGCCAGCTTGAGGAGCCGCAGGGAGCGATAATAGCCTGCCCCCGGTCTCACCAGGGGATAGAGGCGCGGGATGGTCTCCACATTATGGTTAAAGACATCGGGTTTTGCCTCTAAGACCTTCTCCAAGAAGCTTGGTTTGCCCCCAAAGTCCGGCACTAAGACCTCCACTGTGGCCCCAGGGTTGAGCTCCTTTATCTTGTGGATGGTGGAGGCAAAAGGAGAAGCCCCTCCATCGGGGAGGTCATCCCTGGTTACTGAGGTGACCACCACATGGCTCAGCCCCAGCCTCTTGGCGGCTTGGGCCACCCTTTGAGGTTCGTTCTCATCAAGAGGGAGAGGTTTCCCCTTTTTAATGGCACAGAAGCGGCAATTTCTGGTACAGGTGTCACCTAAGATGAGGAAGGTGGCTGTCCCCCGAAGGAAGCAGTCACCTAAGTTTGGGCAGCGGGCCTCCTGACAGACGGTATGCAGTTGCAGGGAATGCAAAAGGGACTCCATCTGGAGGAGGTCCTCCCTTTTAGGCCCCCTCCTTCTTAACCAAGAGGGAATGGGCAACTAATTTCCCTTTTGTGGGTGGTTGTGGGCGTCGAGGGTGATCAGGATCGGTTCCACCTTTTCCTTCCTCTCGGCAAGAACATAGGAGACAACCATTATCAAGTCCCCTACCTCCCCTAACCTGGCTGCCGGGCCATAGAGGACAACTGCCCCTGAGCCCCTCTCCTCGGCTATGGTATAGGTCTCAAACCTCTTCCCATTGTTCAGGTTGAGAACCTGCACTAACTCCCCAGGGAGAATATCTGCCCTTTCTATGAGCTCCTCATCCAGGCCTATGCTCCCCTGGTAATGGAGGAGTAACTTGGTAATCTTGGCCCGGTGGATCTTTGACTTACACATAAACCTGAACATATTACCTCCCTATCAGCCCCTCAAGGCCTTTTCCACCAATTTCACCGCACAGTATTCTCCACACATTGTGCAGACATCAGAGAGCTTGGGCTGGCTCTCTTCCCTCACCCGCCGGGCAAGTTCGGGGTCGAGGGAGAGCCTTATCTGTTTCTCCCAGTCCAACTTCTTTCTGGCTTCAGACATCTTCTGGTCCCAGGCCCAGGCCCCTTTCACTCCCTTGACCAGATCGCCGGCATGGGCGGCAACTCTGGCGGCCATTACCCCTTCCCTGACCTCCTCCACCCCGGGGAGTTTCAGGTGCTCTGCCGGAGTGACATAACAGAGGAAATCCGCGCCAGCCCCGGCAGCGATGGCCCCTCCAATGGCACATCCGATGTGATCATAACCCGGGGCGATATCCGTAACCAGGGGCCCCAAAACATAGAAGGGGGCACCATAACAGAGCTTCTTCTCCAGAAGCACATTTGCCTCCACCTGGTCCAGGGGGACATGGCCAGGCCCTTCGATCATCACCTGCACCCCTTTCTCCCAGGCCCTCTTGGTGAGCTCTCCTAAGATGATGAGCTCCTCGAGCTGAGCCCTATCGGTGGCATCCACAATTGCTCCAGGCCTGAAACCATCTCCCAAGCTTAAGGTGAGATCATACCTTTGGGCTATCTCTAAGAGCCGGTCGAAGTCCTCATAGAGGGGGTTTTCCTGCTTGTTGGCGAGCATCCAGGTTATCAAAAAGGCCCCTCCCCGGCTCACTATGTCCATTACCCTCCCCTGGAGTCGTAGCCTCTCAAAGGCTGCTCTGGTAACCCCACAATGCACGGTGACAAAGTCCACCCCATCCTGGGCCTGTCTCTCTATGATCTCGAATATCTTATCCCTCTCCATGCGGATCAGGGCACCCTTTTGAGTAATCGTCTCGATTGCCGCCTGATAGATGGGAACGGTACCCAAGGGGATGGGGGATTCCTTTAAGATCTGCCTCCTTGGCTTATCCAGATCCCCACCAGTGCTCAGGTCCATAATCGTATCCGCTCCTGCCTCCCAGCTTATCCTGGCCTTCTCTAACTCCTCCTCTAAGTTTATGTAATCTGTGGAGGTCCCTATGTTGGCATTGACCTTTGTTTTCAGTCCCTTGCCGATTCCTATGGGACGATGGAGTTTATGCTTGGTGTTTTTGGGAATAACTATGGTTCCCTCTGCCACCCTATCTCTTACCTCCTTTGAGGCGCAGCCCTCGTATTCAGCCACAGCCTTCATCTCATCGGTTATTTCCCCATTGCGGGCCAAGCTCATCCGGGTCATACCTTTTCCTCTCCCTCCATCTATGAAGACATTCTAAAATCAGCCATAGTTAAGGTTTCCCCTATCGTCAAGGTCAATATATAATCTCACATTCCTTCAAGCAAGGGGAATTTATCCCCTCCAGTCAAATTAGGAAACAACCCAGTGGGTCTTGATCTTTGAACCCTATCAAATGCCCTTTATATTTTTGATTGAATTGTTCTGAGGTAATGACCTCCGAGTAAGGTTGACAAGCTGCTTTTATCAGAGAGGTTTGGCAAGGGAACATCCAGAGGCAAACCAGGAGAAAGGGGTGGAAAGATCCGTGGGCTCATCCATCCCTTTCCTGTTTTTTCTTCAAGAAGGGCTCATATGCGAATTTGGATAAAAGGAATTATTGGTTTTCATTAAAGCACTTCGGTTGGCATCTTGTGGTTTATTGAGGTGCTCCAGAGTTAAGTCCCTAACCGTTCCACTTAATTTGGATGATACACCACACGCATATGTTCAGATCTACGCACCAGATCCCTCACATACTCTATTTCGCTCTCCCCTGTCTCCAAAACCTGGCCTATGCGCGGGCTCTCCCACCCCCTCTCCAGGGCAAGAAGGATCATATCCAGCCTTTCATAGGGGATACCAATCGTCTCCTCATCGATGATCCCCGGCACCAGGTCCGGGGAAGGGGGCTTGTTTAAAATGGAGGAGGGAACCTTCAAATATCGGGCCAGTTGGAGCACCTGGGTCTTGTATAGGTTCAAGAGGGGCATCACATCTGCCGCATCATCACATCCATGCTTGACGAAGAACCCGATCATATACTCGGTCTTGTTCGCCCCTCCCACCACCAGCCTGTTTTCCATCTCCCCCCAGAGGTAGAGCAACACCATCCTTAGCCTGTGCTTTATGCGATAATAAGCATTGGCCTTTTGGAGGGAAGGCCCAAATTTCTTCCCTTTTAACCCCTGAATTCCTGCCGAAAAGGGGCTCTCACCAGTTAACCTTGCATAAGAACGATAGGCTTTTTTTATCATCGCCCCCTTTAGTTTAATCGGAAGAGGGAGCTTACCAATGGGAAAGAGCCTATAGGCGTCAAACTTCCTCAGATAGGGGGTGATATCGATCAACCTCGTTTTTATTCCCAGATACTCGGCCAGATTAAGGGCATCTTTGCGGTTCTCCACCTGGGATTCCTTCTCCGGCATAATCAGGGCTAAAACCCTTTGGGCCCCCACCGCCCTTTTACACAAGGCCAAGACAACGGCTGAGTCCACCCCACCGCTCAACCCCAAGATCACCCCATCCCTCTCCAATTTCTCCATATACCCCCTGATGAAGTTCTCTAAGGAAGAGACCATATTCCCCGGCTCGATCCTTAGCTGGGACCTTAAGCTTTCCCTCTGGGAATTGGGGTCCATCTAATCTCTTCGGCTAAAAGGTTATCCAAAACGGTGAAAGGTCTAATTCTTGCCTCAGAGCAAGATCAGGGGTAACAGTTTACCACGGAATTTCACGGAATTACACAGATGTCTTTTGTCAATCCCGCCTGGGCGGGATAACATCTCAAATTTCTCTGCATCCTCGCTCTTTGTGGATGTTATCATCCACAAGAGGGTTCTTCTATCAGAGCAGGAACCCTGACGGCACAGGAATCTCGATAATTCTTGAAACTCATCTACTCCCCCTGATCCCTGTGAACTGTTACCCCATTTCAAATCTTTTTCTGTGTTAGTCCGTGGTTATTAGCGATGAATTATTGCGATCAGGGAATAGCTCACCTTAACATTACCAAATCCTACCTCCCCTGTCAAGGGGTAATTGGGTGACTCAAAATCCAGAACACGAATTCCAATTTCCATTCTTAACCAATTCTCGAAATTAGGCCCTTCCAGCCCTGGCGATCCTTGGCTTAAATAGGAGGCACTCTGGCAACTTTACAAAAAACCGCCGAGGCGTTTGGCCCCGGCGGTTTTTGAGCGGTCAGATCCCCTGATCTGGCCGCAATTTCTTTCATCTGTGCTGTCAGGACTCTTGCCCTGACAGAGCTCGCTCACGAGCAACGATTCGCCTTTCTTCTTTCGTCTCTACTTGAGCATGATCATCTTCTTGGTCTGGCTGAAATCTCCCGCCTGAATTCTGTAGAAATAGATGCCCGAAGCCATCCCTTTTCTATTGCGATTTCCCCGGTGGGGGAATAGCCTATCTGGCAAATTACTCAAAGGAGTTTACCTCTGGCTCAAACCTCTTGATTTCACGGATTTCATCGAACACCTTATCTGTGCTAATGAGACCCTCAAACCCATTGGTTAAGACTGCCGCGGCATGTATGGCATCTCTCGGGGCTAAGAAATCATAATTGGCCATTAACTCTTTTGCCCTACGAATCTCTTCTTTGGTTATGGAGACTGGGTTAGGGAAAAGAACTAATATGTCACCGACGGTAAGTAATTCTCTTTCCCTCTTACCCCTTGAACTATAGACATAAAGCAATTCCTGGAGAACCTCGACATCAATATTGACAGCAATCACTGACTTCGCCGCTTTTTCCATCACTTCTTACATTTTCCCCTTAAGGGGTGTTGTTTTCCAATGGAATATATGATGACATTCGTGTCAATGAGTTTCAACTTCTCTGTTAACCTCCTCGATGAGTCCACTCTTTAATTCCTCCCAAGGGGGAAAGGAAACCTCCCTATCCGGTGAAAATAGGCGATTTAAAGCATTCATTTTCTCCCTTTTGGTGGAAAGAAGATATTTTTCTTCTACCGCAGTGCGGATAAGTTCAGCTATGGATTTTCTTTCCTCCTTCGCTTTCTCCTTGAGTAATTCAAATTCCGATTGCTTAAATAAAACCCCCAACCTTTTAGTTTGCATAACATCCCTCCATAGATATGGTAAAATCAGCCTTTAACTTTTTCCTCTTTCAAATAACCACAATTAGCTCCGCCTGTCAAGGGGGAAAACAGGAGGCCCCGGATAACTTTGCAAAACCGCCGAGGTCAAAGGCCTCAGCGGTTTTTGAGCGATCAGACCCCTTAACATCTCCTCCCCCTTGATGGGGGAGGACTAAGAAGAGGGTGACTCCATCTCCCCCTCTCCCTCCAGGGGATGGACACGAATCTCACGAATATCCGAATGACACGAATCCCCACCAAGAACTCCTCTAACAGTTTCCAGGAGTCGGCAAAAATCTTTACAACTGGTACCCGACAACTGACCGCCAACCTCTGATCCCTGATATTCAAAACTGAGGTGGCAGAACCACGATTCTGCCACCCTCATCCCTTGCCGTCAGGTGAGGACACCTAACGGCTCAGTTATTGGTCGCTCGAAGCATTAGTGCTCCTCGCAGTATCTCCATTTATGCCAAGATTCTTTCCAAGGAGTAAATGGGTACTCGCTTATATCTTATCGGTTTTTGTTGGCTTTGGATTATCCTATCAATCGTCTGTGATACTTTGCTCTCCAAATAAATTGCCCCACATTGAGAGCAAACTAAAGCAGGAACATTCTCAAATTGATAAAGTTTCCCTTCACCCCAAGGTTGGTTATAACCCCAGTTCCGGAAAAAAAATTGAAAGATTATGGTATATCAAGTAGTTACCCAAATTTTTTTATGGACTACAATGATTCTCGCTCATCTTATGGCAGTTTTGATTAAACCTGAAAGACCAGAAT
>Ga0307433_1000365_pt1 | contig 37895 bp, 37 predicted proteins | sample SalMarWE160210MG_FD_202166 | JGI IMG/M metagenome (GOLD analysis project Ga0307433, IMG submission 202166) | Salt marsh sediment microbial communities from the Plum Island Ecosystem LTER, Massachusetts, United States - WE1603-210 | ecosystem: Environmental > Aquatic > Marine > Intertidal zone >... | reverse complement strand
TTTGAAAATCTGAATTTTCGTCCTCATAATATTCCTCGAATATTAAACATAATTAGGAAACATTTTCCCGATTTATTGCCAATTTATAAAGAATTGAGAATTGATCGGTCAAGGTGGGATTTAATAGAAGCAGATATTAAGGATTATTGCGAAGAATATGATTTAAGTTATAAGATTGAATTTCACCATGGCGGCTTTTCAAAATCTTAAATTTCTATCCTAAATCTTAATTCTATCTTAATCTAATAATTTGAAACGAAGATTAAATTTATCAATGTTAAGTTTCATATTATTGATAATCCTAATTAGAATATTCAATCACAAAAATGATAACTTGGATTTTAGGTACAATCATAATTATTTGGTGTATATTTAGAAGATTTAGTAAGGATGGCAAGATTGAAGAATTTCCTCTCGGTTTTCCGCGTGGGACAGTAAGAGCGATTATAACCATAATGGTCGTTGCATTTCCCTTTAATTATTTACTCACTAACCAAGAAATACCAAGCATGATAACAAACTCCATTTTTTTCTTGGTTGCCTTTTATTTTGAAGCAAGAAAAACTGGGGAAGATAAGATAAAACTTATTAAAGAAATTCGAAATCCAGAAAAATATGCTGAAGAAACAAAAAAAGAAAAGAAACCACTTTACCTACCAAAATATTCAGTTAGATTTTTATTAGTTGTATTGTTAATTGCCACTGTTATTATAAATTTTTATGGTCCGAAAGTTCCATTTGAAGTAACAAACACGATACTGGATATTTTAGTACTTGTCATCGTTTTCTTTATTGGTACGCTTTTTAGGTCAATTGGCCTTTCTAGACAGAAGAAAAAGATGAAAAAGAAGATAGAGTTAATACCTGATTATCAATCACTATCTAAGTATGAAATCCTTGAAAAAATTGAAACAAGGAAACCAAGCTTATGGAAAAAATCCTGGAGAAATTTAATATCAATCCTAACATTTGCTGCGGTAACAACCGGACTAATGTTCTATACTTTTAACCTAGATTATACTCTTCCTTTATTTGGACTGTTTGAACTTTCACTCCGCGAAATGTTATTGCTCTTCATTAACGCTTATTATGGCTTTAGAGATTAATTTATAACTCTAAATGAAATAATATTTCTTTTTATTTTTTGGATTAAAAACCTAATCTTCAAAAGAAAAAATATCTAAGTGAGGTTATTTCTTCGCAATGATCCAATATTGATATTCTCCTCCTCTTCTTAAGACTCCATCGAAAATAATTGAAAAGTTAGATTCTTTAATATAATCCAATGTTTTTTCTGGTGTGTTATTACTCCAAAACATTGGCACTCCAAAAAAGTTACTTACTCCCTCAGATTCGGAAATTCCGGTATTAATTAACAATATTCCATTCGGTTTTAGTATTCTATAAAAGGATTGAAAAACTTTAAGATGCTCTTCTTTTGGAACATGGAAAAGAGCATAAACTGATATAATTCCGTCAAAGCTATTATCACTAAAATCAATGTGCAACATATCTTTATTAATGAATTCCCCCTCAGGTACGTTTTTTTTTGCCATTTCTAACATTTTATCTGAAATATCGATTCCTGTTACTTTTAAACCTTTTTTAATCAAATATTTAGCAGTAGGAATTCCCGCCCCGCATCCGACGTCTAATACTCGGCCTCCTCCAGGAAGCAGAGTAGAAATTTTCTCCAATTCTTCATTAAATTTGTTTAAATCTCTATGAGTATAATAGTCATTTGCAATTGTATTATAACCATTCATAACCATTTCTTTTTCAAACATCTTAATCACGGTATAATTATCTCAAAAACCAATTATGTATGTTTGCTTTATATTTTATTGAAGAATTGATAGTATGAACTTTAAAAAATAAAATCTTGCGACTCTCAATTAATAAAAAATAATGTTCCTTTCCTAATTTGAACTGCTTTCATTGGATGACAATCCTATATTTGCTAATGCCCTACTTTATAAATTAAAAACAAAAAATCCATTCATTACATACTAGTTTTTGTCGGTTTATTTTTCGATTTGCGTGTTAGTGCTACAAATTAAAATCGGACCATATAATTATTAAATAATTTGAAAATAGTATATTTAGTAACACTGAAGGATTCCAAAATTTGAGCTTAACATTGGATTTCGCCCTCTATTATACGTTTATATTAACGTATAATTCTCTCTATCCCTTTTAAAATTTAGCTCAAATTACGGAGCCTTTCTCCTTATCCTTTTTATTAATCTTAATCAGATTAATTATGATAAGGAGCAATTTTCCTATAAATCATAAAGGATAGTAAAGAATTTTTATTGATTCTTTTTTACAAATTAGGAGACTGTATCTTCTTATAAGTAAATTTTAAAAAAATTTGCCACTTTGCTTAAATTTTTATTATTTTAGCTTATAATATTATTGTTTAGTTATAACCTAATTATAAGAATCCTAGCTTAAAATCTGAAAATATTTGCCAACTAAAGTTGATTTAACCTTTTGTGGGGGAATAAGGGAAATCGGTGGAAATTCGGTATTACTAGAAGATCATTTATATAATGTCAAACTGTTTATTGATTTTGGCATTAATATTAAACGTTATAATGAGTATTATGAATATTCTCAAACTCCTCAATCAGTTGATGAACTTATTAAGTTAGGTTTAATGCCAGATGAAGCAGAATTAGGTTATATAAACTTATATCAAAGAAATTCAATTAAAATTAAAAACAAAAAGTCAGAAAAATCCTCAAATATAGATGGAATTTTAATTTCGCATCCACATAGAGATCATTTTTTAGGCCTTTCCTTTCTTAACAGAGATATTCCAATTTATACAGGAGTTTTTACAAAGAAAATTATTTCAGCTTACTATAAATGCACAAAAAGATCAAATATCAATAATTATACGGGACTCAAGTGGAATTTATTCCGAACTGGAGACATTATCAATATAAATGGTTTAGAAATAATACCATTTCATGTTGATCATTCAATTCCTGCATCATATGGATTTATCATTAAAACTTCTGCAGGAAATATGGTATATACCGGGGATTTTCGTATGCACGGACCATTATCATGGATGACTTATGATTTTTTAAAAGAAATTAAGAAATCTGAAGTTAAAACCCTAATTTGTGAAGGAACCCATGTTCATCAAGGACGAATGGAATCTGAGAATAAAGTAAAAAAACATTTGAAACAATTGCTAAAAGAAATGTCTTTCGACTATGCCTTAGTAAAATACGACAGATTAGATTGGGATAGATTTAGAACTTATTCAGTAATAGCAAAGAAGAATGGTTGGAATTATATCATTACAGAAAAAGATGCCTATTTTTATTATTTGATGAACAAAGATAAATTATATGCTACAATGACTCATCCAAACATAGTCGATGATGATCATATTCTCATCATAGCGGATGGTGATGTAAGATTTAAATGGCAAGAAAAAATTCGGACTCACCTATATAAAGCAGGAAAGGGAAAAAGAATTCTTAAAACTCAGGACATTAATAGGTTAAATGGAAAATTCATACTATATGTAACAAGATTGCCAATGAGTTTGATTAAACAGCTCTTTACAAAATTCAACGGAGTTTTCATTTCCTCACACTTGGACCCATATACGGAAGAATATATAGACAATAACAATTCTATAAGTAGAAAACTAATGCAATTTGGAATACCTTCTTACCAAATTCATGCATCAGGTCATGCAATGCCACATGATCTCTATAATTTTATTGTTGAGGTAAATCCCAAGATTCTAATCCCGATTCATACAGAGAATCCCCACTTTTTTGAAACCTTATTAAAAGATTTTGACATTAAAATATTAAATCCAAAAAAATACGAAAAAATTAATTTTGGATAAACTAAGATATATAATTTCATTTTTCATTAAATTTTGACATATATTAGGAAAGTACTCAAAAAATGAAAAGAAAATGTGTAAAATGTGGAATGATTCGCTCTGTTAAAGATCTTGTAAATTTAGAAGCAGGAAAATATATTTGTTTTACCTGTTGGAATAAATTGGAGATAAATAGCGAGAAAAACAAATGATTAGAAACTTATTCATATGATATTAAATAAGTATACTTTGTTAAGTCAAACTTCTTAATCTTTATATCCATTCCTAATTTTTTTTCATGAATTAGAGGCATTTTAATTACAATTTTAAAATCTTCCAAATATAAATTATTATAGAATCTGTTCTTATATTTATCCCAATCTATGAATAAATTAACTGATAACTCTTTTCCTTTTAAGGCAGGTACTACTTCCATAAATCTCCTCTTGTAAATAATGATAAATTTAATAAAAATAATCAGTAGTTAGATACGCTCTTAAACCTATTGAAGTTTTCCTTAATTCATCAAAAAGTTATATGAAAGCGATATTAGACAATGTTTTTCCGTACTTTTTGCAGCCATTATACTACTAAAAAACGACATATTTATAGGTTTCGATATCTAATAATAAGAGACGTAATAATGTGGCTCTAATCTGTCAGAATTTCTATTAGGCTACGACTTTTATGCAAACGGAGTAGTCTCTATTAAAAATATTTATTTAAAACAAAAATTAAAGAATAATGAAATTTAAATAATTATATTCTACATTTTCATCTTATAGAATAGAAACTAATTATTACTAAAGAAATTTTTTGACTTTTGATATGAATTCAGGGCTTTTTGGTAAAGTATTGTGGATAGATTTGTCAAATGAAATTTTTAAAGAGCAAATCATTCCCGAAAAAGATTATAAGGCATATATTGGTGGTTATGGCTTAGGATGCAAATTAATATATGAAAATATGCCTCCTAACACAGATCCTCTTGGAGTAGACTCAATATTAGGCTTTTTCCCAGGTCTTTTAACAGGTACAGTAGCACCACTTACCGGTAGATACATGGTCGTAGGCAAATCTCCATTAACCAATACCTGGGGGGATGCAAATGCTGGGGGAACTTTCGGACCCGCTATTAAAAGATGTGGATATGATGGGATTTTAATAAAAGGAAAATCGGTATCTCCAAAAATAATTTTAATTAGAGAAAATGAACACCAAATTTTAGATGCTGATAAGTATTGGGGGATTGATATTATCAAAGCAGAAGAGAAATTAAAAAAGGATTTCGGAGCCAATATTAAAATCGCATCAATTGGGAGGGCAGGTGAAAATGTATCTAAAATATCAGGAATTGCCAATGATAAGGGACGAATTGCAGCAAGATCCGGTTTAGGTGCTATTATGGGTTCAAAAAAGCTGAAATCACTAATTCTAGTGGGAAAAAAGAAACTTCAAATGCATAATAAAACAGAATTTATGAACCATGTAAAAAAGTACAATAAAAATGCTGAAATAAAAGATCCAGGAATAGCAATGAAATTCATTCTATTTCAATTACCCAATATGGCTAAAACACTGAGAAGACTTAAAGTTGGAATGTCAGGGCCTTCGAGCATCATCAGATCTGTATATAGACATCTTGGAACTATTGCGGGAAATACTATTGCAGCAGAAAATGGGGATACTCCTATAAAAAATTGGAACGGTATTGGAATGTACGATTTTCCATTCGAAAAATCAATAAAAATTTCATCAACCAATATTATTAAATATAAAGTTAGAGATTATGGATGTTTTAGTTGTCCAATTCAATGTGGTGCAGTTTTAAAAATACCTGAGTTAGGAATCGAGGAGATGCATCTGCCTGAATATGAAACTTGTGCTTCTTTTGGTCCTTTTTTATTAAATGATGATTTATTATCAATTTTTAAAATTAATGATCTTTGTAATCGAGCAGCAATTGACACCATTTCTACTGGTGCGACTATTGGTTTTGCTATAGAATGTTTTGAAAACGGATTACTAACTAAAGGTGATACAGATGGATTAGAATTAACATGGGGTAATTCAGAATCGATTGTTGCTTTAACAAAAAAGATAATCAATAGAGAAGGTATTGGTGATATATTAGCTGATGGTTGTAGAATAGCATCTCAAAAAATTGGTAAAGGAAGTGAAAGATATGCTATAACATCATTAGGCTCTGAATTACCTATGCATAATCCGAGAATGATGCAATCCTTAGCTTTTTCTTATGCTTATGATCCTACTCCTGGACGACATACAACAGCAAGTATCGATTTTTTTGATATAGGTAATATGAAATCATTTATTAGTGAATTAAAATTCCCTATAAGATGGAAGAAAAGTGCCAAGAGAAAGCAGAAAGCACAAAAAAAAGTCACTGCCATTCATCAAATAATTAGTTGTTTGGGATTATGTGCTTTTTCCCCTCAATTTGGGGCATATCCCCTTATTGATTTAATTAACTCGTTTACAGGATGGAATGTTGATATCGAAGAATTGATAACATCTGGATTGCGAATTCAAACCCTCAGACAAGCTTTCAATATAAGGGAGGGAATAAATATTTGTGATAATGAATTACATGGAAGAGTAGTGGGAGTACCACCTGATATTAAAGGTCCGAATAAAGGAATAACCGTAGATTATAGAGAATTTTATAAGATCTACTGCCAAGAAATGGGATGGAATCCAGAAAATGGCTACCCATTAAAAAAGACTTTACAAAAGCTTGATCTGGAGTGGATTATAAAAGATTTGTATTAATAATTACAATAAAAGGAAACAAAAAGATGAATATTTCAGAGATAATTAAAAAAGAATTAATACCCAAAGGGACTAAATTAAAGTATAAATATCCTTCAATATCCGAACGACTTAATGGTAATATTATTATCCAAAAAATCAAGAATATTTATCAACTAAAAGACGAGTTCAAAAATTTTTTTCTTATTATTACCAAAGAGAAAAAAAAGCAAAAACGTAATAAATATTATCTAGCAATTTTGCTTGCAACTCAGAGTTCTGATTTACTAGTAAAAATAGCTAAAAAAATAATTCAAGAACAGAAAAACATTAGAATCCTTCAATTTTCTATTCATCCCAAACATTTTAGAGTGAGCTTGATTTTACTTATAGAGCTTGATGAATTTACTGGGATCAATGAGACAAAAGAATTACTAAAGAAACTAAGATCAAATTTTATTGAGATACTAAATAATTTCATAAAATAGTACAAAAAAAGTAATTAATGAAGTAGAAGATAGTATATTATTGTAATTTTTTTTTTTGAAAAGAAAAACAAAAACTAGATAGATGATTATAATGCCGTTTAATGAAAATCCAATTAAGATAATTGCCACCTTAGGTCCCGCTTCAGATTCGAAATCAGTACTCAGAAAGTTAATAGATGCTGGAGTCGATGTATTTAGATTGAACTTTTCTCACGGTACTCATGAAGAAAAAGGGGAATTAGTTGAGAAAATCCGTGAAACTGACAATTATGTAGGGATACTAGCAGATATCCAAGGTCCTAAAATTAGAGTTGGGAAGTTTAAAGACGATCAAGCATATATTTTGAACGTTGGACAAACAGTAAAAATATTTGAAAATGAACTGGAAGATGGTGGAGATGATACACAATTTGCCATTCCATTACCAGGCTTTTTGAAATCAATGAAGAAAGATGATTATTTTTATGTGAATGATGGAATAATAAAGATTAAAGTTAAAAGTAGGGAAAGAGATCATCTTGTCGGAGAGATAATTGCAGGAGGGTTAATCAGCAATAATAAAGGAGTTAATATCCCCTCTGGTGATTTAGAACAGAAAGTTCCTACAGAGAAAGATATAAAGGACCTTGAATTTATTGCAGACTTAAATCCAGAATATGTTGCGATATCATTTGTATCTAGTGGGGACGATGTGCTTACAGTTAAAAAGCTTCTGGAGAATTATGGAAACAATGAAATCAAATTGATAGCTAAAATTGAACGCCCCATAGCCCTTGATAATTTCGACCAGATTCTTGAAGTGTCAGATGGAATAATGATAGCAAGAGGAGATCTTGGTGTTGAAATTTCTCCAGATCAAGTTCCAATTGTGCAAAAACAACTTATTTATAAATGCAATAAAGAAGGAAAGCCCGTTATTGTTGCAACTCAAATGCTTGAATCTATGACCAATACTCCCGTTCCTACAAGGGCAGAAGCAAACGACATTTTTAATGCGGTCATAGATGGAACCGATGCTGTTATGCTTTCTGCAGAAACTGCCGTAGGTAAATATCCAATTAATTCGGTGGAATATATGAATAAAATAGCTTCTACAGCCAGTCAAAATGCTCCTTTAAGGCATCCTGATGATTATGATTCTGATAGATTAACCCACACTCAAACGTTAGGTCATGCAATCCATTCATTAGCAAAAGAAATGGAAGAACTCAATTTTCGAGGGAAAATTTTAGTCATTACCCGAAGAGGATATGGTGCACGAATGATCTCAAAATTCCGCCCTCCATTACCGATTATAGCGATGACTCCCTTTAAAAGAACAGCTCGAGAATTGCACTTAATTAGAGGAGTACAACCCATACATATCGAGAATATTGATTTCTTTCAAATTGACGCTGAAAGTTTAATCGAAGAGTCTGTTAAATATGGTGTTGAAACTGGAAACTTAGATGAAAATGAGCATGTCATTATCCTATTGGTTTCTAGAAAATTTCAGCGTAGAGGAAACCTGGTAGGATTGTATTATGTGGGCGAAATTCTCTCACCAGAAGAATCTAAAGCTTAAGAAATAATTTTATATTCTTTTTATGTAGCTTATATACTGTTTATGTTATATATCTCAATAGTGTTATTTGAGATATTGTTATAGAATTAAATTTAACTTAAAGAATGTAAATTTTAATATTTATGACATAAAGTTTATTTATTTTAATTAATTTCTTAATCTAAACTTTTTTAAGCATTGAGGTAATAATCTTATGAGTGAAGAATGGCAACACGCATCTTTGGTATCAAAAATTGGAAAATGGGCTTGGATATTAGGACTTGTAAATGGAATTTTAGCTGTAATTTTTGGCATTGCTGGTATTGCTACTACATTGTATTGGATTTCTTTTTATCCATATGGGTACCTCTACTATTCAGTTTCATTTTATGATATCTGGCAAATAATTGGCGGTATAATTTTGATCTTGGTAAGTTTTGTTATAATTAGACCTAAATTTTCCAATAAATGCGCCAATAAAGATTGGGACGCTCTATATGGCTGGTACTTACCATTGGGATCATTTAAGCTTCCTTGGATGTTAATCTGGGGTATAATTTTTGAACTTTTTGGTTGGTACGGTTGGGGCGGTTTAGCAATCTTACTTCCTGCGGTTTTACTGCTTTTCGTAGGACCAAAGGAATATCAATGGTCTACAGAACAAAAAGCACCGAAACCTAAATCTACGCCTGAGCCTAAAGCTGAACCAACAAACTAATTTTTTTCTTTTTTATTTTTATTGAAATTGAAAATCTTATATTTTTGAATAATATACTATTATTTAACTAAAAATTATTTCAATCAAATGAATTGTCCTAACTGTAATAAAGAGTATTTCGATAGGAACCAAAAGGTATGCGAGTATTGTGGTTCAGATTTAATTATTGCATCTAAACCTGTTTCTGAAAATAAAATCCAGCCAAAATCAAAATTTGATTCCTTTATTGAAGATATTGGATTAAAAAACCTTTATAACAAAATTAAAAAAAATTTAAGAGAGTTATAGCCTCTCACTATTCAAAAACTAAAGTTTCTTCCACAGAAATATTTACTTATTCTTTATTCTGTTCTTTTCTTTTTTTCACTTTCTTCTGTTGCTCGACTATTACATTGCTAATAAATTGAGTTGTGGAGTATGCATTTTCTGCTTCTCCAAGAGAAAGCCCTTCGAGTTCTTCAATCTCATCTGCTTCTTTTTTAGAAAAGCCCATTTCGGATACTAAATAATCTTTCGCGCTTGATTTGTGGCGTTTTGTTCTTAACTCTGATCGTTGAAGATAATAGTGGCTGGTCATGTGCAGTACAGTTCCGCCATCCCCATAATCAAAAGTTATCACAATTGGAGCTTCTCCATACTTTTCTTTCATCTCTTTGCTTCTGACTAAGACTTTTATTTTTTCCTTATCAAGAATTTCAATTGGATAAGAAGAGCTCTCCAGCCACCATATCGGATCCGCATCTCCTTGAAATAATCCTTCGAGAAACTTATTGGATTTATCAACCACCTCGACTCGCACACAATCGTCAGCAGTAGGTCTCTGATTGTATTTTACGTAGCTCGGAAATATTTTCTCTAGGATATTTAATAATGCCCAATCGGTTGTAAACAAAAACCCCCCTTTTTTTACAAAGGTTTTGATCTTTTCAAGCCCTTCCGTAATATTTCCTGGACAGTTGATAATTAAAATTTGATCCGGCTTTAAATTAATTTTATCAAAATCATGCGGTTGAATAAGTACGTAAGGTATATTGATTAAGTCTAATACTAACTCTATTTTATCGTAAGTTCCCGCTACAATTATAATGGAAGACTCGTCGACTTTTTTCAAAATCTCTAAATCCAGCGGTCTCTCTTTTTCCATTCGCTTTTCAAGTATCTTTGAAGAAGCTTTGTATGCTTGATTCATATTCTTATATTGATCTTTGAAAGTTCCCATAATTTTTCACAATAATTCTTTTTTGAAGATGAAGACGCTTCATATTTATAAATCTTCTGAAGCAATTAAAGAGAAATTGATTTAAAAATAATCAGTAATTTTCTTGTTTTTCCCTAAAATTTCATCTACTTTCTTTAAAACATCGGGAATTGGAATTTTTTGGGGACATTTTTCAAGACACTCCCCACATTCTATACACAAACTTGCATTTCCCGCCCCTTCTGCTCCCGATTCCTTCATTTCCTCTTCAGTTTTTAAGAATTTGGTATACATTCCCTTAAATCGTTCCCTATGTTCTTCTCCAAACCAAATAAAATCGTTTAATATCCGTAAATTCAGGGGAATGTTTACAGAATTCGGACAGGGAATGCAATACTCGCAGGAAGTACAAGGGATTGTAATAAACTTGGAAAAATTCACTCGCAATTTTGAAATTACGTCCATTTCCTCACCCTTCAATGAATTAATTGCTGAATTTTTGGCACTCTCAATGTTTTCTTTAACTTGCCATAATTCCCCCATTCCAGATAACACTACAGACACTTCTGGCTGATTCCATAGAAATTGGAGAGCCCAATCTGCGAGAGATCGCTTAATATGAGCTTTTTTTATGACATCCTCTACTTCGAAAAATGAGCGCGTTAATTTTCCTCCCCAGAGGGGTTCCATAATAATCATCGCAATCCCTTTATCCGCAGCATATTTCAAACCCTTTACTCCTGCTTGATAATTAATGTCGAAGTAATTATACTGAATTTGAGCGGCGTCCCAATCATAATAATCAATGATTTCTTTGAAAACCTTTAACGAATCATGGAATGAAAATCCAATATGCTTGACTAACCCATTCCCTCTTGCTTCCTCCATCTTTTTAATTAAATTGCACTTTTTAACAATCTCAAAATGGCTTTTCCCAAGAGAATGAAAGAGGTAAATATCTAAATAATCAGTTTGTAGTTTTTTAAGTTGTTTTACTAAGAACGTATCAAAATCGTTCTCATCCTTTATTAACCACGTTGGAAGTTTCGTAACTAACTTCACTTTTTCCCGATAGCCGTCTTTAAGTGCTTCTCCAACTACTATTTCGCTTTCTCCCTCATGATAAGGCCAAGCAGTGTCGATATAATTGATTCCATTATCAATGCCATACCTTATCATCTCTATTGCGTACTCTTTATTTATTACTTGCCTACTTTCATTTGTCTTTTCATCTTTTACGTTTATTGTTGGCAACCGCATGCACCCAAAACCTAAGGCTGAAACCTCCCAATCTAGATTGCCCATCCTTCTATACTTCATAATACTCCATCTTTTATGGTTTATCTAATAGTAAAAATTTTAAATTCAACACATAATTTAATACTATGGAAGATATTTTCAATCAAAAGGTTAATGGTTTAGCATCATGCAAAAAATCATACATATTAAGCTAGAGCTTGAGTGTAATGTTCACCGAGCGTTTGAGTTTTTTACAGCTAATGAATTATTAGAAAAGTGGCTCACAGAAAAAGCCGATGTTCAACCACATTTAGGAGGGAAATATGAGCTCTTCTGGGAGCCTGAAAATAAAGAAATTAATAGCACGATTGGGTGCAAAATCACCGGATTTGAAGAAGATACCTTTATCTCATTTGAATGGAAAGGACCAGTACAGTTTAAATCCTTTATGAATACAGCCGAACCCCTGACGCATGTGATTATCACCTTCAATAATGCGGTTGATAATCCAAATAAAACTTTAGTGCAATTGTTTCATACTGGCTGGAGAAATGATGAGAACTGGCTTGAAGCCTACAATTTTTTTGATAGAGCATGGAACAATGCTTTAAATAAGCTTAAGGATGTTTGCGAAAGGAATAATATATAATCTTTATAGATAGGTTAAAAATTCAAGGCTTAAATTCTGTTATTTTATTGATGGTATTGTTTTCTTTCCTATCGAAATAACTCCTTCGTATAGTAAATTCCAAAGAGTTTTTTGATTAATAAGCATTACTCCTTGAGAAAAATAAGTGTGATCTTCGCGCTTTTTATAAGAAAGAAACATATTTATAAGACCAAAAATAATAAATGGCATTCCTCCTATTAGTCTTCGAAATAAGAAATCAAATAATTAAAGGTTTAAGAATTAGGAAAATTCTTGTATAGGAATAAGACAGGAGCAGTTTAATTTTTAAGTTTATTAAAATTTTAATATAGGCTGAAAGGAATTCTATAATCTCTTTTTTTACCAATCCAATTCCCAATAAATCCTCCTATAATAAAAAGAATTATTTGAAATGTTAAATTAAGCCAAACCCCATAAGGTCTAAGATTGTTTAGGAACTGGCAAAAATTGGATAAACCACACATAACTGCGTATATTATCCATAATCCAAACCCAATTGGAGTGATTCCAAATAAAATGAAAACTATTTTATTTACCTTCTTAGAAGGTCTTACGCGGAAATAATAGGCACCACCCAAGACTAATGAAAATAGAATTTCATAGAAAATAATACGTACAAATTCGGTATGTAAGAAAAAATAAGAAAAAACTCCCGAACCGACCATCGAAATAGCAGTCAATATCCAAAACGGTTTCCACCATTTAGGTTTTGAAGGTTTTTGATCATTTTGGTTTGGTAAATTTTCATTGTTTTTTTCACTCATTTTAGTCAATTAAGAATTATGTTTATTAACCTATTAAATAAAACGAAGATTTTATTCTTGAGCTTTAAATGATTAAAAATGATTCATTTTAGAATAAAACTTCAATACTAATGTTTGAGCAGAATCATTATTTTGAAGAAAAAAATAAAGTAATCCTCATTTAACTATGATTTTTGGTTATTTTAACTAAGGAAAGACTTCTCTAAGCTTTTTAATATCATTATTTTCTCTTAAATCGAAATATGCATTAATGAGATGTAAAAATTCGATTGTATTGTTTTTAAGGGTTAGGTTGTGAGATTCTCTAATTTTAACTTTTTTAAAAATATTATAATCAATTATAATGTTTTCACATTTGAAAATAATAAGAACTGGGATGTTCCATCCTTCTATAAGTAAAAAATCTTCAATATCTCTTATCCTAATCAGCCCAATATTATACTCACGTTTAACAATATAATAGGGTTCCATATAAGTTCCTTTTCCCTCAATAATTCCATCGTTTAACAGACCTTTCAAACTTTTCGTATCAATAAACAAAACACCATGAGCAAAATATGTGATATCTTCCCGATGTTTATAAGAAGTATACATTTGTACAATACCCCAAATTAATAACGGCAACCCCCCGATTAAGTACCGAGATAAGTAATCAAAAAACATAGTATCTTGATTTGATGGTTCAATAAAAAAAAAGATTAATCCTACCACTGGAACACTTAAACCAACAATTACCAGCAATAATCCAGAATAAAATGCACCTTTCCATCTTTCCAATAATTTCACCCTACTATTATAGTTTAAAATTTTTAGTTAAAAAAGCTTTTGCATTTATGGTTAAATAGTAAACTAAACAACTTTCCTCAGTCCCATCTGTTACCTGAAGAATTTAACGGAGTTTGATCCAATTGCCAAGAAGATGATGATGAACCAAGCAAAGACAAGGATCATAGCAGAATGCCTCCTCCTCCAGGAGAACTGGACTTCGTCTCACGATTCGGTCCGTTTGCATTAATACTTGCTTTCGCTGCGTTCATCGGAAAAAAACTGTTCCCAACGAAATTCAGATAAAGAGATTAAAATTTAATTACTATCTTTTTTTTTTTATTTGTGAATTCTTGCACATACTTAATTACATTCTCTGAAAGTGGATTTCCCTCTAAAAATATAACGATGTGGTTAATTCTCTTTTCCAATCCCTTAATCTGCGAAATCCTATTATTGCTTAGAGTTAAAGACTCCAAAGCTTCCAACTGCGCTATGTTTTCTAAAATCTCGATCTCATTCATATCTAAATCTAACCTTTCTAATTTTGTTAATCCTTCAAGGCCCTCTATCTTTTTTACCCTATTTTCTGCAAGATCCAAATCTTCTAAATTTGTTAAAGTCTCCAATCCACTTATTTTAGTAATCTTATTCCCAGCCAAATATATAGTTCTAATATTAGTTAAATTTTCCAAACCCTTAATTTCTTGAATCTTATTAAAATTTAAGGCAAGAAACTCCAAATTTTTTAGAGAATCTAAATTCTTAATTTCTCTGATCGCATTCGACTCTAAGTGCAACTCGTTTAACTTCTGCAAACCCTCTGATCCAGCTATTTCTGTCAATTTACTGCCCATTAAAGCCAAAATCTCTAAATTTTTTAATTTATTAACATGCTTCATCTCCTTTAGCTCACTTTGTCTAATACCCAAATGTATAAGCTTAGTAAACTTCTCAATCCCTTCAAGATCTTCAAGAGACGTATATGTTAATGAGATTCGCTCTAATCTTTCAAAATTAAAGATTCCTTCGAAATCGCCAATCTTTTTTATATCTTCGGGAGGAAATTCCATCTCAAACTCGACTACGTACCCGTCCTTGAAATAAACCACAAGAGTGCCCCAAATTTCATAATATACATCAATAAATACCACAGTTTGAAAGTTAATGAGTATGTCCATTAAATGCTCAGTCGAAAACTCCGATATTTCCCTATTTTTAAAAATTTCTTTGTAATCGGCAATTAGACCGTTGATAAACGATTTATGTAAATGGTGAAACTGTTTGATATACCCTAAAACAATATTATCCAGCTCCTCTAGTAAAAATGTCCGTAAAAAGTCTGGTTTGTACCTCAGAAGTGAACGCAACACCTTCGCAAGCTGATATGGCGAACTAAAGTGCTCTAAAATCCATTTAATCGATTTTAAACCCCTTTCAAAATAGCTCTTTATTATTATCTCAGCGGAAAGAGCGCTTATTTCATAATCCGAATCAGATACTGCCAATTCTTCAAATGTATCAAATAAACCTTCATCTTCCATCTCTAATTGGTTTAAAAGCTCAATACTTTTGACTCGCTCTTCCTTCTTTTCACTGTTTTTTATATAGGAGATCAAGAGTGCAATGGCATCGCTTTTTGCTAAATCCCCCCGCTTTAGCCCATTAATTATCTCTTCTGGACTTGGTTTCGGCATTACACTAATAATGTAGAAACTAAACTATTTAAATATATACTATTATACGAATTAATGAATTCTCTAAATATTGTTGAATTTATTGAAACTTTGAAAGAAATACCAGACTTTCGCATGCATAAAAGGTATTTATAATATAAAATCAAAACATTTAAATACTTATTGTCATACTTAGTTATTAACGAATGATTGTCAATTAAGGATTGACGAGAAATAATAGAAAAATAAAATGGTAAAAAATATGGTGTTTGAAGACTTTTATGGAGATTTTTTTAACCAAAGGAAAGCATTGGAAGATCCTAATAATAAGGTGGCTATATCAAGGCAAGAATACAAGAGACTAAAGGATATAGCAACCAATTACGAAATTTTAGCAAAAAAGTTAGATCAAGCCCAAGCTGAAAAAACAGCGCTTCATAAGGAGCTTAACGATTTAAAAGACGACGGTCGGCGGCTAAAAGAGTTAAAGGAGAAGACGGACAAGTACTTAAATTCACTGGTGAGAACGCAAGCGGATTTTGAAAATTATAAAAAATCAGTTCAGCGTGATAAAGAGCACTATGACACGATACTTAAGGAAAAAATCGTTAAAAAGCTAATAAATCATTATGAAGATTTATTGCGAGCTTTAAAAATCTTAGAAGTCAATAATAGTGATGAGTCAATACAAAAAGGATTCAAAATGATCATTAGCAATTTCGAGAAGATTCTTGAAGAGGAAGGGGTTAAACCGATGAATTGTAAAGGGGAAAAATTTGATCCGTATAAGCATGATGCGATTTTGGTAGAAGAGAATAATGATCTTCCAGAAAATACTATTTTAGAAGAAATTGATAAAGGTTATTATTTAAATAACAAGGTATTGAAACCCGCAAGGGTGAAAGTATCAAAAATTAAAGATGTAATTTAAAAATGAAATTTAAAATAAAAAATCAAAACAAAAAATTGAATAAATAATTAAATAAAAAATTAAAAAATAAAAAATAAAAAAGGAGTGAAAAAGTATGAGTAAAATCATAGGAATTGACCTTGGAACTTCAAATTCAGCAGCAGCTGTATTAATTGGTGGAAAACCAACGATTATACCGAGTGCTGAGGGAAGCACATTAGGTGGGAAAGCCTTTCCTTCAGTAGTAGCCTTTACAAAGGACGGGCAGAGACTTGTTGGTGAGCCAGCTCGAAGACAAGCGATTTCCAATCCTGACAGAACAATTACCGCAATTAAACGAAAGATGGGGACTTCATATAAAGTGACCATTGACGGTAAGGATTACACACCTCAGGAGATTTCAGCAATGATATTACGTAAAATCAGGGAAGATGCGAGTGCGTACTTAGGAGAAGAGGTTACAGAAGCGATAATTACCGTACCGGCATATTTCAATGATAATCAGAGACAAGCTACCAAAGATGCGGGAAGGATCGCGGGATTAGATGTTAAACGTTTAATTAACGAGCCCACTGCCGCAGCAATAGCTTATGGATTAGATAAGAAAGATGCGCATATGAAAATAGCCGTATTGGATTTAGGTGGAGGTACATTTGATGTTACAATTATGGAGATGGATAATCAAATTTTTGAAGTTATCTCTACCGCAGGAGACACACAGTTAGGCGGTACTGATATGGATAAAATTCTTGTAGATTACATTGTTGATGAATTCAAAAAAACTGAAGGTGTTGATTTGCGAAGTGATTCGATGGCAATGCAACGAATACAAGAAGCAGCAGAACGAGCTAAAATTGAGTTGTCTACTTCAATTACAACTGATCTCAACTTACCTTATATTACAGCTACAAATACAGGTGCGAAACATCTAAACATGAACCTTACGAGAGCAAAATTAGAACAATTAATCGATCCGGTTATAACGCGCTTGGAAGCACCTATTATTAAAGCATTACGAGATGCAGGTCTTCAGAAGGGTGAAGTCGATAAAGTAATTTTAGTCGGAGGTCCTACTCGAATGCCCAGTGTTCAAGATAAGTTTGAATCATTTTTAGGCAGAAAACCCGAGCGAAGCATTGATCCAATGGAATGTGTAGCAATTGGCGCCGCAGTTCAAGGAGGAGTACTAACTGGTGAAGTCGAAGATTTACTATTACTCGATGTTACGCCATTATCCTTAGGAGTTGAGACTTTAGGTGGAGTGTTTACCAAATTAATCGATAGAAACACAACGATTCCAACGAAGAAGAAAGAGACATTCTCTACAGCAGCAGACAATCAACCCGCCGTTGAGATTCATGTATTACAAGGAGAGCGACCAAAAGCCTTAGATAATATTACTTTAGGTAAATTTCATTTAACGGGAATCCCTCCCGCACCTCGAGGCGTTCCTCAGATTGAGGTCACTTTTGATATTGATCAAAATGGAATACTTAACGTATCAGCACAAGATAAAGGTACAGGAAAAATGCAATCAATCACGATAACTGCATCAACGAAAATGTCTGAAGATGATATTGAACAAAAAGTACGTGAAGCCGAGAGACATGCTGAAGATGATAGAAAATTCAAAGAATTAACTGAAGCGAAAAATCAAGCAGAAGCATTGATTTATCAAACAGAGAAATTATTAAAAGATAATGAATCAGTGATTGGAGATTTGAAATCGAGAATTCTAGAAAAGATTTCTGAATTACGAAGTGCCGTTGAAGCTGAAGACGTAAAACGAATTAAATCCACAAGTGAGGCTTTACAGAAGTCACTACATGAAGTATCTTCAAGAATGTACGGACAACAACAAGGAAGTCAAGGACCACCTCCCGGAGGGATGGGTGGAGCACCACCTGGAGCGAACCATGGAAATCAAGGTAAATCAAAAGATGAAATCGAAGAAGAGCAATTTCGAAAAGCCACAGGTCAAGATGATAATGTAGTAGATGCAGATTATGAATAAATTTTTTTATTTTTATAATATTTTTTTTAAAATTTAGTAAAATTTGTTATGGGGTTGTATATAATGCCAAAAGATTATTATAGTGTTTTAGAAATAGATAAAAGTGCAACAAAAGAGGAAATTAAGAGAGCTTTCCGTAAATTGGCTCGTAAGTATCATCCAGATGTAAATCCTGATGAGGCAAAATCGGGTGAAAAGTTTAAGGAAATTAATGAAGCATATAGTGTTTTAAGTGATGATAAGAAGCGAGAAATGTATGATAAATTTGGAGTTGTAGATGGAGAGCAATTCAATTATCAACAGTACGCTAATAATCCAGAAGGACAACAGGTATATCAAAGTCCTGATGGATCGACATATTATTATTCAACTTCAGGAGGTCCTGGAGGATTTGATTTTAGTGAGATTTTTGGCTCAAACAAAAAGCGAGGTAAAAGAACTGCCAATTATGACTTTTTTAATGATCTAGGAGATATTTTTGATGTATTTTCTAATTATGGAGGCAGTACTAGAGCAAGACCTTCTGGAACTCAGAATTATCCCCGTGAGGGAGAAGATTTACGTTATGATATGGAAATAAGTTTTATGGACGCCTTTAATGGAGGAAAAAAGAGAGTTCAATATAAAGACCCTCTTACGGGAGAAAATAAAACTCTTACTGTCACTATTCCAAGAGGAGTTAGAGACGATCAAAAATTACGATTAAAAGGAAAAGGAATACCTGGCCATAATGGTGGAGAACCTGGTGATTTATATATCATACTTCATGTATCTGGTCATGACATTTTTAAAAGAGATGAGGATGATATCTTTTTAGAACAAGAAATTCCTTTTACAACAGCGGTACTTGGAGGGAAAGTACAAGTACCTGGAATAGAAAAATCAAGCAGTGTAACTGTTCCTCCTGGAACGAAAGATTCCACTATTTTACGATTAAAAAATAAAGGTTTTTATAAGTTAAATTCTGAGGAGAGAGGTAATCAATTAGTTAAGATTAAAATTCAAGTTCCGAAAAAATTAAATCGAAAACAGAAGGAACTAATTGAAAAATTAAAAGGAGAAGGTTTATAGGAATAATATAGGAGGGAGATAAGAGTATGATGAAATTTGATAAATTTACAATTAAAGTTCAAGAAGCAATAATGTCTGCAAAGTCATTAGCGCAAACTAATGATAATCAGCAGATTGAGCCAGTACATTTATTATTAAGTTTAATAGAACAAGAGGATGGAATTACCAAACCGCTTTTTCAGAAATTAGGTGTAAATATTGACAAATTATTATTTGATTTGAAAAGGGATCTTGAAAAATTACCAAAGGTGACTGGATCTGGAGCAACTGATGTTTCAATGTCATCAAATACTGCTAAATTATTTGATATGGCGTGGAAAGAAGCAGAGTTGTTAAAAGATCAGTTTTTGAGCACAGAGCATTTATTGTTAGCAATTTCGAAAATGGAAACTTTATCGGAATATGCAATATTAAAACGTTTTGGGATAACCAGTGAAAGGATAATGCAAGCTCTTACGAGCATTCGTGGAAGTCAAAATGTTACAGATCAAGATCCAGAAGGAAAATATCGAGCAATAGAGAAATATAGTCGAAATCTTACAGATTTAGCAAAAAGAGGCAAAATCGACCCTGTTATTGGAAGAGATGATGAGATTAGGCGAGTAATGCATATCTTATCAAGAAGGACAAAGAATAATCCTGTGTTAATAGGGGAAGCTGGTGTAGGCAAAACTGCAATAGTTGAGGGTCTTGCACAAAGAATTGCTAATAACGATGTGCCCGAATCACTGAAAAATAAAGAAATTATTGCTATGGATTTAGCAGCATTAATTGCTGGAGCTAAATATCGTGGTGAATTTGAAGATAGATTAAAGGCATTTATTAAAGAAGTTGAGAAAGGAGCTGGAAAATATATCCTTTTTATCGATGAATTACATACGTTAGTGGGTGCTGGAGCCGCTCAAGGTGCAATTGACGCATCTAACATGTTAAAGCCAGCATTAGCGAGAGGTGAACTGAGAGCTGTAGGTGCAACCACACTTGATGAATATCGAAAATATATTGAAAAAGATGCTGCATTAACAAGACGATTTCAAACGGTATTGGTTGAGGAACCATCTGTTGAAGATTCAATTGCGATTTTAAGGGGTTTAAAAGAAAAATATGAAATCCATCATGGAGTAAGGATAACAGATTCCGCAATTATCAGTGCAGTAACACTGTCTCATAGATATATAGCTGATAGGTTTTTACCAGACAAAGCTATAGATTTGATGGATGAAGCAGCTTCACGATTAAGAATAGAAATAGACAGTATGCCAACTGAAATTGATGAAATTGAAAGAAAGAGAATACAGCTAGAAATTCAAAAAGAAGCATTAAAGAAAGAAAACGATAAATCTTGTGAAGAGAAGATTAAAAAAATAGATGAAGAATTAGAGAATCTCAAAGAAGAAAGTGATAAATTAAAGATTCAATGGAATAATGAGAAGAATTTAATTCAAAAAATTAATGATATTAAAAAAAAGATGGAAGAGACAAGGATAGAAGCAGAAAAAGCAGAAAAGCGGGGAGATCTTGGAAAAGCTGCAGAATTAACATATGGTGTGTTAAATCAACAAAAGAAAGATTTAGAGCAATATAATGCGGAACTAGCAGAAATTCAAGAGAATAAAACAATGTTGAAACAAGAAGTTGATTCAGAGGATATAGCAAAAATAGTATCTCAATGGACAGGGATTCCTGTATCACGAATGTTGGAAGGAGAACGCGAAAAGCTGCTAAAAATGGAAGGACGCCTTAAGAAAAGGGTAGTTGGTCAAGATGAAGCTTTAAAGATAATATCCAATGCTATTAGAAGAGCAAGAGCTGGAATTCAAGACCCAAATCGCCCAATTGGTACGTTTATATTTATGGGACCAACTGGAGTAGGAAAAACAGAGACCGCAAAAGCTTTAGCTGAATTTCTTTTTGACGATGAAAATGCGATGATAAGGATTGATATGTCTGAATATATGGAAAAGCATAGTGTAGCTAGATTAATAGGCGCACCTCCCGGATATGTTGGTTATGATGAGGGTGGTTATTTAACAGAAGCTATTCGGAGAAGACCTTATTCAGTAATATTATTTGATGAAATAGAGAAAGCACATCCCGATGTCTTTAACATTCTGCTCCAAATCATGGATGATGGAAGATTAACTGATGGTCATGGAAGAACAGTTGATTTTAAAAACTCAATAATTATTATGACAAGTAATGTCGGAAGTCAATATATTTTAGATTCTCGTCAAAAAGATCAAACCAAACATAAAGAAGAGATACTGAAAACTCTTAAAAGCTACTTCAGACCTGAATTTCTCAATCGAGTTGATGAAATAGTAGTATTTAATTTCTTAGATGAAGAACAGATTAAAAAGATCGTTGATATCCAAATTAGAAACCTAAATAAAATATTAGTTGAACATAACATTAAGATAGAATTGACAGAATCCGCGAAAGAGTTGCTTGCCAAAAATGGTTTTGATCCAGATTATGGAGCAAGACCATTGAAAAGAGCCATTCAACAATATATTCAAAATCCTTTATCGCTTAAACTTTTAGAGGGAGAATTTGGGGATGAGGATCTAATAAAAGTTGATGTAGATAAAACTGGAAATTTAAGTTTTGAAAAAACTGGAACAAAGAGGAGTGATTAACGTGGATGCAAAAGTAAATAATTTAAAAACCATTTCAAATCTCTGTCCTGAATGTGGAGGCAGTATAATATCTCTAATAGAAACAGGAGATATTATTTGTAATGAGTGTGGATTGGTAATCGATGAAAAGCGAGTTGATTTTACACATAATGGAAGGAGAGCTTATACTAATGATGAAAGGAATAGTAGAGAACGAACTGGCGCTCCAATCTCTGTATTATTACCAGATATTGGTTTGACCACTACAATTGATAAAAGCAAAATAAATAACCCTGATTTGAAAAGAGCAGCCAAATGGAACACAAGAATGAATTGGGAAAAAAGGAATATATTAATCGCTACTACTGAATTAAAAAGAATAGGCAGCAAATTAAACTTACCCAATCATGTGAAAGAGGAAGCAATGCGTATTTATCGAGAAATCCATAAGAGAAATCTACTTCGGGGAAGATCTATCAATTCCATGGTTGCTGCTTGTTTATACTATGCGATAAGAAAATTTACACTCTCGCGTACTATGCAAGAAGTTTTAGAGGAATCGTCAGAGAATCCAAAAGATGTTCGCAGGTGCTATCGTGTCATTTTGCATGAATTAAATCTGAAAGCGCCTAATACTAATCCCATATCGTTGATTCCAAGATTTATTGTTGATTTAGGCTTGAATAATGAAATTTTGAATTTAACTACTAAAATCGTCAAAGCTTATATCTCTAAATTCGTCTCAAGCAGCGGAAAAGATCCAAAAGGAATTGTTGCTGGAGCACTTTATATAGCATGTAAAATTAAAGGATTGGACCTTACACAACAAAAAATCGCCGAAACAGTTGGAATTACAGAAGTTACTCTCCGTTCCCGAGCTAAAGAATTAAAATCCAAACTTAAAATCCAAATATAAGGCTTTAAAGTTATCATATCTCTATTTTTTAATTAAAAAAGAAAAAAAGAATATTTTTCTTACAAAAATTTGTTACTTTTTACCATATTTTTTGAAGATTACTACTCCTAATATGATTATAATTACTGCCATTAGTGCGACTATTCCTAGTTTACTTATTATTTCCAAGTTAAAAATAGCAGCGCCACCAAATATTGATTCTATTGCACTAGTTACGTAATAACTTGGAAGAAACGCAGCAATTACCTCAGTTGTAGGAGTAAGAGGTATGAAGGTACCAAAAAACATTTGAGGTAAGATGAAAATAAATGATAGTCCTGTTGCAACACCAGCTGATTTTGATATTGACGCTGTAATTAAACCAAGTCCTACAGAGCATATAGATAAGAGCATAATAAAAACAAATGCCAATAGTATTCCATAAATTCCTCCAAGAGGGCGATACCCTATCAAAATAGAGCAAATGAAAACTATGATAACTTGGATAATTGAAAGGATTAAATTTGAAACAATATGACTTCCTATAAATTGCCCAGAAGTAGTAGGTGTAACATTTATTCTTTTAAGTAATCCCAACTCTCTATCATCAGTAAAGGATTGAGCTACGGTCATAATTATAAAAATACAAGCATATGCATAAAGACCAGGAGCAAACATTTCAAATCCAATTCCCGCAAAACTCAATCCAAACACTAATGCTAACACTGCTGGAAAAAGTAAATTGAGAAATAAGTTCGCAGGTTCTCGAATCACTTTTTTTAATTGCATGTTAATTAATGCAAATACTCTTTGTATCATCTTTTACATCCCCTCCAAAATTCTTCTACCGGTTATTTTCAAAAATACTTCTTCTAGATTCTTGGCTTGATGTTGTTTCATTAGTTCTTTAGGAGAACCAAGAGCTATTAATTCTCCATAATCTATAATACCGACTCTATCACATAAGACCTCTGCTTCTTCAATATAGTGAGTTGTTAAGACAATTGTTTTGTTTTGATTTTTAAGCGCTCCAATAAATTCCCAAGATTTACGACGAGCTCGAGGATCCATTCCAACTGTAGGCTCGTCAAGATAAAGTATTTTTGGATCATTTATTAAAGCAATGATAAGATTTAATTGACGTAACATCCCCCCACTATATCCTTTTGCTTTCCTTTTACTTGCTTCTGCTAGCCCTGTTATCTCAAAAAGCTTATCCATACGTTCTTGCATTTCTTTTTTATCCATTTCATAAAGATTTCCAAAGAGTTGTACATTTTCTCTTCCATTAAGGAATTTAAAGACAGAAGGTTCTTGTGGACATAGTCCAATTAATTGTTTAATTTTTTGCAATTCATTCTTGATATTTAGACCATCGATAATGATAGAACCCTTTGTTGGCTTTAATAATCCAACTAGCATATTAATTGTAGTGGTTTTACCTGCACCATTAGGTCCTAAAAGCCCAAAAAGCTCTCCTTTTCTTATCTCAAGATTTAAATCATTAACAGCAATAATCTCATCGAATCTTTTCTCAAGATTTTTAACTATAATTGCTTTTTCTGTATATGATTCAACTTTTTCTTCTGAATTTGATTTTAATTTTTCGTTATTAATTAATTCCATGTTTTTTTCCCTTTTTCTAAATTTTTCATATTTATTATGATTTTTTAGTAATTAAATAATAATTTGGAGTCCGATAGTTGTTATCTATAAGTTAAATAATAAGTTAACTTTTTTCCTTTTTATTAATACTTTTCTGTCAAAAAAGATTGGTTTCATGCGCAAAAGGAAAATCACTAATAAAAAGTTTATAAGAAAAAAAAAAGTTCAATTTGTTATTTGGCCGATTTATTACATCATAAAACCTAAGAGATAAGGGTCATTGGGTAATTTATAGATTTTTAGAATAGATTAGAAATTCGATATAGAGCGCAGCGAAAACTATATCTACGCCAGCAACCATAAGAGTAAGAACTCCTATGTCACCTAATATAAAGTATATTAAACATAAGAGGAAAAAACCGATCTTTGCGATAGTCCCTAAAATCACAATTTCATGATTCTTACTAGTATCCCTACTAACAATAAAATATCCAATACCTAATACAGCGACTAAGAATAATGTACTGTGAAGCCAAATCTTACTAGGAGGAATTGTTATACCGAAGATAGGAAAAATAGACTCCAGAAATATAGACATAACAATTAGGCTACTTGAAGCAAGTATATTCCATATTCCACCAATTAAAAACAAAAATTTGTAATAAATTCTTTTTTCCATGTTATACACCGATGATTCCAAAGTGAATTAAATTAATAAATTGAATTTGCTTTTAAAATATTTAATAATTTTTGTGAAAAATATTTTAACCTTTATTATAAATGATCCCTGTACCCCCGGCAGGATACTGGAAATGTATGGCACCAGCAACACAAACTTGATAGCAAGCAGCACATTCTAAGCATTTATCTTTATAATCTTTAGAAATAAAAATCATATTATCTTCTCTATACCATAAGTTTACCAGGCAAACAAGAATACATTTACCACAATTATTACATTTATTATTATCAATTGAAATAAAATCACCAGTTCCTGGAATATGTTTTATCAACTCATCAATTCTAATATTCATAAATCATTCTTCTTTACTATTTTCTTTTTAGGGAGTAAATCTATAATTTTAGGTATTGCTGACATTAACTTCTGAGGATCCATTATTTTATCAATATCATACTCAAAAATTTTGGCGATAAGAGGAAACACGAACGTCATAATAAATGGTAAAGCTTTTGGCATATAAGATTTTATAGATGCAGCAATCTGACGAACTCGTTTCGCATGTGGTTGTGACCAGTCATAAATCCCTCCTAACGCTTCCATGAACATTGGAATAAACCAACTCATTGTCTCTTTGGGACTAAATGGCAATGCTTTCCAAATATTATAGAGTTCCTCTCCAGTTTCGAAATTGTTATTGAGGATAATGGAGTTACATATAAAGAAAAAGGAAAAACATTGCATGAATTAGTAATATTAAAGCAATAAATACAATTTATACTAAATAAGGTAAAATAATTTATTCTTTATCTTTTTTCTCTAATGCTTTTTTATCGAATAATCTCTTTTTCAGCTTAACAAGAGATCGCTCTTCGTCATATTCTAATACATCAATCTTGACCAATTCGTGAACAGCTCTTAAAACCATTGCTCCAGATATTCCAGTCGTATTTTTAATTTGATCGCGAGTCATCTCTTCTTTATCACCATGCAAGGCATTTTTGTAGTATTTTTCTGTACGATTAAAGTATTTTTTATTTATAAATAAGTAGCTAAATGAATATTTAAGAATAAAAAGTTAAATTAAATATTTTCAAGATGATTTAAAATGGAACAATTTTATGAGGAAGAACCCAATTATTTTGATAAAATTCTTGAAATTACTCAGAATAGGATAACTGAGCTTTCTCGTCACTTGCAAACCTATTTAAATAATAGAAAGGCAACGATTCGTGCAATATGCAGTGATTATAATGAAACTCCAAATCTCTCTTCTATAAATTCAATTCATAAATGGGAAGTGGAACTGAATTTACGAATCCAGGAATATTCTAAATATTTAAAAAATACTATTGGACAAAATGAAGATATTAAATTAAAAATTATATTAATTGCAGAAAAGGCGAAATCATCCCCAAGCTGTTTAGAAGCTAAACTATTCAACGATTTCTTAAGAAATAAAATTAGATTGTGGCAGATATTGCATATACTTTCTGGTTTAGAAATTCACGAGAGGCCTCAATTATTAAAATTAGTACTTAATACATTAACTCGTTTATATCAAGATGAAGAAAAAATAAATGAGGTTATACCAGGTTTTATAAAGCAAATTAAGTTGAATTATCAACAATTAGACCAAGAATATGCAAGATTATGCCTTGGTATAGACAAAGAACAGATTCATCTTAAGAAGAGTAAGGTGATAGTTAGAAAATGATAGATAAGGCTATTCAAGCAACACGAAAAGGATTAAAGGGAGATAGAGTGGCAGTTTGTCCAGAATATGGATGTCTCACCGTAGTAAAGTTAAAACCATTGAAATTTGGGTTATTCGGTATCCGAAAATATCCTAAATGTATAGAACATAAAATTCACTTAGTTTTTGTTGATGAATTTATTGGTGATTTCCTTCAATCGGTAAAGGCTTGTTTATTTGATGTTTCAGTTTTACCTCCAATAGATCTGCTAAATTTGATTAAAGAATCGAGTTCTGGGATATATACATCCCTGTTCCACAAGTGGTTATACTGTTCTCCGATAGGGAGAGGGGCTGATATGGTTCACAAGTATTTAGATTCTTTATCTAGAGCTTATATTAAATCTCTCACAAAAAAGCAATAAAAATTAATCAGTACTGATACGTCCTTAAAAAAGAGAGATAAGTTGATCATACTTGGTTTTAAAAAAATTGAAATGGAATATATTGAGTTTTTAAAGAAGTTATATGATATTTCCGAAAACTTTTACAATATAGAAGAAGTAAAACCTTTTACTCAAAAAGATAAAGATTTAATTAAACATTGGTTGGAAGAGTTTTTAAAATCTATAAGGCTAAATATTAAAAACAATAACCCTACTGAAAATGATGAAGATAAAGCATCTATTATAGCAAAAAAGAAAGAATATGACAAATTCCTTCAAGCAAAGACTTGCCTACTATTAGTAGGCAATTCTCCAGCAGAAATTTCAATTAAGGTTTCTGCTTTTGAGCTTTTTTCAGCTTATCGTGAATTCTTAGATGCGGGAATTTGTCAAAATTTAAACTTTAAAGATTTAAATCAACTTGTTGATGATAAAGATTCAGAATTTATTAAGATAAAAGAAAGTCTTAGGAATATTCAATGGGAAAGGATTTCCTCGGATTGGATAATTGAATATCAAGCGAGATCTTCTGAACCAATTACTAGATTGTTATTAAATCCAAAGAAAGAATGCTCTAAGGATCAAAATCCATTATATAGGCATAGCGAATGGTTAAGATTCCTTTATGAAGATCAGGAATTAAGCTATAGACAAATAGCAAAAATATGTAACGTAGATAAAGGGACAATAATATATTGGGCAAAAAAGCATAAACTACCTAAACGGGAGGATACAGGGAAAGAATGGCTTGATAAACATGGGTACCTTTGCGTTTATACTCCCAAGCAGTATTTTCATCCCGAAATTACCCCTCTTAATCGTGGAGAAGGAAGGTTTATACGGAGAAAACATCAAGTAATAATGGAAGAATATCTTTCAAAAAATCCCCAATTGGAAATCTCTAAAAATTGCATGATTGATGGAAAATATCTAAAAACTGACTGTATAGTTCATCATATAAACTTTAATAAATTAGATAATAGAATAGAAAACTTATGGCTTTTTGAAAGTCAAAAAGAGCACTATAAATCTCTTGAGAGCTTATATAAATGTTTTAGTGACCTCATAAAACTATCCAAAATTATGTTTAAAAATGCTAAATATGTTCTAAGAAAGGATTTTAATATATCTCATATAGGCAATAAAAAAATTGAAGAGATCCTAAAGCCTAGAGGAGAGATTTTTTATGAGGATATCAATAATGTTAAAGAAGAAATAAAAAAAATTAATTGGGAAAAACTTTATTCAAATTGGATAGTTAAATACAGGCAAAACCAATTTTCACCATTCATAGATATACATTTAGATCCTTATTCAGATTGTTCAAAAAAAAATCCTTTGTACAAGCATAGAGGATGGTTAAACCGTTTAGTTAACGATAAAAGATTTAATTTAAGTGATTCTCGGCTTGGAGAATTGTGTAGAATCACAAAAGATAAGGCTAGAGCATGGCGTAGACGCTTAGAAGTTTCAAGAGGTAGGGAATGGGGATTTAAGCGTTATATAAACAAGAAAGGACGTATATTTATTAAACCAAAAAATTATTCAAATCCAACAGCCATAAGAAACAATGGGTGGATATTAGAGCATCAGTATCTTATAGAAGAATTTTTAAAATCTCAAAAGAGTTCGGAGTTAACCAAAAAATGTCTTGATAAAAATGGATTTTTAATTTCAGATATCATAATTCATCATAAAAATTTTGATCCATCTGATAATAGAATAGAAAATTTACTTATCTTATATTCAGAAAGTGATCATAAGACATTAGAATTTACATTACTCGAGTTTGTAGAAGAATTAATAAGAGCTAAACAAATAAGATTTGTTGATGGTGAATATTTAATAAATTATTAATTACATATTATCATCCAATACTTCCTTCGCATATAATCGTTGCCTCAAAGTGACAGTTCCAGTATCAATATCATGTTCTACTAAATTAACATTTGCTAGTTCTTGCACAGCTCTTAAAATATAAGCTCCACCAATACCTGTGGTATTTTTCAATTCTTCTCTTGTCATAACTTCCTTTGCACCATGAAGGACTTTTAAAACCTTATAGTGAGGCTGACCTTGCCAAATCTTCTCTACAAGTACCCGAAAAATTGAAAGTAATGCTTGTATCTTGTCAAAATTTAGTTCCTGTGATTCAGCTTCTTCTGCTAATTTTGCAAATTTTGATAATTCCACCTTAACTTTTTCATATTCTTTTAGCAATCGTGTCTGTTCTTCAGTCATAGTGCCAATTTTTTGCTCTTTTTCCTCTTTTTCTTTCTCTAGTTTTAATTTTTCCGTTTCTAATAATTCTTTATCTCTTTCAAGTTTGTCTTTTTCCTTCTCTAACATTTTCGTTGCTTCTTGAAGTTGTCCCTTCTCGTATTCAAGTAATTCTTTGTCATGACTCAATTGCCCTTTATCATTTTCCAATGCTATTAATTCATTCTTAGCAGACTCTAAAACTTCGATAAATTCTTTGAAGTTTTTTTCTACTGACCTTAAAGTCCCATCAATCACATTTAAAGTATTTTTATCTGACATTAGAATTCACAATATATAATTTCAATGAATTGATATAAATTTAACGCAAAGTCTCCATATAAGGTTTGATTCTATAATAATTAATTTAACCTCTGAATATCGAAAAAGAATATTATATATTGTATTTTCCCGAAACAATTTTAAATATAAAAGGATAATACTATAATCACTATAATAACAAGCAATCATAATATTATGGATAAATTAACCACTACAGACATAAAATTTTTTAAAAGAATTATCATTCTCATCATTTTTTTAGCTATCTCACTTACTTATCTCCATGTCAACAAATTACAAAGTTATAGTCGATATGAACGAATACAATTTGAATCCTCTGGATCTTTTCTGTATGCAAATTTATATTATCCCACAAAATCATTAGATTTTCAAGATAAACGACCCTTATTGATTTATTGTCATGGAATAGGAAGTCAGAGAGATTTTGATTTAAGAATTCCCATTGAATTTACAAAAAGGGGATTTTATGTAGCATCACTTGATTATCAAGGGCATGGTGAGAGTGGTGGTAATGTAATTGATATTAATCCAGTAACAAAAAGACCCGCAATAGCACAAGCCTGTTCAGATTTATTAGATACTTTAGAAACATATTCATTCTATTTGAATGTAAATCTCTCTCAGATCGGTCTCATCGGTCATTCAATGGGAGGGATGGTAGTGCTCATGAATCAAGCACTCGATCCTCGATTCAACATAACAGTTGCTTGGGCACCATTAGTAAATTTCAAACCTCAGCAATTAGGTATTATTCAGAATGAATATTATGAGGATTATATTCCAGTTAATTTAATAAATGAAACTAATACTCATAATCTATTAATCATAATGCATGTTGAAGATGAGATGCTAAATTTTACTGAAAATGCTATTAAGGCCCAAGAATTGACTAATTGTACTGTTATTCCTATAACAACGCCTTTATTAGGTGGTGGGCATCAACTTTTTTCTGATGTTGTCTTAATTGAATCTATTGAATGGTTTGAAAATTATTTTTTCCACTCAGAAATAATTAACGGTCCAATATATATTACGTTTATAATCAATTATGTTGTATTGTTAGTTTGTATGGCTTTACTCTTTTTGATAGTGTTATTACTCACTTCATACATGGCTCAATTTTTTACCTATAAAGATGAGGACCAAGATACTGCACCAACTGAGAACAATCCAAAACACCCCCGAATCCATGAATCATATAAAATAGCCAAAATAGTAATCTATACGGGTATGTTTCTACTTAACTGGGAAATATTTGAAAGAATCTTTGGATTAATTGGTATCTTTTATGCTTCGTTAAATATTACTATAATCTATCTTTTAATTAAAATGATAAATTACTATAACAAACTAAAGCTCGATAAGGTTAAATTTGGGTGGCTTCAATTTAAAACTTTATTGAAATTTCAATTTCGCTTAAAGCATGTTATTTTTGCTCTTTTTGCGAGCTTTTATTTCATTGGAATTTATATACTCTTTTCTTTCTCATATCCATTTGCTTTTATGTGGCCCTCAAATTTTATACAGATTCTTGTTGCTGAACTCGCATTTCCCATATATTTTTCAATCGAAATTTTTTACAGAAAAATACTATATCCCCAGCTCACTTTCTTAAAAACTGAAAGAAAGAAGTCTTTGTGGATTATAGCCATCTCAATTTTCATTCAAATATTTCTGATTTCACTAACCTCTTCATGGTTGTTTTTTCCATCAGTAATATTTTTGTATGCGATTTTTTCAGTTGTAATTATTCAAAATACCCTAATATATGAAAATACGAAGAGCTTTAGTCTTACTATTTTAAGCTCCTTTAATATAATACAATTATTTTTTGCCGCAGTAGTTTCTAACGTGTTAGGAATTAGTACAGTTTTAAAACCATTACTCAATATATAACTTATTAAATTCTATTAACAGAATAAAAATATTTTTGATTCAAGGACTTATGAGTGAACCTAAAGAAGGAAGTAATAGTAAAAGAACAATATTCGGAGTAGCATTGCCTATATTCATAATGGGGTTAGTTTCACTATTTACTGACATCTCAAGTGAATCAATTCAAAGTTTTTTCCCCTTATTTATAATTTCGATAGGAGGAACGGCATTTGTAATCGGGATCATTTCGGGAATAACTGAAGCCATTTCAAACATTCTAAAAGGATTATCGGGATGGATGAGCGATAAAATTAATAGAAGAAAACCGTTTGTAGTAGCTGGTTATACAGTTTCTAATCTTTCAAAACCATTAATGGCTTTCAGTCCTTCTTGGGAAATGGTATTGGGATTGAAAGCTATAGATAGAGCTGGCAAAGGACTTCGAACTTCTGCGAGAGATACGCTTATTTCCTACTATGCTATTGAGAAGGGAAAATCATTTGGTATTCATCGAGCCATGGATACTTTAGGGGCAGTTCTTGGAGCAATTATGGCATTTATTTTATTATATTTTGCATGGACATATCAGCAAATCATCTTGTTCACAATAATACCCGGTATCTGTGCCATTATTTTGATCCTTTTTGTAAAGGACGTGGATTCAGCAAAATTGAAGGAGATAATGAAATTTCAGACTACGTCAACGAGAGTTGATCGAATTGATAAGAACTTTATAAAGTTAATAATCATCCTTGGTGTAATCGAATTTGCATCCATTAATATTTCCTTTTTACAACTCAGGTCCATCGATTACTTATTCGCAGATTTCTTCATACCAGTTCTATATTTGATTTCAAATATTGTTTATATGGCTCTCTCACCATTCATGGGTTCTTTATCGGATAAAATAGGGAGAAAACCAGTGATAATAACGGGTTTGTCCATATTATTAGTATTATCGATCATACTGGCAGTTCCCGTTGAAATTACCCTCTTTTCATTAATCTTAATTATAATAATATGGATAATGTTTGGATTTTATATGGCCTCCGTTGATCCTATTTCAAGAGCCTATATTGCTGACCTTGTCGGAAAAAATAAAAGGGGAAGGGCTTATGGATATTATTATTTTTCGGTGGGGTTAATCTCACTCGGTGAATCTCTAATATTTGGTTTTATCTATAACTCTTTCTCTTACACAGTGGCGTTCATTTATGTATCGATCTTATTACTCCTATGCATTATTATTTTTACCATTACGGATTTTTCAAAAATAATCAAAAAATAATTTTATTTTTCTCTATCTTCACGTATCTGTCCATAGATCTGCTAAATATAAAATCACTTCACATGCTTTCTGCATTGAGATGGTTGGAATATATTCTTTTTTTGAATGAAATAACATCCCGCCGGTGAATAGATTGGGAGTAGGTATTCCCATCTCGCTTAATTTCGCACCATCGGTGCCACCTCTTATTGGATGCATTTTGATCTCTAGCTCTGCCATTTTTATCGCCTCTTTTGCTAAATCGACTACTTTTGGCTGTTTTTCTAAATAAGTCAACATATTTTTATATTGATATTCATACTTGAGATCTATTTTTAATCCAGGATACTTCAATTCATATACAGATTTTAACTGATTTAGGTATTCCTTTTTCTTTTCATTATTCATTGCAGCAAAGTCTCTCAATAATATTAATCCAGTCGCTTTTTCTTCTGTTCCTTGCAATTGCATTAAATGAAAAAAACCCTCTTTTTCTTCCGTATGTTCAGGGGATTGGAATTCGGGAAGATCACTCATAAATCTACTCGCAACATGAATAGCATTTATCATTAAATTCTTTGCATATCCCGGATGAACACTAACACCATTAAAAGTTAAAGTTGCTTTACGTGCATCAAAGCATTCAATCTCTAGCTCTCCCGCATCAGAACCATCTAAAGTATAACATATTTTAGGTAATCGTTGTTTATCTATTTTTAAAGTTCCTTTTCCCACCTCTTCATCTGGTGTAAAACATAGTGTAATCGGTCCGTGCTTTAGTTCAGGATATTTATTCCATACCGAGCATGCTGTTATAATTTCTGCGATACCTGCTTTATCATCAGCACCTAATAAAGAATCTCCCGCAGAGGTAATGATATCATATCCAATATAGCTTTCTAATTCCGGAGAATCTTCGAAGGTTAAAAATAAATCCTTATCATGAGAAAAAAGAATTGGTTTACCATCATAATTTTTATGGATGGTTGGTTTTACATTTTTTCCACTAACCATATTAGATGTGTCTAAATGTGCTATTAGTCCTATTGGGGTTATATTTTCCACTCCTTTAGTTGCTGGTAAATCTGCGTAGACATAGCTATATTCATCTTGAATTATATTTGCTAAATTTAACTCTTCTAATTCTTTAACTATTAATTTTCCTAATTCATATTGATTTTTAGTTGATGGAAAAGTCGTTGAATTCTCATCCGAGGTAGTCCACACCTGAACATATCTTAAAAAACGACTGATCACATCCTCTAATATAAAATCTTTAATTTCTTGGTGAATCATAATTTATCGTGTTAAATAAAAGAGATTTTGACTAATAATTAAAAATATTTTAGTAAATTAATCATTTTCTCTTAACTTTTGCTTCTTCATTTTCTCTAAAAGGAGTCATACTTTATCCAAAATCAACTATCGTGATATTTTTGTCATAAAAAAAGTATAATTTGAATAAGAAAAGAAAGAGATTTTTTAAATATTAATATTTTACCACACGTTTAATTTTTCATCCAAGTTAGTACTATATACAAGAAGATAAGGGATTCCAAGATCAAGTACACTTTGCCAAGCATTAATTATTGGTGCACCTATAAGGACTGCTGTCAACCCGGTAATCTGAGGCAAACCTAAAAATTCTAAACTAATTTGATCGAGAAAAAGTGAAAAAACGGTTAAAAATACTACTACATTAAGTATAACCATAACAAAAATTCTCAATAGAGTTCCTAAAGCTCCATAAATCATTAAATTACGAGGGTTTTTTAATTTTTTACTATTTCTTGTTCCTTCACTTCGTTTATATAACCTTAGGAAGATAATAGGGACACTAATTAAAGATAAAGTTGCTGCTAATTTCATAAGAGGGCCAATTACTCCTGTAGGATCGAATGGCATTAAACCTATAGTTCCAATAATACAACATAAAATGCCAGCCTTTACTCCAAATAGATAAAAACAGACGATCCATACAAGAGATATTAAATCAATGATTGCAATAAACCAACCCGGAATTCTTAACAGATTTGTTAAAGTGGGAGTTAATAAAGTCCCAACTACTATCGAAAGCGCACTAAATAACGCAGCGCCTACAATTTGTAAGGTTAATTGTGATCTTTTAGCCATAAATGATTCTTTTTCTTCAAATATTTCCTTTCCTTCTAAATTAGACATTTTTATCACGAGTTCTAATTACTTTTTATTAGTTAATTGAAATTTCAATTTATTTAAAAGGTTAATGGGTTAAAGATTAGGTCAAAAATTGAGAAAAATTAAGACGTTTTTTGGCTTATATTTTACATCTATATCCCTTTTAGTATTAAACATGAACTCAACTAAGTTTTCACAAATATAATTCTATTCTTTGAAATTATGCTTTTTAAAATTAACATTTTTGATATTTAAAACTACTAATTTATGAGTAGATAATTATTTCAATAATTTTTTTTCCTTAGCATCTAATTCAAGCCAATCACTAATAAGTTTAAGGTGTTTTCTTGAATTAGAAGATAGTTTTTTTAAAAACGGTAATAAATTTTGAATTACTTCAATTTCAGAGATATTATATTTTTCTTTTACCTTATCAACAAATGATTGCTCAGCAGTTGATAGAGAGAAAAACCCTGTCGAAGTAAATCGGGGGAACACGATTCTTCTAAAACCTTCATTTTTTGGATGATATTTTCGGGATAATATGACTCCTCCTGAGAAGAGATCATAAAAATATGGTAAAAGTGACCAGTATTGATTTTTCCGAATTCGACCAAATATTTCATCTGCTAACGATAAGTTTTCATAGGCATTTTCTAATTCCTTATTTTTTCTAATAAAGGTCGGTAAATTTTCATTGACCCATTTATAGAGAAAATTATAGTCGACATCTGACTTATCAGTGATCCTTCGAGCCTCTTGTAATGTACTTGCTTTTTGAAACAGATCTCGGATTACAGAGAATATTTCTTCATTACTATCTCTATGTAAATGAGAAATTAAATCCTTATTATCTTTATCTATCCCTCCTTGAGTTATTCCTTGAAGATCATTAATAATTCCCCTTAAATCTCCATTGTTTTTTTCAATTATTAAATCTAAATCCTCTAATTTCAATTCAGTAATTTTTTCTTTTTTTATAATGATTTTTATGATTTTAAGTATTTCATCTTTGGATAATGGATTTATTTCAAATTTGCGTATTTTATTATAAAGGGGTTGAAGATTCTTTTTGTATTCATTTGAACACATAATTATTGGGAATTGTGTATTTTCAACTAGTTCCAAAATGGTAGGAACTGCTCCTCTGTCTGTCACGCCATAAATTCCATCAATTTCGTCTATAAAAATTAGTTTATCTTTTGATATAACAATAAAATCCATAATCCCTCTTGATTTTGTCGTTTCTTTTAATTTGGATTCTAAGGCATCCCTTGTTCTTGTATCCGAGGCATTTGTTTCAACGACCTCCATATTTAAATCATTTGCTAAAGCATATACTATAGAAGTTTTACCAATACCAGGGGGACCTTCTAATAATACCGCTGCTTTTTCTGGAGGAATTTTTAATTCTTCCTTTTGGTGCTTATCATCAGTATTTCGATTAAAGGTTCGGATTTTTTTGTTTTCTTCATTAATTTTATGGATATCATTGAAGAAATTCTTAATGAAAGTCCTTAATTCATCATCTAACGCTACTCTATGGCCATTAACTTTAGCTTGAGGTATTGCCATCTCTCTTATAGATTTTGGACGATATTTCTCGACCCAAGGGATATTTTGATTAGCTTCCAATCTTTTCACCTATAATAGTTCTGCAAAATTACAAATTTTAGCCATTAAATTTGATATTTGAATATCTATATCCATACCATCTATAGCTCTATAATCCGCCTCAGCAATAAGATTAATAATATGATTTCGAGCGTAACGACTAATAGGAAGTTTAAACAATTCTTTCAACAAGAAATTAAACACTTCTTTAGAATTGTATTTATAACTTGTTTGAATTTTTCTTGATAATTCTCTTGCTTTTGGAAAATCTCCTTTTAAGCAAATTAATAAGAGATTTCTTATTAAATCGCTCTGAGAAGTCATTAAATTTTCATATAGTTTATCACTATCAATTTTTTTCCCACTGATACTCGCTAATTGTAGCAAATCAAGAGCATTCGAAATCCTTCCGCCAGTGATATTATAGAGTAACTTAATAGTATTCTCCTCGATATCTAAATCTTCTTTATCCACGATATATCGAATCAAACCATCAAACGCTTCAAATTTAGGAGGTGATATCAAGAAGATTTGGCATCTACTTATAATTGGATCTATAATGGCTGATATCTTTGTAGTAATTAACATCATACGACAATTGGTTCCATAAATCTCCATCAATCTTCTAAAAGCTTGTTGATTTGATCCTAGAGCTTCAAAATTTTTCACAATTAATATTTTAAATGGGACATCTCCCAGTGCTTTTAATTCTATAAATGGTTTGACTTTTATTTGTATAAAGGCAGGCGTCGTAATTGTTTTACCGGCTAAGCTTCCTAATTTACTCGTAGAAA
>Ga0307433_1000364_pt1 | contig 37943 bp, 22 predicted proteins | sample SalMarWE160210MG_FD_202166 | JGI IMG/M metagenome (GOLD analysis project Ga0307433, IMG submission 202166) | Salt marsh sediment microbial communities from the Plum Island Ecosystem LTER, Massachusetts, United States - WE1603-210 | ecosystem: Environmental > Aquatic > Marine > Intertidal zone >... | reverse complement strand
ATATGTCTTTGAGGATTGAGTTAGTTATTTTTACGTGGATTGTGTCGTATCTTGTTTCTATTTCTAGGTTTTCTGCGATTTCTAGGTCTTCTATGAAGAGTTTCGGCATGTTTTGCGTGACGTATTGGAGGTTTGTTTTTGTAAAGCTTGTGTCAAGCGTTTTTTCGAAGAGTTTTGTTAGTTGGGCGCCTGGTGGTGTTAACAGGATGCCTTGTGGGTTTTTGAGGAAGAGTTGGCTTTCTTGGTTCAGGATATTTTCTGGGGTTGGAAGTTTTCCTTCTTTTTGTTTGGGTATGTAGAGTTTGTTTGCTTCTGGGTCTTTGAGGTATTTTGGCGGCAGGTATATCGCTTTGCCTTTGTAGTTTAGTTCGTGTATTATTTGGTTTAGCGTTGCAAGTGGGGGCAGTACTGCTGCGTCTAGGAGAACTTTTTTTGTGTATTCTTCGGGTTGGATGTAGAGGAGAAGGGCGCCCCAGAACACTAGACCTATGCCTATGAAAGCCAGTATTGAAGAAACGTAAACAATAGAAGTGATTAGGGCAGCTGAGCCTACGCCGAGAAACATCCAGGTTGCAGCTTTTGTTAAACTGGTTTTATTCTTTGTTCTCGTTTCACGTTTTTGCTCTTTATTTTCCTTTTGAGGCGTTCGCATGTTGTATTCTCCTTTTTTATTTGTCGGTTCTCATTTTAGCGTTTTTTCTCAGGACATTTGGGTTTTCCATATCTGCGTTGGCGTGTCTTGGTTGCTAGCTATGTCGCTTTTTATTATGCCCGTTTTTTCTGCTTCCGAGATTCTGTGCAATAATTCTTCCTCTTCAATGGGTTCCCCGGTTCTATTTTTGTATGTAGTTACAATAGCGCTTAGTGTGGGTGTTGTGGTTTTTTGTGTTTCTAGAACTATGTCTATGATTTGTTTGTTTGGTTTTGAGAGTTTTTGGTAGGCTTTGGCATTTGATTTTCTTTGTTTTCTTGTTTCGAGGGCGTATAGAATTATGACGGCGGTCAGCAAGGCGGTGGTTATTGCGGCAAGGTATGCGCCCTCTTGTGATACGAGTAGGGCTATTTGTGACCATGTTTTGATTGGTTGCCAGTAGTTTGCAATGGTCGTTGCGTAGACTAGGAGCTGATTCTCTAAAGAAGTTAAGTCTTCTAAATTGTCTGGATAGGCTATTAAGCTGATTTTTACGTGTTTTTGTTGTGATGTCGATTCTACAGCGAATGTTGCGGTTTCACGCCAGTATAGCACCGCTTGTGTCTCGTTGGTTGCCTTATATTGGAAGACGAAGTAGCGGCTGAAGATTGGAGGGTTCTTAACAAGTTGAATGTCTTTTAGTTCGATTTGTGTTACTCTAGGCTGACGCTCATGTGTTAGTGGCCATGTTATGAGGCAAGTTTCCCATCCGTGCATTGATGATCGTGTTGAGGCTATTTCAATTGTTACCCATACTGGTTCGTTTGGTTGGTTAACCGGCGTATATAGGTAGGCTAGTGACATGTCCTGTTTGGCTGTTTCCTCGAAGTTTGTGTCACGGTAGACGAAATCTAATTTATAACCCGAAATTTCTGGAAGAATGTTGGTAGAAACTTGTTGTCCAGAAGGAGTAGTGATTAACACTATTGCAGGACTTTGTGTCAAAGCGAAGACAGGCGCTTGAATTGACATTACCAAAACTACGCTCAAGGTTATGGCTGCGATTTTCATTACGTCGTTTCTGGAGAGTCTCAGAGATTTGGGCTTGAGAATTTTTCCGCATGCAAAGCAAAAGCTTCGTTCTGTTTCTGGGTTGCATTTTGCGCATTTCTCTGAGGGGCTGGCGAATATTTTCATTTTGAATATTTTTTCTGAGATTGTGAGAAGTAGGAGTGTGCCGAGGAATATTAATATCCATCCGCCTAGCAGGTGGAATATTTCTAGGGCTGTTTCTTGACCATAATGGTAGCCTATTAAGAGTATTGATGTTATTCGGATTATGTTTAGCAGGTAAATTAGTGGGATGCCGACTAGGAATAGCGCCAGTTTTTTCCATGGTTTGTCTCGAATCATGTAGGCGATGAACACCGCGAATATTAGGAAACCAATTAGGCTGTACACGCCTGAACATGCTATGTCTACGGAGAAAGGTATTGTGGCGCCGTTGGGTCTCGTGATCATAATTGTGGGGTTGCCGTATTCGCTTGAGAGCGTCGATGGGATGCCTAAAGCGTTCACTGCGACATATGAGGCTTCTGAACTTATGATTGATAGGGTTGCGCCTAGTCCGTAGAGGATTTCTGAAGGGGGCGGTATTAGGAATAGAAGGAAGATTATTGGGAATACCAGTTGTCTAAGCGTTTGCGGATTGAAAAGAATGAGAATTAGTCCAGCTGCGAATATTGGTAAGGCTGACATATGGTATTCTAGCGGCGTGAACGTGTATGAGCCGTACCAATAAAGCAGCATTGCAATAGTAGAGAGGAGGATTCCAACAATCGTTGGCAGGTGTTTAGTTTTTTTTGTCGGGGTTTGTCCTTTAAGCGGGATTACCGCTCTCAACATTTTTCTCTTGCGATAGATGAGATACCCGAATATGAACGGTGCGGCTAGTACGTAGCTTGTGGTTTCGCTTTTCAGAGCGTCGTTGAAAATTAGCACTAGATCTTGAAAGAACACTGTGGCTATCGCAAATACTATTACTGCAGTTTTTATGACCAGCGGCATAGTCTTTGCAGTCAATGAGGGAAGAGATTCTGGTTTTGCACTAGTCTTTTTCACACTCTCTTCCCCAGATTGCTATCTCGTAAAATGAAAGCTTGAACAGTAGCATTACGGTAAAACTTTTGGCGCCTAATTACGTGTGCAAGTAATTTATGGCTTATTTTCTCGTTTCTTTAGTAGTGCAAATAGTCCAAAGGCTATTGCTACGGCACTGACCAACCCTAAGGTTCCCACAGGACTTTCAGGGATAACAAATAAGTTCCCGTCGTTAGTAGTCCCGCCGTTAGTATTGGGTTGTGTTGAGGTTTCAGTTTTTGGGGATATGCCGTCGCCTACGTCTTGTGGGGGGGTTTCACTGTCGTGGGGCATCTGGTAAGTAAAGCTGTATACAAAGAGTAGTATTGCCAATAAGCAGATGATCGTGAAAATAATTGTTAGTAATCGTTTCCTTGACATTTCCTAAACCGTCTTTAAGGTTGTTTTTGGTCTTATATATGTTTATCTGGTTCCTTGTTCTAGAAGAGAAGACCATATGTGTGGGTGTATATGTGTGCATGATTGAAATTAGATTCTGATCAAATAGATGAGCGTGGAAAGTTTGATTTAATCCTTGGACTCGTATAGATTTGCATTTTTCTATGGAATAATGAGTGTATACGAACAGCTATTGCATGACTTTGTAAGTTGTGCAGGAAAAATGGAGGAGTCAACTCTAGCCTCATGAAAGCTTGTGATGAGTTTTGCGCATATGTGATTGGATAGCAATCGCAACTAGGGAAACGGCCAAGATTAGTGGTATTATGCCTTTAGGAAATTCTGGAATTATTGCATATTCGTTTGACTCAGCAGACAGTACATATGTCTCTACATATGGTGTGCGCTCTTTGTCTAATATTATCTCGAAGGGTACTGTCTGGTTTGGGTTAATTTCACCCGTAAGTTCAGGATCATAGTCTATTAGTGCTGTAGCCACGACAACCGATGATTCATCATAATATGTTGCAACAACTTTAGCGTTAACAAGTATTTTATCTCCATTATTCTTCAAGGTTCCAGTTATATGCATGTTTCCTTCAGCATCAATGTGGTTGGTATGTGATAATATCTCAAGCTTCATGGGAAGTTTGGTTGTCTCCAAATAGGTTACGTTCAGGCTGTAATGAGAGACTCTGGCTGATTCTGCTACGTCAAGCAAGGCTATTTCGAAAGGAGATTTACGTCCATCCAAAATCACATACAGCATAGTCAGATCAAATCGTGAATCAATAACATCATTGTGAGAGTCGTAGAATGTGGCTGAAATCTGGACGAAATTGACAGCTTGACTTCCCACATTTTGTACTTCGCCCACAACTCGGTAGTTGCCCGAAGCATCGAGATAACCAGTGCTGGATAGAATCTCTACACTTCCTTCTGCTCTTGCGGGAGAAAATAAGATGGAAACGCCCATAAAAACCGTCAATGCTGCAAGAATGACTTTCCAAATCGTTGACATGATATTAATCCACTCCACCACGCTTATCAATCTTGGGCTGGCGAATATACGTTGTCTATGTAGAATGCTCCTGCCCCATCATTCCACTGAGCAAAGCTAACATGCGTAACACTAGTCTTCGCAGTAGCTGCGCTGATATCCTCCCTCTCCAGCACACCATCCACATACACATCATAAGTATCCGTCGACAAGTCGCACACTACTTTGATTGTGTACCACTGATCCAAGTTCAAATCCTCTGCGATAACAGTTGAAGTAGACGCACCTATCAGAGTCATTGTACCCGTGTCCCCGCCGCCAGCCTTATAGAAACACATCCGAACAAAACGCTCATTAGTGTCTGAGTTGGGACCCGGACGAGTACCAGAAGGGTTGTAGTCGCCGACAAACATGAAGCCTGCCATCTCATAGGCTGCCGAGATCGAGTCAACATAAATGTCCCACTGAACCGTGAAAGTGCCAGTCTGAGGCTTACTGAACTCTTGGCTCATATATGCATTATAACTGGTACTTTCAATGAAACCAGCCTTCTTACCCGCATTACCGCCAACATCTGATTCATCCAAATACAGCAACAACGGCCCATTCGCCCCATCCTCCCGGCTCTCATACCAGTCCTGACCCTCACTGTTAGTTCTCAGGTCTTCGCTGCTGATGCTATCATCGAATTCAGAATCCACAAGCAGAGGCACCTGTTCATCCTCTGTTGTGAAGGTGAAGGAGCTGTTCGTCCAGTCTGTTCCATCGGTAACATTCACCCACCAACTGTAAGTCATGCCATACTCTAATCCTGAAACAGCAAGACTGTAAGCACCATCAGACACGCCTAAAGCACTGCCAGATCCCACATCAGGAACAGTTGACAGGTAGTAATCCATCAATTCAGCGTCCGCGTCGCTCAAAGTGAAGTTAAGCAGCGAAGTCGACACCGGAACATCAGTGGCTGCGTCAGCAGGTTCAGGATTTGTTATCTCAGGGGCCACGTTACCCTCTTCCACAAACACTGCTGTCACCGCGTGGTCAGAGTCCATTGTAACCGTGTAGGGCACTTCAGAACCGTCGGGGGTAGCATCTAGTTCCCAGTGGTCAAACATGTATCCTGTACCAGCAGTTGGAGTCAACGAAACCAAGGAGCCGGCAGCATAAGAAGATTCAGAGGGATCAACATCAACTGAACCATCACCATCAACAATAACCGAGAGCTTGTACCTGTCCATTGGAGGCGAGAATACGTTGTCTATGTAGAAGTCGCCTCTGCCGTCGCTGTCAGCAGATAAGCTGATGTGAGTTATCGAAGTTGAAGTAAATCCGTTGTACTTGGGGATGTTCTCTCCAACTAACACACCATCCACATAGACGTCGAAGGTTCCACCAGCAACATCCAAATCGATTTTGATTGTATACCACGTGTCATAACTTAAGTCGGTAGCCACGCTTGTCCATTGTGAAGTTGCGCTATATGATTGACCAGAGGAGGTTCTTGCCCGGATCTGCAAATCGTCTCCTGTGTCGCCTGGAGAGGAGTCATAAAACGTCATGAAAACAAACCGTTCATTGCTTGTTCCAGCAGGCGGGTTAGTAGCTGAGACGCTATCGTCTCCAATGTAAATGAGACCCGAACGATCATAATTACCGCTATCATCAATTCTGTCAACGTAAATGTCAAAGGAAACAGATAATTCACCAGTTTTTGGTGCACCAAACTCTTGAGTAAGATAGGCATTACTGCTTATTCCATAGTTCTTCAGTGCAGCCTTCTTACCAGCGTTTCCTTCAACCTCATTCTCGTCAAGAGTAAGCAAAGTTTTAAGATCGTTACGGCTTTCGTACCAGTCCTGACCATCTCCGTTATCCCTCAACTCTTCACTATTAGCACTGGCATCAAAAGCAGAATCCACAAGTAACGACTCGGTTGGAGGTGGGAAGTATTCGTTTATTGCGTATGCTACATTAACTCCTTCTTGCTCTAGAGAAGTTATTGTCCAGGTATGCAGATGCGGCGTGGGTTCGAAGACGAACATCGGATCGTATATGATGTTGTGGGAGATGTATTCTCTTGCAGTGCAGTCATCAGTGGATCCTGTATCAGGAGCTGAATCAAATTGTGTATCGAAATCTGTCCATACAGATAGGATACTGAAGTAGGTGTTTCCAGGTGGTGAGTAGACATAGTTGTACCAGCTGTCGTCACTCATTTGGCTATGCCAATCGATGAAGAAGTCTATTCCGTGTGTACTGCTAGTATCGTCTATGTGGTCTCTGACAATATTGATTTCAACGCTTTCGCTGTTCATCCAGTCTCTGTTAGGATCTCTTCCTTCTGATGTGCCCCTAGAGTTTCCGAGATAGACTCCATCTGGATTCACCATTGGCACAATGTACCACACGAAGTCATCTTTCAATCTTTGTGCATCTTCACTATCTGAAATGAGAAAATCAATCATTCCTTTCAACATGTGAGAACTTGCAGTTTCATGAGCATGCTGCCTTCCAATAATGTAAATGACTTTCTTATTCGTGTCTGGTATAGTTGCATTCGTAATTTTAATTAGGGTAATGTCTCTCCCTTCCTCGCTTGAGCCTAGGACTGTTTTAGTTGCGTCTGAATCAGCTGTAACCGAGTCTATATAGCTCTGCATTTTTGTATATGAAAATGGGAAGAATGTGGCCACATACACTTCATCCTCTGTGAATGTTTCAGTAAAGGTGTAGATAGTGTTAGAATAACTGTGAGTAGCGAACCTAAACCAATCCTCGCCGTTATAGCTGAAAACCATTTGTGCCTCTTCAGAAGGTGTTGATAGAAATGGAACTGCATCTGCATTGGTAATCCTAAATGTTATTTCTTTGCTCAGTGTGTTTGTTACTTTGAAATGGGTCCAATACGTGTATTCATCTCCGCTGTTCACCAAATTCTCTGTTTTCAAAGTGAAGTTTATTTCGTTGTTCTTGAAAATGTAAGTTCCGATGCTTGCACTGTCAAAATCTGCTTCTATCCCTAATAGTGCGCAAGTGAATGTGTATGTCATGTTTGTCCAGTCTGTTCCATCAGTCACGTTCACCCACCAAGTATAAGTCATGCCATAGTCTAATCCTGAGACAGGCACGCTATAGGTTCCATCTGATACCCCCATTGCAGCATCAGAGCCTATATCCGGAATAGTTGAAACGTAATAATCCATGAAGTTAAGATTTCCATCGGCAATAGTAAAGTTAAGCAATGATGTTGATATAGGAACGTCTGTAGTGGCATCAGCTGGTTCAGGACCTGACACTTCGGGAGCAATATTAGCCTCGGCAGTGAAGACCGCCGTTACAGTCTTGTCAGAATCCATTGTTATAATAGTTGGATTGTCAGTTGTGGTTAGGTCACCAGTCCAGCCAGAGAACTCCCAACCATCATCAGCTGTAGCAGTGAGAGTGACTTCTGCACCGCTAGTGTATGATGATTCGCTTGGAGTCACATCCACTGAACCGTCACCATCAACGGTGACTGAGAGCTTGTACCTGTCTCCTGCTGGCGAATAGATGTTGTCTACGTAGAATGCTCCTGCCCCATCATTCCACTGAGCAAAGCTGATGTGGGTTACACTAGCTAAAGCCGTGCATGCAGCTACATCAGTTGCCACCAAAACTCCGTCAACGTATACGTCGTAGGTTCCTGCTGCCACGTCTACTTCTACTTTGACGGTGTACCACTGATCCAAGTTTAGGTCAGCGGCTATGGTTGTGAAGCTGCTGAAGCTGCTCATAGCCACCAAGTCTGCAGTACCAGTTGTGGCGCCCCCATCCTTGAAGAAAGCGAGGAAGACAAAGCGCTCATCATCATTCCGGTTTGGACCACCAGACCCGTCAAGATCAGCACCCAAAAGCATGAAGCCGCTACGATCAGGGTCTCCAATGTCTGTTATGGTGTCCACATAGATGTCCCATTGGACGCTGAAGGTTCCAGTCTGGGCTGAGCTGAGCTCCTGAGTCAAATAGACATTGTCATGATTTGGATCTGTTCCTCCACTTAGCTTAACCTTGTTTCCAGCGTTACCTCCAACATCGGTGATGTCAAGCTCCATGTTTTGGTCCTGACCCCTACTCTCATACCAATCCTGCCCCTCACCATCATCAATCAAATCTGCAGTGTCAGCGCTATCATCGAATTCAGAATCCACAAGCATCACCGCCTCTCCCTCTGTTGTGAAGGTGAAGGAGCTGTTCGTCCAGTCTGTTCCATCGGTAACATTCACCCACCAACTGTAAGTCATGCCATACTCTAATCCTGAAACAGCAAGACTGTAAGCACCATCAGACACGCCTAAAGCACTGCCAGATCCCACATCAGGAACAGTTGACAGGTAGTAATCCATCAATTCAGCGTCCGCGTCGCTCAAAGTGAAGTTAAGCAGCGAAGTCGACACCGGAACGCCAGTGGCCAAATCAGAAGGTTCAACACCCGATATCTCCGGCGCATGATTGACTTCAACATACGTGTCTTTGGTGTCCTCGTAGTTCTGCTGGATTAGCGGTTCTGGCAAGGCTTTGATGTAGAGTCTGGTGTCGTCCATGAACCCGGTGAAGTAGCTGCTGTCGTCACCTCTACGACCAATGTTGATTGGACAGGTACTATCGTTGATAGTGCCGGTGTGAGAAGCGCTAATAGCGAGACTGGCATTCACGTAGATAGCCATGCCCACGCCATCCTTATATGTGCAAATCACCTGGCTCCACTCATCAGTCTCCAGGCCGAAAGGCGCTACAATCTCCTTATAGCCGGTTGATGTCCACACGTTCCAGTAGAGCTGGTTACCATCTATTCCAGGTGAAGGAGTCGTCTGGAAGCCTATCTGATAGCTTGAGCCAGCAGATCTCTTCTCAATCAGCCTAACCCCATTATTATCAATGGTCGGTTTGATCCAGAATTCTACTGTAATCTCAGTCCAAGTACCAGCACCGTCTAAGCTGTCATCGTCAGGAATTTCAATGTAATCAAGTTCAGAAGCGTCAAAGAAGTAACAACCACCATAGTCACTCGACCATTGAGGACCAAACACTGTTCCATTGTTGCCATAGCCAGACTCGTCAACTGCAACGGGGGACTCATCACTGTCAAAAGGCATCAGCAAATTGGGACCAACATCTGATACCGTCAAGGTCCACTCATTCTTGGCTGAAAGTTCCCCGTCAGAAACCACTACAGTGACATTGTAGATGCCACTTGCACTGTAGCCTGCAGCAAACGTGTACTCGTCGCCTGCGCCAACATCAGACCCATTCAGCAACCACTGAACAGCTAATGGATCACCGTCAACATCATGATAGGTGACATTGAAGAGTTGAGACTCACCCTCAAGGATTGCTGGGTCACTAATTGGATAGTACGAATCAATCTCCGGTGCATGATTGACAGTCGGTGAATATACGTTGTCTACGTAGAATGTGCCTGTTCCATCATTCCATTGGGCAAAGCTGATGTGAGTCAATTCTGTCTTAGCTGTGCAAGCTGAGACATCGGCAATCTTTACGCCATCTAGATAGACTTCATAGGTGTCTGCACCCACATCAATAACTACTTTGATGGTGTACCACTGATCCAGGTTAACAGAAGCAATCGTAGTGAAGGAGCTGAAGCTACTCATAGCAACCAGGTCAACTGCACCACTTGTGGCTCCTCCATCCTTGTAGAAGGCCAAGAATACGAAGCGTTCACCGTCTCCTGAGTTGGGACCATTAGTTCCACCTGAATCATCACCAATCAGCATGAAGCCGGCACGATCCGGATTTCCTGAGATGTCAATTATTTCATCCACGTAGATGTCCCATTGAACAGTGAAGGTTCCAGTCTGGGCAGAACTGAACTCCTGACTTGCATACGCGTTAGCTGTCGAGTCGCCTATGAACTCAGCTTTCTTGCCAGCGTTACCGCCGACGTTAGTGTCATTGAGAACCAGCAATGTAGGATCGTCACCACGGCTCTCATACCAGTCTTGGCCCTCACCATCAGCCCTCAAATCAGCGGTGTCAACGCTATCATCAAACATAGAATCCACAAGCAACAGCGACTCGGTAGTAAATGTGTAGGTCATGTTTGTCCAATCAGTGCCATCAGTTACATTCAACCACCATGTGTACTCCGTGTCATAAGCCAATCCGGAGACTGGAAGATTGTACGTGCCATCAAAAACCCCTAGAGTACTATCTGAGCCGATATCAGGACTAGTTGACACGTAGTAGTCCATTGATTCGCCCTCTGCATCACTTAAAGTGAAATTTAATAATGATGTGAAGGTGGAAACACCTGTGGCTTCGTTGGCAGGCTCAGGAACTGAAATAGCAGGAGGGCTGTTAATAGTTTGAGCGAATACGTTGTCTACGTAGAAGGTTCCTGCCCCATCATTCCACTGGGCAAAGCTGATGTGAGTAACGGTGGAAAGTGCTGTGCAGGCATCTACAGTTGCCATGAAGATGTCATCCACATATACATTGTAGGTTCCTGCGCCCACGTTTACCTCTACTTTAATCGTGTACCACTGATCCAGATTCAGACCAGAAGCAACTAGAACTTGAGTGTCGAAATCTAGCATTGCCACCAAGTCAGCGGTGCCACTTGTGCCTCCGCCAGGCTTGTAGAAGGCTAGGAAGACAAATCGCACAGCATCATTCCTATTTGGACTGTATTGCGCGTTGGATGTGCCTATCATCATTTGGCCTGCACGACGTGGTGAAACATCAAGTATTGAATCAACGTAGATGTCCCATTGAACACTGAAGGTTCCAGTCTGGGCAGAACTGAACTCCTGAGTGCAATAGGCATTGCCGCTTGCGCTTGCAGCAAAGCCAGCTTTCTTACCAGAATTACCTCCAACATCACTCTCGTCGAGAGAAAGCAAAGTTGGAACCTCCTCACGACTCTCATACCAGTCTTGTTCTGGGCTGTTTGCTCTCAAGTCTGCGCTGTCAATGCTGTCGTTGAATTCTGCGTCAGTTAGTAACTCGCCTCGTGTTGTGAATGTGAAGGTTTTGTTAGTCCATTCTGTCCCATCTGTCACGTTTACATACCAAGTATAGGTTGTTTGGTATTGAAGACCACTAACAGCAACTGTGTATCTGCCGTCGCCGACGCCGCTTGCGCTGTCGCTGCCGATGTCAGGGTATGTTGAGACATAGTAATCCATTAGGTCTTGATAGTCGGTGAGGTTGAAGCTTAGTTCAGTAAGTGTGATGGGTATGTTTGTTGCTTCGTCCGCTGGGTAGGGGTCTGAAACGAAAGGTTCTGTTGGTAGAGTTTCTTCAAGTCCAACTTGGTAGAATGCTGCGGGGTCTTTCTGGTTGTTATAGCTGGTGAGTATGTAGCTGGGGGATTTTGTGGGGTTGGATATGCGTATCTCGTCGAGAACGCCGTCCAAGTATCTGCCGGTGTTGTAGGTGCTTCTTCCGATATCCAGAGGAGCAGCTACGTTATTGAATATTGAGGTGAGTGTGTATGCACCAAGTGTTGCGACTTGGGATCCGTCAACATAGAACTGTGGAATTTCGTTGCTTTCCCATACAACGGTTATGTAGTACCATGTGCCAGCTGTTGGAGTGAAGGATGCGTGCCACTGTCGGTAGGTGGTGCCGGTTTCGGATGCGAATAATCCAAGGCCTGTGGAGGGAGAATATTCTATGAGCCAGCCTCTCTGGTTGCCTGCAGTGTCATACTTGTTAAGTATTGCCTGTCTCCGGGTAGTATCATCCAGCTTAAGCCAGAAGCTGGCAGTGAAAGCCTCATCATATCCAGTGAGAGTGCCACTGTGGGGCACCTCAATATAATCATCAACACCATCAAACTCGTATGCACTGTTTATTTGTCCTAAAGCACCTTGAGTTATGCCTCCATAGAGCAGACCGTCATTACCGTTTACTGTGGAGTCGATGCAAATGCCTTCCTGTACGAATCTGGCAATAATCACCTTGTCGCTATCCATAATGATGGTGGTTGGGTTTTCGCTACTAGATAAGTCGCCACTCCAGCCGAGGAAGGACCAGCCAACGGTAGGGTTAGCTGCTAATTCGACACTCTCGCCATAATTATAGGTTGACTTGTCAGGATTCTTTGTAACAGTTCCGCTACCCACGACATTAATTGTTAACGTGTATTGGGGTATTGTGAAGGTGGCAGTGATGACTTTGTCGCCGTCCATCGTTATGGTTGCTGGGTTGGAACTCCCAGCTAGGTCACCGCTCCAATCGGAGAAAATCCAACCATAATCAGCGATTGCAGTCAGGTTGACCTGAGCGCCGACAGAGTAAGTTGATTCGCCAGGATTCACGGTAACAGAACCGCTGCCGACTACATTGACTGTCAGCTTATGTCTATCTTGGGCTGGCGAGAAGACGTTGTCTACGTAGAATGTTCCTGCACCATCATTCCACTGGGCAAAACTGATGTGAGTCAATGCTGCCTTAGCTGTGCAAGCTGAGACATCGGCAATCCATACGCCATCTAGATAGACCGCATAGGTGTCTGCAACCACATCAATAACCACTTTGATCGTGTACCACTGATCCAAGTTAACAGAAGCAATCGTAGTGAAAGAGCTGAAACTACTCATAGCAACCAGGTCAACTGCACCACTTGTAGCTCCACCATCCTTGTAGAAGGACATGAAAACAAAACGTTCATTGGTAGCTGAGTTTGGACCATTAGTTCCACCTGAATCATCACCAATCAGCATGAAACCTGCACGGTCCGGATTATCCGAGATGTCAATTATTTCGTCAACGTAGATGTCCCATTGAACACTGAAGGTTCCAGTCTGGGCAGAACTGAACTCCTGAGTCACATATGCGTTACCAGAGGTGCTTCCAACGAACTCAGCTTTCTTGCCAGCGTTACCTCCAACATCACTCTCATCCAAGAACAGAATAGTTGGATCATCGTTGCGACTCTCATACCAATCCTGACCTGCAGTATTATCTCTCAGGTCATCACTATCTAGGCTATCGTTGAACTCGGAATCTGAAAGCAGAGTCTCAGTAAATTTTGCAATGACTGTTTTATCACCATCCATAGTGATGGTAATCGGGTTTTGGCTACCAGATGCGTCACCGTTCCACATATTAAACATCGCGCCCGGATCAGGGACTGCTATTAGTGTGACGTTTGCGCCAGTGGGGTAAGATGATTCAGCGGGGTCGACGATTACAGAGCCGTCGCCTTCAGTGTTGATTGTCAGTCTATAGCGGTCTGCAGTCGGTGAATATACGTTGTCTACGTAGAAAGATCCTGCCCCGTCATCCCATTGAGCAAAACTGATGTGCGTTAGACTGGCCTTGGCGGTACAAGCTGGGACCGTGGCAATAAAAACTCCGTCAAGATAGACATCATAGGTATCCGCAACCACGTCAATATCCACTTTAATCGTGTACCACTGATCCAGATTTACTGAAGCAATCGGGGTGAAGACGCTGAAAGTATCCATCCACACCAGATCGGCGATGCCGCTTGTGGCTCCTCCATCCTTATGGAAGGCCAAGAATACGAAGCGTTCACCGTCTCCTGAGTTGGGACCATTTGTTCCACCCGAATCATCACCTATCAACATGATGCCTGATCTGTCAGGATCTCCTATGTTGAGAATTTCATCTACATAGATGTCCCATTGAACACTAAATGTGCCAGTTTGAGCAGAACTGAACTCCTGAGTTAAATATGCGTTCTCTTCAGGGTCTGCTAAGAATCCGGCTTTCTTGCCAGTGTTGCCTCCAATGTCACTTTCATCTAGATACAGTATTTCTGGGACATCGTCGCGGCTTTCATACCAATCTTGACCAGCAGTGTTATCCCGCAAATCTTCGCTGTCCACACTATGTATAAAGTCGGAGTCGACGAGCAGTGGATAATATATGCGAATGTCTGGTATTACAGATGGTGGATTGGCTTTTGTCAGCGTGACTAGGTTGTAATTGCTGAGTGCAACCCATCCATTTGAGTCGGGTGGTTGAGAGGCGACTGCAGAGTATTGTGGTTGTGTTGCTTGGTAATAATAATATAGTGTGTTGTCTAGGCGGAAGCCCCATAGCTTCTCGCCATTTGTTAAGAGGAAATTCGCGCCGCTGTCTGCTCCTGCTTCCGTTATGTCGGTTATTGCCTTAGCTATTCCCACTGTAACGTTCCAGTTGTTTTCTTCGATACATTTTAGCACGTACAATCCGTAGAGGTCGGAATCTACAACGTCTGGGTCGTCCCAATCTGTTCCGACGGTCGGTGGGTTTGCGACTAAGTATTCTGGTCCGATGAGGCTCTTCATTATTTCTTTGTTAACGTTGCCATTATGTTCGAATGCCCACCATTTACCGTTCTTGTATCGCATGAACGGATGCGGATTGCCCTCTGGGGGAATCGCGCCTTGAGACCTTGCTCTAACGTGTCCGACTCCTACCCATGCGCCGCTGTCTGCCATTTCATTAGCTGCCGAATCAAAATTGGGATCTGAACTTGCTGGTGGAAATCCTCTCCTTATTTCAGGAGTAATGCTATCGTACCAAACAAGAGCCCATCCATCGCGGTTGCTGGCTCCTAGAACTTTCAAGGAGGACGGGTCAGTAATCAGATGTTCTAAAACAACATCATGCGGTAGGACATCTGAGATCATTCCCCACATGCGGCATTCATGTGTCTCAGAAAGGTGCAGAACTAGCTTGTAACTTGGATCCCATACAGCCATTGGATCTTCTTGGTTTGAAGCAGTTGGATTACCGTAATACATGTAAAGTACTGTTTCGCTCGTTGACGAGAGATAGGGAACTTTCACCCAAACGATTAGATGACCTGTTGTGTAGTCGTATGCTTCGATTTCATGGCAAAGTTTAACATTGCTTTCATCAGTGAAGACGAAGTCATCACCATCGTCCTGTGCCTTGCTGGTCAACTCACTATCAGTAAGATCGATTACGACAGGGAAATCAGTCTGATCAGCGCTTACCTTTGATGGATCAATAGTTATTATTCTGCGATATTGCCAATCGGTGTCCCACCATATAGCTGGCTCCGGTTTCGTTTTGAAGTTAAATGTCTGGTTTGACCATTGGACGCCATCTGTTACATGGACGCTCCACCAATATTGTGTGTTGTAGCTGTTCATGCTTGTAGTATCTTGGGTGTAAGTGCCATCTCCCACATCAGTGTAGCTTCCAATTTCTTCCCAGAAGCCTGTTACGTTGGATTGGAAGATTATTGTCAGTGGATCACCTTGGTAGTCTAGAGCTGTAATGCTGAGCGTTGGGTTCAAATCGACTCCAGTTGCACCATCTGGCGGTGAAGGGTTAGTAATAACTGGTGCTCCTGAAAGAGTTTCTTCAAGTCCGACTTGGTGGAATGTGTTTGGGTCTTTCTGGTTGTTGAAACTGGTTAGTATGTAGCTGGGGGATCTTGTGGGGTTGGATATGCGTATCTCGTCGAGAATACCATCCAAGTATCTGCCAGGGGTATAGGTGCTTCTTCCAATATGCAAAGGAGCAAGCTCATTATTGAATATTGAAGGAAGCGTCGACACACCAATGGTCGGAAGCTGTGAACCATCCACATAGAACTTGGGAACTACACCGCTTTCCCATACAACAGTTATGTAATACCATGTATCTGCTGTGGGTACAAAGGATGCATACCACTCCCGATAGCTGGCACCATCCTGAGAAGCAAAGAAACCAAAAACTTCTCCAAGGGTTGAATGAGTCTGGTATTCGATAAACCAGCCCCTCTGACTCCCTGCAGTATTATACTTGTTAATCAGGGTCTGTCTTCGAGCAGTATCCTGCAACTTAAGCCAGAAACTGACAGTAAAAGCTTCAGTAAATCCTGTAATTGAAGGGTTATGGGAGACTTGGACATAATCGTCCACCCCATCGAACAAGTCTGCGCCAGCTATTTTCCCAAGCAAACCCTGAGATATTCCACCAAATGGTGATCCATCATTATCATTGACGGTAGAATCATATTGTATGCCAACGGTTTCATTTAGGTGGAGAACCATCCTGTAGCTTGTATCCCATACAGCCGTTGGATTCTCCTGATTTGCAGCCGCTAGATTACCATAATACATGTAAAGTACTGTTTCTGCTGTTGACGAGAGGTATGGTACATTGACCCAAACGACTAAATGGCCCGTAGTGTAGTCGTATGATTCAATTTCGTGATCAAGCTTAACATTGTCTGCATCTGTGAAGACAAAATCGCCACCATCAGGCTGCGTCTTACCATTCAGATCACTTGCGGTTAGATCAATGAGCAGAGGAAAGTCGGTTTGGTCGGAACTCACCTGTGATGGATCAATCGCAATCGCCCTACGATATGCCCAATTCGGATCCCACCACAATGGCTGGGACTCAGTTGTGAAAGTGAAAACTTCAATAATCGAGTCTTCACCATCTGTGGCGGTCACTTGCCACGTATACAAAGTTGAATAATCAAGGTCGCTAATGGGGATAGTGTACATTCCGTTGTTCACGTTTATGCCACTTCCAGAGCCGATGTTTGGAGTTGTTGTCACAGAATAATTCATTGGATCATTTTGGAAATCACTCAAAGTGAAGCTTAATTCTGAGAGCGTCACGGGAATGTTTGTTGCGCTGTCTAGAGGTGAAGGATTAGAAATCTGAGGAGCTAAAGGACCTGGGGGCATCACATACTCCGCGACTCCACAATGTCTCTCGCTGCTAAACTGTAATCCTGATCTTGGCTTTGGATTGGCAACTGGAGCTGTGGTGTCATAGCAATACACCAGCCCTTCTGACGAGGAAAGGACAAGTTCGTTCAAGTTATCCCCATCAACATCTTGAATGAGGGAGAATGAGTTCGCCCCTATTAGTCCAGTTACATGGTCTACTTCAATATACGAGCTACTGGTTTGGTCATAACTATATATGTATATCTCGCTCTCACGCACAGCAATTATATCCATCTCACCATCGCCAGTCACGTCCCCGATTTTTGGCGGTTCAGTGCAAATTACAGGCAGTATTGCATCCAACTTCCAATCATACAAGTCCCATATCTTCGGGTTGGTGCTCCTACAGGTTATGATCTCAAGGTTCCCATCACCGTCAATGTCGTAGATAGTAGGTTGCGAGTGACTAGCTAGCCCAAGTGTAGTGTCCTTTCTGTATTTGGTTCCGCTTGTATAGGCGGTTGAGACTTCGCCGGTTATAGCGTTCAAAACTATAAGGCCACCGTTCGAGGTGCTTTGATGAGTTGCTATTACATCAAGTATCCCATCCTTGTCGACGTCTGCAAGCATTGGGCAGTGGCTGCTGCATGTGATATCATCATCATTCCACAGGGGTGTCAATGTGTGAGCGTCGAGAGCTCTGACTCCCCACTCGCCGAGGATGTAAGGAGTGGAGGTTGAGTAGCCATAGCGTCTATCTCCTTGGTAGAGTTCGAATTGTCCATCAAAGTTAGCATCGCCGATCGTCAAACCTCCCCAGCAGGGATGCCAACTCCCATTCTGTTGACGCAAAATGCTTCCATCATAACTTAACATTGTAAAGTAGTCATCGCCAATCCATGGGGAGCGACCGGAATTAACGAAGATTTCGGAATATCCGTTCCCATCAATATCGCAAACAACACTGTAGAGGGAGTACGAAGATACCTCAGTGTTCTGCCAATATATACTGCCATCAGTGCCGAATAGGACAGAGGGATAGCTACCAGAAACGATTATCTCTTGAAATCCATCATTGTTTATGTCTGCAATTTCCACGGGAGTATGCCGTGTAACTCCACCAGGTGCCACCTGCCAGACAATATCGCCACTATCTCCATCCAATGCTGTCACAGTTCCAGTTGTGCCGGTATAAGTAGGATCATCAGTTATGCCACCTGTAACAACTATCTCCAGATTGCCATCATTATTAATGTCCGCAGCAACTGGAGCTACATACGTCTGTGCATTGTATCCAAGATCCTTCACCCATTTAAATGTCAATCCTGGATCTGCCAAAACAGGTGTAATTACCATCAGGCTGCTGACTAGAAAAAGCCCAACTAGTACCAGCCCGATTAATTTCTTGTTTGAATGCCCATTATATAAAGCCAAACTATCTACTCCTTTTTCCAATTTACGACGTCTAACCATTCTCAATTTTTCTGCTAGTTTTCTGTACCCAATATTCGAATCCATACTAAATAAACGAATATGGTTTCATATTCTGGAAGATAGTTCTAGTTTGCAAACATGTGGTTATTTGTCTAATTGTTGAACAGGGAAGTAGCAATCTTATTATATAGCAAGTATTAATACGTAATATATACGACGGAATGCGGTCAAATAGCCAACTAAGTGGGATATTGGATGAATTTTGGCAATCGTAGAAAGACCCTAGCCATATTCGTTCTAGCCATAATATTAGCGGGTCCAACGATCGCCTCGGGTTCTGAGCTGCAAGCGTCTAAGAGCATAACTTCTACCGGTTCGATAAATTATTGGCCAAGTGTATCTGTTACAGTAGATACAAGTGAAATCATAGGCACAAATAACTTATCAGTCGGTTTTCAGCTTGATTGGGACCGGTGGATATCATTTATTCAAAGTCCAACCGCACGTTCCCTCGCCCAGGATGTAGGGTTTAATTTAGTCCGGGTTTTCGATTTCAGACCCACCTACATGAGGCTTATGCCATGCACTTATTGGGACGAATCCACAGGAACTGGAACGTGGGATTGGACAAATGTTGATTTGCTCGTGCAGAAAATCTTTGAAATCGAAGCAGAACCATTCTTTTGTTTAGGATGGGCTCGAGATAACATCCAAAACTATATCCCATCTGGCATGGCTGTCAATCCTAGTACTTCTCTCCCCTATCCAGACAGTTATGCTGCCTACTGCGTTGAATGGGTCAAACACTTTGATGCTCTTGGCTTACCAGTTCGCTACTATGAGATAATGAATGAACCATGGACTTATTTCGGCTGGGACCCGGAGGATACAACGAAGCTGGCACATTACGTCGAGTTGTGGAACACTGTTGCAAGGGCAATGCGAGCAGAAAACCCTAATCTTCTCCTCAGTCATGATGCCATAACACAGGAGAGAGTTTTAGCTTATTGGTTAGATCACGGGGATGACGTTGACTTTTTGGATTTTCACAAATATGACGCGTATATAACTGGACAATATAGTGATGAACAAATGTTTAATCGCGCAGAAATCAGGGGTTTCCAAACCGTTCCATGGGCGCCTCTCGGAATAAATGCAGCCCGTCAGATTTGGTTTGACTCTCGAGGAAAATGGCTTCCTGCTATCAACTCTGAAAGTAATTTTGGCAGTGCATGGGAGAGTGGAACAGACCCAAGAATACAGCAAATGGCAGGTGGGGTATGGTTAGCTTTATCGTTAAGAATGGGAATCTTGAATGGACTAAACTACAACATCTATTTTGAGTTTGCAAGTAGCAAATCATGGCAGGAAGCGCACGGAACAGGCTGGGGATTTGGTATGACCAATCAGGATGACAATCAACCATGGTTTCCATACTATGTCCATAGGATCATAGGAGGAAACCTATCTGTTGGAGACCCCATCGTGGAAGTATCAAGCTCATCCGACGATGTTCGAACCCTAGCCTGGACTCGAAACGAGAAGCTTAACATACTTCTTATTTGCAAAATTAACGAGCCTCGAACGATTATATGGCAAGGAATCAACGGTGGAATCACGATATACCGAATTGATAATTCTACCTCCGCCGAAAATCCCACAATACAAACTAGCACACTTAGTACTGATGAACCCTTGATCATGAATGGTTATACTGTTGCTCTAGTCCAACTAACCATTCCTACCTGACAAGAAAAAGCCTAGGTTGTTTTTCGGGATAATATTCGCGCATTTATGGTTGGTTATGGTAAATGAATAGAGCGTGAGTGAATAGTGTAATAGCCATTGGAATATACTTGGTTAAACTTCGGTAGAATGAATTGTTCATCGATGGTTGTTAAAAGAGTTTTAGATAGATCTCTTTTACTCATATCATATTCTTCACGTATTCCTCTTATCGTGTATTTAGATTTATCTAAAAGTTCCCTTTCTGCAGATAGGAAGCTTGACGAATTAGCCAAGTGCCTATCAAGTTCTTTATACCACAATGTTGAAGTCACATGAGAGGAGTCGTAGTTGAAGTAGGTCGAATATACTGAAGTTCGCCACGATACGATGTGAAGTGTTGAATTGGAACTGTATTCGAAGAAGAAGGATAATGAAGATAACTCTGAAGGATGGGACACTTCAGCCAAATAATAGTTCTGTTCAAACCTTAAAATCATAACTCCTGCAGACAGAGTTATTACGTATAAAAGCAAAAAAGTCATAAACGCTTTCCTGTTAAATAACTTCAGTTGAGATGCCACTGTTTTTGTTTTTTTACGCATCCGCGCATTGTTTATGATTATTCTGTTTAAAAGAAGAAACGATGAAAATGCTACTGGAAATGCTGCAAAGGGAATGAACCATAGAAGTTGCCAATCTGGAAGAAGAAGCAAAACTAACAACATCACCAATGACATGGGCAATAGAGCTATAAGGGCTAGAGTTATCACGTTACTTTCATAATGTTTAATTTTTTTATGCAGAATGATAATCATAACAAGGAATGATACTGCCATAAGCACAAGTAGCGAATATTTGAAGAAATCTCGCAAAATAATCCCCCACAAAGGCAAAATATCATGTGCTGCAAAGGTCTCCTGTAGAGGAGTTAAATATCCTGATGAAAGAAAAGCTGGAAGTTGTTTGACTGTTTCATAAAAACTAGAGGAACCCATAAACACAAACCACCCGATAAAAGCAATAGTTGCAAAGAAAACGGAACTAATTCGCGTTGCAGTATGCGCGTGGACAAAATGTGTTATTACATAATATGAAATTAGAAAGCTTACTAAAGCAAGAGATTGAAATGGATGGGTAGTAACAGTAGCTACCACCACTAGTAATTGAAGCATATATCCTCGGCGACCTTTAATGCATATAAAAGAGAAGAAGAAAAGAGGCAGAAGGGTGAAGCCTAGAGCTGTCCGCGAATAATGGTGGAAGTTGTCAAAAAGATGGCTAAAAAATAAACATGTGAATAAAATTCCGCTATAAAAAGCCAATCTGTAGCCTTTGTTTTCTAGCGTCTTTGTAAAGCAGTATAAAATCAAGGTAAAAACTACAACCAGAGCTATGTATAATACATAATTTGCGTCAACTAAGTCAGTTCCCAAGACAGTGGTCATTATTGCATGCAGATAAAAGGAGGCTGGCCAGCTCTCAGGACGGAGGTCTTTCGGATAGGATAGGTTTCCTTTCACAAATATAGTTTTTACAGGAGCACCATGAAGGTAGACATCGCGAATTGTAAGATATGGGTAATTTGCTAATTGAATGAATGGAAAATATAAACTGAGCAACAAAAGATGGTATAAGGAGAATTTGCTGAAATAGATGGCGAGGAATGCGAGCGTATAAAATATTATTAGGTGAAAAATTGCGAATGGTGCCATAGCAAATACATCATAAACACTTGATGTACCCTTTGACAAATCTAGACGCCAAAAAAGAGGAATAGATATAAACCAAATGAAGAGGAAAATATTCAAAAGCTTACCGATATTATGTCTTAACATATAAATCCCATTAGCTTTTGTTACAGTTTTTTAATCTAGTCTCATCAGTCAATGTCCATAACCATGGATATGACTTTTAGTAAATCCGACCCACCAGTTGAGAATTGCGAAAAGGCACAACACGGGTATTAGAAACGATTTTTTTTTGTAGAATTGACAATAAGATTTTCTAGACATTTTTAAACCCCACCCAAAAAAGATTGGGGGAAGTCGAGCTACAATAGTAACATTGCCTCTATGTTTATGACTAATGAAGTGACCCCCATAACCAAACCATGAATATTCTGCAAAAAAGCTTCGGAGCGTTTTTCTTGGAAAATGAGTAAAAACTGCTGTATTATTCAAGGCGTTTTTCCAACCTTTCTGGAGCATTCTGATTTTAAGGTCAGTATCTTCCGCAGCTCCTCTAATAAGCTTATCAAAACCGCCTACTTCTCTCATAGCCTTAATTCTGCAGATAGTAGCCCCCATATACTCAACATCTATTACGCTAAAGAATAGGTTCTGAACATCTGACCATAAGTTATTTGTAGACTTTATTCTTTCGCTCTTTCCCCTTGCTATTGCCACATTCGGGTTTTTCTTCATGAAATCCAATTGTTTTCGTATAAAATCTCTTGTCAGTATTACATCACCATCAACATATACTATGAATTCACCTAGAGCTTTTTCAACCACAATTTGTCTTGCTGCGCCTAGTCCTTCCCCTTTGTCGCTGAAAATTCGTGTTTTTATTTTTCTTTTTATAAGAATGTTATTAGCAATTTCAAGTGTTCTGTCTTGGCTGTTTCCATCAATAACAATGATTTCCATTTCATCTGGGGGAAGATTCTGGCCAGTAACACTCTCCAGGGTTGCTTTAATGGTATCCTCAGAGTTCTTTACACAAATTCCAACGGTAACCAGAAACAGAATCCAATTCACCTCATTGAAACATGTGATAGCGAAAATCAACAGAATACTTTAAGATAGGTTGATTTTTATGCGTGCGCACGCGCGATTTCACCAATGGCCTTTCTAAAAACATACCATTTTTTTGGATGTGCTAGGATTTTCAACAGGATATAGAAGTAAATGTTCCAAACAAAAAAATTTTTTTTAAGAAACATCGTGTAGTTGACCATACATTGATAGAGAAAATCGTCTCTATCACGTATACGATTACCACCTACTGAATGGCGCTTGTGATCTATTAAAAGACTTGGGTTATAGATTATTGTTGCTCCTTCTCTTCGAGCACGAATTTGAAAATCGCTTTCGATTCCAAAAGCATTACCTACATATGTGGATTCATCGAAACGGGTTTTTATTTCATTTCTATTAAAACTACAACATGCATTGCAAAATGGCACGATTTTTCTTCTCTGCCCCGAAGGAAGATATATCTCTTTAGCCAGCGGTTCTGCAAAGAATTTTTTGAGCTTTCCTAGTAACGTTAGTCTTATTTTCTTCCCCTTTAAGAGTAGATGAGTAGCAATTATTTTTTTGTGGTCCATCTCAAGGAGCAAAGTCCTAAAAAATTTTTCAGTATTGAGAATGAACGCGTCATCTTCCAGTAGCAAGATTTGGGAATTCTTTGCGAGTCGAATGCCTTCGTTAATTGATTTCGCATATCCATACTTACATGAGTGCTTGTAATATACAAGACGTGAATCATTAAATGATTTGACTACTTCTTCAGTTCCGTCTTTTGACCCATCATCTATAATAATCAATTCAAATGCATAATTGGACTTTAAAAGAGAGGCAATATTCTCTTTCAGCATCTCTGCTCGGTTGTAGGTTGGTATTATGATCGTCAGGTCTATGGGAATCATTGTGTTGACCAACTTTTAGATCACATTTGCAAATTATATTCTTCAAAACTTTTCAATTATCAATAAGTAATCAATAACAGTTTTTAGAATGTATTTGGACATTGATGAGAGCATATCAGAAATTTTTTCGTGCCACAATTGTGATAGTTGGTGTTAAGAGCTCGTCTATGGAATACTTAGATAGTTCATTCAGGATTTTAGTTGTTAACAATTCTTCTCCAATTTTGTCAGTCTCATCAAAAACTCCTAGAATCTCAAATTTTTCAGAAAAGAGTTCAAGCCATTCCGCCTTTCGCAACTTATTCATAAATATGGGTACTGGAAACCTGTTCTGTCTTAAATGATCCCAAGGAGGCACTTTATCAAACTGTTTACCGAGATGATGTCCGCCAGTTCTACTTGTAAATAGGTGAATTTTGACACAGGCAATTCCGCCTAATTTAAGCACCCTATGCATTTCGAAAATGGCTTTTGAGACATTGGCTATATGCTCGAAACATACAACACTGACGGCCAAGTCAAATGTTTCCAATGGAAAAATTAGATTCTCTACATTCATGCGTGCGAAAACAAGTCCTCGGTATCTGAGAGGGAAATCAGAAAGCCACTGCAATGCTTTGTAATACGTTTTTCTTTGCCCCAAAATGTCAAAAAGAAGAGCCCTTGAAAAGCTCTCAATCCCATTTATTGTAAGTTCCATCCAGTATCTTTTTATCCATAAGGCGTCGTGAGCAATATGACTTAAGTCTATTCCAACCACACGATTACCAAGGCTATGAAATAGAAGAGTATATGGATACCGTCGGCCACACCCAATATCAATTATAGATTTCTTCTGTAAAACTCCCATGTAAGGTTCAAGCGCATTCTTAAACATCATGAATGTGTTGAAATCCTTCGAGGCTCTCTTTCTGTAATCCTGAGTGAGAACTCCAGAATAGTAATCAATTCGACCAAAAGTCTTGCGAAATAATCCGCTCATGATTATCTAGCTCACGAAGTATTTAGGCGCCTCATAAATGCCTTCAAGTTGCACAACTATTTCATCCCAATCTTTAATTTTCTCAGTGTTAAAACGCTTTCCATCAATCTTTTCTCTACACTCAACCACTTCACCGATAACTTGGGCCAAATCATCAATTTCTATTGGATAGTCTATGCCGAAACAATGCTTTCCATCAACCCATTCAGTAAGAGCAGAGTTGTTAGCCACAACACATGGCGTTCCCAAAGTAAGTGCCTCAGCAACCGCCATAGAATAAGCCTCGTACCTAGACAACAGCACGAAAGCATTTGCATCAACAAACATCTGTAAAAGTTTTTTCCTCGGCAAATTCTCATAGAACCTCACTCGGTCAAGCACACCCAACTCACCTGCACGGTTTTTTAAAAAAGATTTTAAAATCCCTTTACCGACAATTTCAAGAACAATATGACTATCTAACATTGGCAAGACTTCAATCAAAAATCGAACGCCCTTGTAACCCACCAGATTACCAACATACAATATAGACTTGTGATCACGTTTACGTCTCTTTAAACCCTTGAATTCGCTAAAATTAACACCGCAAGGAATAACAATAATCTTGGTGGAATCGAGTCCGAATTGCCTGCAAAGAACAAGCTTTTCATATTCAGAAACAGCCACAATGGTATCAGCCACTCTCAGAACATTTTTACCAAATGGTTTGAACAATCTAATCAAGGAATGCCTAAAAATTGAATGGCCAACTCCATGAAAATGTGTAGAAACAACAAACTTTCTCCGTTTGGCAAAAGATGAAAAATGCATAGGAAAAGCATGATAACAATGCCCGTGAACAACATCAAAGTTGGCTTTTTTAAGCCGTAACAGCATTTCAAGAGAAAAAAAATAAGCTCCACTTGGTGCAAACCGTTTGAAACGTTCAACTTTGACTCCATTCAGAATCTCAAAACTAGGCAAGTCGCCAGGGTTTGTGGCAAAAACTGTAACGTCATGACGCTTTGCAAGCCGCTCGGAAATATTGCGAACATAAACAGAGACCCCCCCGCCTCGATTAGCCAGATAGGGTCCCATATAAACCTGTAATATCTTCATGTTAATTTACACGCACCGATTTTGTTAGGGGTTCACTTCGGAAAGCACTGCTGTTAGTTTTCCTGTCTTGCTCAAATGGATTTCATCCATATGTTTTATCGAGATAGTAACGCCAAGCCTTTGTAAGTCAAGCGTTTTTTGGATGTGGGCGTCCAATTCTTTCTCTAAAACCTGTCTCTCTACAGTGTCTTGCGCGTGCACAGTCTTGATGAAGAATTCTATATAATTCTGCCTTCTCTGTACAATGCGGAATTCCTCAATATCCTGATATCGTTTAAACATGCTCATGGCAACCGTGAAAGCTCGTGGAGATAACAATTGCCCATTTGGCAATAGAATGAAAGAGTCCTTTCTGCCTTCCAGAACTTTCATCAATGGAAGCATTCGTCCACAAGGACATTCGTCAAGAGAATACTGTCCAATATCACCAACCGAATATCGGATCAATGGCATGGCATAATTGAATAGGCTGGTATACACTACTTCTCCTCGTTCATCTGATGACACGTCATTGCCTTCTGAATCCACAAATTGCATAATGACACTATCAATATCCATATGGTAACCAACCCTTTCTGGGCATTGCCAAGCGGTTCTATCAACTTCTACACATCCAAATTGATCGTAAAAAGGGGCGTTGAAGACGTTCTCGATGATCTTGATCGACCTGTCATCTATGAGTTCAGCTGTTCCAAATATGATTCTTGGATTAATAGTCTCTAGCTTCCTCCGCTCAATTTCCCTTGCTAGCAACAATAAGGAACCAGAATAGCCATCTAGCACATCCGGTTTTGCTTCCTTCACCAACTGAATTTGACTGGCAAGTCCACTAGACACTGGAATATTTAGCCGCGCAAAAACCCCCAACCTTTGCTGCAAACGAGTAGTATCTCCGAAATGGTGAGGTGCGGTTATTGCAACCCAACGATCCCTAGGCTTTTGACCACAACTGATGTTTGCTCTCATATAAATTGCCTTTCTCCAATCGTCCTCTGCACGGCTTAGATATACTTGGAAAGGCTTGCCTGTAGACCCACTCGTTCGTACAATCTTCAGTCCTTGCAGATTAAATTGTACAGAAACTAAGCGATAAGGATCTACTAGTCTAGCTGTGTCCTTCTTGACTACTGGCAGCTTTGACAAATCGTCTAGCGTCTTAATGTCATCAGGTGAAACATTTGCTTCTTTGAATTTCTCATGATAGAAGGGAACGAAACGATAGGCGTAATTCACCACAGAACGCAGTCTTTTTTCTTGAAATCTACGAAGCATGTTTTTACGCCAATACAGTCTCCTCAGTGCAGCAGCTAGATAGTACGTTACCCGCAGAAGATTTGTCATCAGAACTCATCTATTTTGCGTCGGTTAAGGATGCATCAATCATCTTGCCGATTTCTTCAACGATTCTTACGTTTTCCCTCGCTTCTTCTTCCGTAGCAGGCAACTCACCATCAGTCTGAATGGCGTTAACAAATGCACGTAGGAAACCATAATGGGCACTTACTTTTTCTCCGCTAAAGGTTGCAGTGAACGAGTTGGAAATTGTAGCACCCAAGACCCCCAGTAACTGAGACGCTAGCCTGAGATTACTCTTTCCAACAGAAACGGGATCTTGGGTTCTAACCTTAAACTTTAACACACTTCTTCCCCAAAGATCAACTTGGAGACCCATTTTAGTACCAAGAATATTAAGGGTGTCTCCGTGAAAGGGAGAATTGCACGAACTCCAAACAGAACCTATTCCATTACTTGCATTGCAGAGAACCCTAAGTTCATCTGCTTTCATCCAATCATAGCTGCTAAGCTTTTTTGTCAAAGTACATACTGGTTCAATCTTCTTCAAGAAGATTTGCAGCAAGTAAACGGGATGGGGGATAACCTCAAAGGATAGGCCCCCTGGGAGTTTATGACACCAATGATTTCCGTTGACGCACATGTAATTATCTCTCCGCACCAATGTCCCAGCATCGACACTTACAATATCACCAACCGAGCCATCTTTGACCAGCCGTACAGCTTTCTGAACAGCAGGATTAAAAAGATTCTGATGCACAACGCAGAGTTTCGTGTTTTGGCGTTTTGATACGCCAAACATCTCATCAACTTCTTTGTAGGTCATCGCTAAAGGTTTCTCCACTAGTAGATGGCAACCAACCTCCATCGCGTCCATGGCTATCGAAAAATGAGTTTGGGGAGGAGTCGTAATATCAAGCACATCAAGATTCGCTTTCAGCATGTCAGAAAGATTCGTATAGTAGGATCTTATGCCAAATCGACTCGCTACATTTCGAGCAACAGACTCAGCTGAATCGCAGATGGCAGATACCTCACAACCTTTAATTTTTTTGAATATTGGTATGTGTCTATGTGTAGCGATGTGTCCCCCTCCAACTACACCGACCTTCACCATTTCCATACAACCACATCCAGATCTCTTATGAAATAAGAGTCAACATACGCGCATGTATTAAAGGATTGTTTCAATCTTCGTAATAGCCAGATCCGAGGACCTAACTGCGATGCCCTTTAGACCACATGAAATCTGGTCCCTTGGAGATCAGCTTGAATAACCCAATAACTAAGTTCACCTGAGCGTCTAAAAATCCTGCTACAATCTTTGGCTTCGAAGTCAAATACATCAGCACCGCTAATAACACAACCAACACAGTACACAAAACCATATAGAGGAACCCGAAAACAACCCCAATAGAAAGAAGACCCAGAAATGTCGCCAGAAGTAGAATCCAAGGAGACAGAATCATCATGAAAAAGTTTGCGGGAAAAATGACGAGCCCAAACTTCCCAAATCTAGGATTGAACAATACACCAAGATTTTGAAAAATTAACCTAATGTGACCCTGTGCTCTTCGAGATTTCTGAGTTACTCTCTCTCTTAGGGACGTGGGACTTGATTCATATGCAATTGCCTCAGGAGCATAGACCGTTCTATATCCCTTTTTCCTTATTTTAAGAGCCAACTCAGCGTCATCAGCCACAGATCTGACGTCCACCGGCTCTATCAGCTCTTTTCTGAAGGCACAAAAAGGGTTGAATAAGTAGGTTGAATCAAGATTTGACTCGGCAGCGCGAAGTCTCTCAAAGATACTTCTATACCCTTTCTCCACACTGCAAGAATTCGAGATCACAACCGCACCGCTCACTGCTCCTACACTTGGATCATAAAAATACTTCACAATTTTCCCAACAGCGTTTTTCTCGAGCAACATATCGCAATCACTCTTCACCACTACCTCCCCACTCGCCACGGAATACCCTAGATTTAGAGCAGTAGCCAATCCCTTTCGAACTTTTTCTTCAATGATCAAGATTTTCAACGCGGATCTTTGCTGGAAGTTCTTGAGTTTTCGAGGGGTATTATCAGTCGATGAATCCACGAACACTACTTCCAGCAGTTCATTGGGATAGTCCAGATCTTCAATGTTACGAATCTTATCATCTATCGCATCCTCTTCATTGTATGTTGCAACAACGATAGAGACTCTAGGCAGATGTCTTCTCTTGCCCCTATATCGAATATTCTTTCCGTAAAGAACCCCAAAAAGATAATACCCCCCGTAGAAAAACACAAGCAATGACACAGCCGTAACAAACAGCAATTCAATCATTAATATCACATCAGGCGAAAAAAGTCCCGCGTGAGAGAGTACCAATTGTGGAAATTCAAAGAACTACATGTGCGCAGGTAAACATTGCACTAGCTTCTTTTTGAGAAGCGAGAATGTTTCATGGGCATGTTTTTTCTTGGATACACCTACCGCAACACCTTCTAGGTTGGGTAGACTTCCAATATACTGCATTGCTTCTGGAGGCTTAAGGTATCCAGCGGCTAAGATGCTAAATGCGATCAGGCAGGACGTAGGAAGATTCTTCAACGCTTTTTCGCATTCTCGTCTGGAAGGATTCATCTGGAATCCCGCCTTGTTGAAGGGGGCGGCAATAAATATTGTGTTGAAGTCGATATTCCATTCTGTAAATTTTCTAACAAGATATGAAAAATTGCGAGTTTCAAAACCAGGTTTTATCCCAAGTTTCATCAAAAAATCTATGTATGATTTTGCTAGCCAATCTAAATTTAGAGCAAGAAGCATTTCAGTAGCTACCTCATGAAGCATTACTGAATCCAGATTAGCTTGCCCCCTTATTGATGATTTAATCCTTGCGATTTCATAGAAGAGATAGGCTTCCAACAACGCTGAGGGATCCATTCGTATAAGCCCTTTCATACCCGAAGTAACAGCTTGCATATTTGCTGAGAGCACGATTTGCTTCGCCATTCTTCTTGCCAATCCCGAAATTCCTCCAATCTGCGTTGCCAATCTGACGTATTCATACATGTAAGGCACTATAGCATACAGTTTCAGATCTTGGCGTCCTATTCTCCGGGAAAGCGAACGAAGGATTGAGAGACTTGTTTCACTAACGGAGAACATGAAACCATTGGCACCGTTTTCCAACGAGATCAGAACTAAGTCAGCTGCATGGTCTATTTTTCTCACAGCGTTATCTCTGGCTCGACTGCGCTCTTGTGATAGATGACTGATGCCATGAAAAGGGTTATCGCCCACTAGTATGATTGGTTGGTTATTGTTCAATTTTCACCAGCTCCACATTGGGTGTACACTTGGTCAATTACGTAGTCAACGTTTGCTGCAGACCTAAAAGTGGATGTGATATAATTGTTACCGGATATTGATTTAATGAAGGACTCATCTTCGCGAAAATATTCTGGCGCTCCAAGGAGAAATGCAACATTATCGTTCAGATCATGCCGATACCACTTGCGTGAATCCCCTTCAATCAGGTTAAGTGTCAATTCATCATCATTTACCGCTAAAACTCCTTTGGCACCCCGAATGGTCAATCCCCATTCAGGCATACGATATTCTTTCTTGCACCAAGATATATCAAAGCATCCTCTCAACCCATCAGATCTCTTCGCGGTGAAGTAAACATGATCTTCAGAACCTTTGTCATTTAGCGATTCTATATTAGCTGAGTCAACTTGCAGATCTCCAAAAAACCATAACGCTAAGTCCACAACGTGAGACCCTAAATCTTTCAGAACGCCTCCACGAGTTCCAGACATTTTTGACCGAGTATTTACACCTGAAAAATCTGACGAATAGCCATATGCATCAAAAGAATCTAACTCGCCCAAAATTTCTTCGTCCAAAAGATCCTTGGCCCGCATAAAAGTAACAGAAAATCTCTTGTGGTAACCAACCATATTAACACCACCTGAATCTTCAGCTAATCTGCACAATTCCTTCGCTTCGTTGAAATTAGAAGCAAGAGTCTTCTCGACAAACAGGTTGCGCGTTATTCTTTGTGAATAAAGTGCCTTGGCGACTGAAAAGTGAGAAGGAATAGGTGTTGTTATGAAGACAGCATCAAGGTAATCTTCTTCGAGTTTGCCTATATCATTCACCATTTCTGAATGGCTAAACAATCTTTTGGATATATTACCAATGACCCAACTTTTGTCACATAGGACCCTAAGGCTCAAATTGGGTAAAACGCTTAGAAGACTGGCGTGCATAAAACCCATTTTGCCAAGACCAACTACCCCAACCCTCAAAATCTTATTGCCAGAATATGTCATACAACCCACTTTTCCTCTATGTACATTCACAACACTTTTGGATGTTTTAAAACTCTTTGGTGCGAGTTGCGTGTGAATCTAACTGCTCAATTCAGCCTTGAGATTGATTAGTTTTTTGCTATATTGCTTGAAAATTTAGTTCGAACACCGTCTACTATAATTCTCTTGAGGATCGGTAATGCATGTTTCACCCCTAGCTTCTTCTTGCCTAATCGTTCTCTATATGGAATTAAAATCTCTGCGATTTGGTATCCCTGACGTTCCACATGAAAGTTCATTTCTGCCTCAATATCGAACCCTTTAGACGTAGGCTTCCACCCCTTCAAAATCTCCCATCGCACCACCCGCAAGCCCGTCAAAGGATCAATCAACTTTACACCATTCAGAAGATGTTGAGCAAGAGCCAGAAGCCTGTTTCCAAAGTGAAATGGAGTCTTCATAGCGTCATGCCTCAACATATGATTAATCCTATTCCCCAAAACCATTCCAACACTTGGCTTCTCTTCAAGAATCTGAATCATGTCTGAAATGTATTTAGCCGGATACGTGAAGTCAGCGTCAATAAAAGCCACATACTTTGGATTATTATAAACATGCTTTAAAGCCTGTGATATAGCGCTCCCCTTTCCAGATCCCTTCTGCAAAAGAACTTCTGCACCCATCTCCTTAGCGACTTCAACAGTCCTATCAGTGCTATTGCCATCCACCGTTAGACATAAAGGATTATTCAAGCTTTCAGCAACCTCAGAAAGAGTAGCGTTTATGCCTTCTTCCTCATTGTAGGCAGCAACGATCACCACTAACGATGGAAGACTCAACACTCTTTCTCCTCACACTCAATAGCCATGTACATTAAAACAGAATAAATAAATCATTAGGTAATGTTGTTATAGAACAAAATTATAGAAAATTATTAATCATAATAAATCCAAAACCCCAAAAACACACAAAAACATTTAGATCCTAATAGGCGAGGAATGTAAAAAAGGGTAGGGGGAAGGGGGTATATAATTTTTCGGACCAAAAAATTCGCGCAATCCAATCTTAAGACATTCATCCATCATAGAATGTGAACATATTTTGATCCAAATAAACGGCGGCCAAAAAAGCTACAAAAATTCTTATCCACTAAGAACCAGTCATGTTCAACCATAATCCAACAAACCGATCATCAAACCTAAAACTCTCAGACATCACATCATAACGCCACAACTCAAAAAACAACTGAAAAAAACATCCTCCCCTCTCAACATCCCCCACTGCAGAAACATCAACAGGAAAAACCACCCCATCAACGGTAACATCACCCACAACCAAAAAATCACCCTCAACAACCACATCCTCAAAACCAAAAGTCACAGGCATCTCCCAAACCTCCCCATCACCAACAAAAAATCGGTACTCATAAAGCGTAGGCAAAGAACTCGGCTCAGAACCAGTAATATCTGGAAGAGATTGACTACTGTTACGAAACTTCACACTAACCATATAATATTCAGAACCACCCATATGATTACCCACACCAACAAAAACTCTATACTCTTCACCAGCAGTGACATTAAACGGGTAACCCTCAGCCATATGACTTGGACCCAACAACCAAAACTCAGAAAACCTTTCCGAACCACCACCAAAAGGCACAATCACACCAAACAAAGGAGAAGCAACTATCAAAGCCAACCCCAACGTAACCACCAAAAACAAGGCACGATAATCATCAAGATTCACCAGAAACAACCTCCGGCCTTAAACCTAAAACCTTCTTATGATAATGTCGCCTAAAAACACGCCAAACCACAAAACCCACAATCAACACAACCACCACACCAACAGCAGACCCCACCATCCTCACAACGAAATCAGCCTCCCCCAACCTCTCAGCCTCATCCCTCAACCCAAAAGCCTCACCCTTCACATCCTCCACAACCTCACGACAAAGACCAGCAAAACGACTAGCATTCTCAAAAACCCCCAAACGAATCCAAACATAAGCCTCAGCCAAATACTCACCACCAACATTCAACCTACCCAACAAACCAGAAACATTCGCCCCAGCCTCCTCCGCCTCCAAAACAGCACCATAAGCAGAACCCAAAACCTCCTCAGCCTCGGCGATGTCTAAAGCAACCACATCCTCATCCACCGCACTAACCCACCTAATAGAAACCGAAAGCAACAAAAACAAAAAAACAGAAAACACAAAAAACTTCGAACATGAACCCATAAAATCTCAACTCCCTTCAGATCTACATACTCTATTTTGTCTTCGAAGCGCTCTGCTTAGCGTTACCTGCACCGTTATTAGGGCACATCTCCTTTAATGCCGCCATCTCATCTTCAACATGATTCAGTTGCTTCTCAACACTCTCATGAAATCTAGAGTATTCACCAAATCTTGCCAAAAACTTCTCTCCCTTCTTAGTAAGCATATAGCAATTATCATCACAAGTCACCAACCCCGCTTCCGAAACATCATTTAGGTATCGAATTAAGAGCTTATAACTCAAATAAGCCTTATACATAATCTGAGTCTTCTTAACTCCCTTGTTACCATTAATCACAGAAAGAATATCCTCTAAAATTTTCAGCCTACTCCTATGCTTGCCCATCTCATTTACACCAAAAAAATAAAAACCTGCACAATTTTTGACGAAAGAACCAGCTAAATGCTTACTTCTCAATTACCCAAAAAATCTCATCCACTACCAAATCCCTCCTGATCGGAGCGGATCAGAATCACATAGTGGAACCAAATTTCAAGCGACTGTGTATAACATTGCTCAATTATATAAACCATAAAGATAGCCTTTTCTAGACTTCAAATATAGAACCTAAAACTAGAAAAAACAACCAAAAACTCTAGAACAAAACCTCATATTAGGAACCAAATAACAGCAGAATGTTGAAAACTAGAGGGGGTAGGTCTATGCAGGTTGAAACAAGAAATAGGCAATTACAAAGAAGCTGCCCCATCTCGCAGGGGAAGACCTCTCCAAAGAGGGCTCTATAGTGATTCTTCGTAGGTTACAGCGTATATTTGCATCCAGAACTGTCTCTGTTTAGGCTTGAGAGTCTCATACTTCGCAAAATTATGAGCAATTTCAAATTGGCCTCTAAATCTCTCCATAAGCCTACTCCTAATCATCGCTATCAACTTAAAAATCCACAAACCATCATAACTACCTCCCCACAAAAAAGACCCAACAACACTAAGAACCAGTCACACTAAACCATAAACCAACAAACCACAGAATTTAAGAGCACTAAACCCCACCTTATCTTCCTCTACAGCAAGCATACGAGAAGGCACTCCAATACTGAAAGGCTACCAAATCTACCACAACTACATACGAGAACACGAAGGACTAGACGGAAAAACTCCAGCCGAACTATGCGGAATAACTATTGAAGGAAAAAACAAGTGGAAAACGCTGATACAGAACGCAAGCAAATTACAGTAATTCTATTTTGCTAATTTTTCAATAGGTAGTTTGAACTCTGTTTCTTTTTCTGAGGTTTGCAAACGAATAATCACTGTCTTGTTACTAAGTCTCGCATAAAAATAGTGAAATGGTTTTTCCTTTGTGATTGACAGGGAATCAGCTTTTTTCTTTTTCAACATTTCAAGAACCTCAAAAATTGACCAGCCCATCTGTCTTTCAAAAACTTGAAGTTGTTCGAGTAAATCATCATCTCTAGCATAGTTGATACTACTATTAACTTTACGAGAACGAATTTTAGTAATAGCCACTATTCCACAACCTTTTCCGTCTCAACTGCTTTCTCAATAGCTTCTAGTCTGTTGGTTAAGCCCTCGATTCTGTCTCTTATTCCATCTACCTGCTTCTTGATGTATTCCAAATCATCTCTTATTGGTCCAAGTTGCTTTACTATCACTCGCTTAACTATGCCACCAGTAGCTGCCAATTTTATTACCCCAATGTTTGTATTTACGGTCTATCCACAAAAACCTTTCTACGACTGAAATATATCTCAGATTAATATCTCTACCTAATATGACTCTTCATAATATTTATCAACCGAATTTTGACAACACTTCAGAAATGGATAATCAACCGAAGACTTTACAGAACCCCGAAACACATAAAATATTGAGGAGGAGACCAATAATATGGCAAAAAGCAAGATAGTCACCCTTAGCCCCGAAGCAGTCGACGTGGAATATGATAAAAAAGCCGACGTGCTCTACATATCATTTAACTCAGACACCATAGCCAACGACTCAGAATTAACCGATAATGACGTAGTTATCCGATACAAGAACACCAAGATAATCGGACTAACAGTGCTGCACTTTTCGGAGAGACATAAACAGAAAGGGAAGCCATTATCCAAAAGTTGAAACTTACTTGGAACCGTGAACACTCTCATTTCTCTCTTTCAGAGACCCTGAAACTCCATGACAGCACAGCCTAAGAAACTATCATGTTCAACCAGACCCCAACAAAACGATCAAGAAACCAGAAACCCAAGACACCACACCATAACGCCAAAGCACAAAAAACAACAAAAAACAACCAAAAGTACTTAAAAGTTACCAAATTTCATCCACACACCACCAAAACCGCCCCCACAAATCACAACAAAAAGAACTAGCTACCAATCACGTGTCCAGCTCCAGATTCAGCAACAATCTCTCCCTCATCCATAACCAATCGCCCATTAACAAACGTCTTCACCGGCTTACCTTTAACATGCACCCCATCAAAAGGAGAATATTTGGCTTTCGAAAAGAAAACTGAAGAGTCAACCTCATATTCTCGTTTCATATCCACCACCACAATGTCAGCCCAATTCCCCACCTCCAAACATCCCCTCTTGCCCAGATGAAATATCTTCGCCGGCTCTTCAGCGGTCAGTCTCACAAGCTCCGCCAATGACAAGCGCCCCTCATTCACCCGAGTCAGAAGAAGTGAGAGAGTTGTTTCAAGTCCAGGTATACCCGGTTTCGCTTCCCAAACAGAGTCAACATTCTTCTCCTCAAAGGCGTGGGGAGCATGATCCGAAGCTATCACATCGATGAAACCACGCTTAAGCGCACTCCACAGAGCGGAGACATCCTCTCGTGTTCGCAAGGGAGGATCAGTAAGAGCAAAAATTCCAGAACGTCTATACTGTTCAGAAGACAAAAATAGATTGTGTGGAGTAACCTCACACGTCACGGGTAAACCTGCTTTCTTAGCCATTAGAACGGCATTCAATCCCAATGCTGAGCTTATGTGACAGAAGTGAACTTGAACACCAGATTTCTTTACGAGCTGAATAATGCGCTGTATTGACTGGACCTCGGCTTCCGGAGGATGAGCCGTCACATAAGCTTCCGTATCGCTCCGTCCCGCCGTTTCCATTTCTCTTCTCCGCTCCTCAAGGATTTTCCGGTCTTCAGCGTGCACCGCAACAGGAACCCCTTTCTCCGCAGCCTCCCGAAACGCCGCAAATAGCAATTCGTCATCGTCAACATCTATCCCCCCAATCCTATTTGACAGATAGACCTTGAATCCCACAGCCCCTGCTTTAACTACTTCAGCTATTTCTTCCAGTCTCTTGGGAAAAGCCGAGTTGAAAGCGACATTAATTAACACTCGCTTTTCGGCTAGCTTCATCCGTTCTTTAAGGGAAAAAGAGTCCAGAGTAACAGGTTTGTTGTTGGGCATATCAACAACGAAGGTTACACCTCCAACTGCTGCGGCAGCTGTTCCTGTGAAAAAGTCCTCTTTGTAAGCTAGCTGCTGGTCCCGCAGATGTACGTGACAATCGATGAGACCTGGAAGCATTATGTAACCATTCAAATTGATTTTTGTCGAGGCTGAAGGGAGGTTTGTATCCTTGGCTATTTTGACTATTTTTCCCTCATCGATGGCAAGTCCTGCTTCAACAATACTTCCTCGGATACAGATTTTGGTATTGTAAAGGACAGTGTCGACGGTCAAGAATACACCCTCAAGGAAATAAGCGCATCATAGCTCTTATAAGTTCATCATAGAGTTTGAAGAATTCTCGTTTAGTTATCATTCTAGCAACTTTTTCTCTTCAACCACAGGGAAGTCCAGCGACGGATAAGAGGGAATAGTTATGGTATTGCTTCGGGAAATCATCCCGACAAGTAGTCCATTCCCGTCTACTACAGGAGAAGACTCTAGCTTTGGTGGAGAGTTCGTCCTTGTATAACTGAGGAAAACTTTTGTCCATTACATCCTGAATGAGCAAGAGCTATAACCTCAAATCCCAGCTCTAGAGTTCCATCTGGCACTCTTCACAGAGGTAGGTTCCTTCAACTTCAGCGAGGTTGTCGGACCAGCTTCCGCATTGTTCACAGTATCCTGCTAAAGGAGCGGACTCTGAATTCTCTTCCTCCACTTCAGTTTCTCGCTCTATACGAGCTTTCTCTTGCATGTTTTCGAGAAGCTCAGGCGTTACAGCTAAAATGTCCCTGCTGGAGATTATCCCCATAAGATTTCCTTTGTACATGACACCAAACCTTCGGACATCAAGTTTACTCATTCTCCTAGCCGTTTCAGTCAGCATCTCATCTGGATCTACGGTAATCAGAGGCGTTGACATGACTTCCTTAGCGGTT
>Ga0307433_1000363_pt1 | contig 38054 bp, 26 predicted proteins | sample SalMarWE160210MG_FD_202166 | JGI IMG/M metagenome (GOLD analysis project Ga0307433, IMG submission 202166) | Salt marsh sediment microbial communities from the Plum Island Ecosystem LTER, Massachusetts, United States - WE1603-210 | ecosystem: Environmental > Aquatic > Marine > Intertidal zone >... | reverse complement strand
TGAAGCCTGCTATATGGTAAGATAATGTGGCACTCTTGATACCGAAAGGCAAGAGGAACTGAGAAAACAAACATTACCTAAGTGGCACAGCCATATTACGTCTACTCGACCAATTTTCGAGTGGGCAAAATGAGCGTAAGTATCTATATGAAAGGTGATTATGAAGAATTTAACGCTTTGAGACGGCGAAAAAACAAAGCCAATTTGATGATTCAATGTACAAGCCAGCTTGATGATACATACACTATATGGCAATGCAAGGTAGCCATTAATGCCATTTAGTAATTTGATACTGCATATTGTAAGACGGATTTGAAAAAACAAAGCCAATTTTCGAGTGGGCAAAATGAGCTTAAGTGTCTATATGAAAGGGGAATATGAAGAATATCAGGCCTTGAAGGCGGCGAAAAACAAACCCAATTCAAAGCCAATCCGTCAGGAAGAAATTGCCGGACAGGTTTATTAGCGTTCAGTGTGCTCCTATGGAGTCCTTACGGACAGCAAACAGCGTCGAGTGCGGGATGACAGATCTGTTAGCGGTTTGCTAAGGTCAGGGCGGCCATATAAAGGTTACCCCTGCCGGGGCATCGCGGTGGCTTCGATCTCGAATAGCAGGTCGGCCCGACAGATGTCGCATATGACCGTTATCCAGGGCCAGGCGAGAGTGTCCTTGTAAGCGTTGAAAACCTTTTCGACCTCGGTTGTCTTGCAATAAGCGATTATATGCACAACGTCCTCGTCGCCACAGTTCATATCACCGAGCACGGCACGGACGTTCTCGATGGTCGTTTTGATCTGGCCCGCAGCGTCGCCGATATGCGTGGTTTGGCCGTTGGTATCAATCGAGGCGGTTCCGGAGACGAATACCGTATGGCTGGCCGGTGTGATTGCCTTCGAAGCTCGCGAGAAGGCTGAGCCGTACTCCATGGCACACTGTTGTTTTCCTGCTGCCTGAAGGAACCGGATCGAGTCCGAAGGTTCCAGGACCGCGGTCAGATCCATTGCACAGTGGCCTCCGCTGGCCGGGCCGAGTCCGATACCGGTGCTGGCGGGCATTGATTGGCGGGTTCCTGGTCCGACCAGGCCCCAATCGGTGAAGAACTTCGTCCGGACGTGATTAAAGTCGTCGTACCATGACAGAATGTCCCTGAGCCACATCCATGTCCGGGGCACCGACAGGAAATCGACGCCGTACTTTTTAAGGACGGCTTGGGCCGTTTCCATCATAGCCTTAGCCTGGTCAGCCGCTTCGTTCGTGTCGAGGGCGTCCCGCCCTCGAATCGCGGGCAGGATGCCCGCGACACTGATATACGAAAGCGTCAGATAGCTGCAGCGGGGCGAGCGGAAGATTCGTCCGCAGGGATTTCCGTCCAGTTGTACTACTTCCGGCCTGCTGCCGCCGCTGACGGCGTGAACCTGGACGCCGGCAATTGGTCCGGATGAGCCTTCTGCGGCCACGAGGAAGCTCGGGGTGACTCCATCGTCGAGGTCGCCGTAAGCCTGGGAACGTGCCTTGCGAAGAGTCTCGGCCGCGGCCTGGGTGGAAAAAATCCGCTCCTGGAGGATCGAGGCACCTCTTGAGCGGAGAACGTCGCTGATTCCGGCAAAGATCTCCCGGGCCTGATCCTGAAGCGGTACATTTTCCTGAGGTGTGCCTGAAATGAAGATTTCGGTCGCCTCAGGCGACTCAACGCTACGTGTGTCTAAGTTTGCTGTCATGTCTTGTTAGTGCCCCTTGCTCCGTTCGAAGTTTCTAATTTATAGCCACTTTATTGTATACTTCATGGGTGGAAAAATCAAGTTAAATTTCGGCGCCGGTCGAAATAAAGTCATTCATTGTCGTCTCTCATTTAGGGATTTTCTCAAGGTTTATTTTGCCTGTAGAGTTCAATTCGCCGCTCGATTTGCTGTGCGAGCGTTTCCTGTCCCGCGGTACGAGCCAGATCGGCTGCTTTCCGGGCGGACTGGATGGCTTCCTGGAAGCGTCCCGCCCTGGCATAGTTTATACTCAGAAGATCGTGCAGTCTCGGCGAGGTGTCGATTTTCGGCATCAGTTTTACAGCCGCTGCGTAATGCTTGAGGCTCCCGGCGAGGTCTTGCTGATCGGCCATTGCCATCGCCAGCCTGTAGTGGGCTGGGGCGTTTTTCGGATTGAGGCGTACCACCTCGGAAAAGTGAGCAATCGCTTTATCAGATCTTCCAGCGTAAGAAAACGCCAGAGCAAGGCTGAAATGCATACCAACGGGATTGTACTGCTTGTCGAGGCCGTTAGGCATACGCCGCAAAGCTTCCGAGAGATGTTTAATCGCCTGGTCAAATTGCCTCTGGTGCAGCAGGGCCATACCCAAATCGTGGTGTATACGGGGATCGCTCGGATTGGCTTTCAGAGCTTGATTATAATGTTCCATCCCCTCCTTATACATCTTCTTGGCGTTGTACATGAGAAAGCCAAGTCTAAGGTGTGCCTCGGCATTGTTGGGATTCAGCTCCAGCGCGCGGCTGTATTCCTGAATTGCGTTATCCGTATCGCCGGCTTTGAAAAACTCGTTGCCGGCTCTTACGAAAGAATAATCGTTCAGGAATTCTTCGCGGATTTTCTTAATTGCAGCAGGTCCGGCATCGACAAACTCGGGGATGTTCGCGGCTCTGTCCGGGGCGGTAAAGTGTTCCAGCAGGACGGCGGGGCTACTGTTTCCCTGCTGGTCAATATGGGTCAGGCAGAGCTGCGTATAATCCGAATAGGCTTTTGATGAAAACACGAGCCACTTGCCATTGGGCGAGAAGCTGTGCCATGAGTTCATCCGGCTTGTATTGGCGCGCAGTCTTCTGGGCTTGCCTCCCTCGGCCGGCATGATGTAAAGCTCGCTGTCGGGCTGAAGCAGCATATAGCTTTTGGCTTTGCAGAACACGATCCATTTGCCGTCGGGCGAGTATTTCGCGAAAAAATTGCTCATGCCGTTGTTGGAAGCCCCCTCGATGGGCTCCGGTTTGCCGCCCTTGCCTTCATTGAAGGGGATTCTGTACAAGTCGAATAAAAATGGCTTTCCGTCCTCGGTGAATTCCTTACATTCTTCCCGGGTCAGAAGCACTTTGCCTTTGCCTTCGGTATCCTTGAGGTTATACGCTTTGGCTCTGGCAAAAACAATATACTTACCGTCGGGACTCCACGCCGGATTGCTCTGGACGTATTGCGGGTCATCGGCGCCGGGTAGTGACTCAAATGTATGGGACTGTCTGTTGTATGTGCAAAGTATGCCTTTGACGGGGAAGAAAAGCTGAGAGAAGGCCAGAGGCGGCATCGGGACGAAGACGGACTTGTCTTTAACCGTGCTGACTACAAACCTGCCGTCCGGGGAGACCTGCGAGAGCAGGCCGAAGGTTTGTTCCCCGTCCTCCTTCCTGTAGTCGTTCCACGTGATGATATCGCTCGTTGCGAGGACCATTTCTTCCGTGGTGCGCGTGATGACGTATGAACCCTTGCTGTTTGCATAATCCACGTCCATCGCGAGGATCTCGCCGCGTTCGGAAAAGGAGTGACAGTTTCCGCAAACCGGCATATTCTCCAGGACGATTGGAGGTTGCTCTGGCGAGGAGATATCACCAAAACGCCATCGAATGAGCGAAGGGTCCTTGACGGCGTCGACAAAGGGCAGGTTCACTTCCCGGTAGAATAACGGCGCGCCGACCCGGTCTTTGGATGTTCTGATTTTGATGCGGCCGGCCGAGGCGATTTTCGCCGGTGACTGCCGATTGACACCCAAAATAGTCACCCGGGCATCCTTCTCCAGGGAACGCTTCTTTATAGTCTGCCATTTTTCCTGCTCGGGGGTCCACTTGGATTCGCTCGCCAGGACATTCATGTCGCCTTCGTCGTCCCGGAAGCTGATACTTACAAGCCACATGTCGGAGCCGGAATTATCATTCCAGCGAAACGTAGGGGCCGCGATTTCCGGGGGAAAAACCGTTTCATCCAGCGGGTAGCCAATCGTCAACCTGCCGTATTCGACATCTTCCTGATAACGTGCTAATATATCTTCCCCCCGGAGCGGGCGTTCTTCAGACGTGGTTAGTAAGACTATCGCAACAACGATGGCTGTCGCGCCGATACCGACGATGAAATATTTGAACGATTTGCGCATTTATTCTCTTATCGTTTATCATTCAAAAGTAGTCAGTTCTTTTGCTCGAGACGTACTTCACTAAACGCAAATCGAGCAAACGATATATTCTAAATATCGTAGGTTTAAAAATCAAGCTTAAGCTTGAGACTGAGTTTTCTCACAAATAAGGCTCTGCGGCGTGAAATGTCGTATTATCGGGCCTGAGTGGCGCATCCTTTCGGATTTTGAATGTTTGCGGTACGTCATAAAAAATAATAAAAAAAGTACAAAATCGTAACAGAACGGTAACATTTAGACGGCATAATTGTTCCTGTAAAAGTGATTGTTTTTTTGTTAATCTATTTGAAAGGAACATGATTATGGAAAGGTACAAGAGCATTAAAATCATTTTGTTGTTGGTTGTTGCTCTGATCGCGCCGGCCGCTCTGGCCAAATCAGCAAGTGAGCTGCTGCAGGAAGGCCTCTACGCCGAGGAGGTCGACGGCGATCTCGATGCGGCAATCGGGATCTATGCGCAAATCATCAAGGATGGTTCGGGACAAAAGTCTCATATCGCTCAAGCCATGTATCGGCAGGGAATGTGTTACATGAAGAAACAGCAGGAACAGCAGGCCAAGCTGGTTTTCGAAGAACTTCTCGCCGACTATAGCGACCAGACCAAGATTATCAGCAAGGTCAAGCCCCTGCTGCAGGAGCTTAGCAATGCCGATCCGGCAGCTTTGATGCCGCCGGAGACCCTGGCTTACCTGGAAATTGGCAGCCCCGGAAAGCAAATTGAAACCATTCTCAATATGCTCGAGGGGACTCCCCTTGAAAATCCCCTTGCAGCTATCGGCGGCGCACCTCGAGGCGGCGCGTCACCCGGGAACATCGTGGCGGGCTTTTTGAATCCGAATATGATGGCCGAATTCAAGAAAATACGCGGTATGGGAATAGGCATTACCGGTATTAATCAGAATAATCCGCCGGTTGTCGTAGTGCTGTTTCCCGGAAAGAGCGATGCCCTGAGGGGATTAGTCATGGGAGCGCTCGTTTTGTTGGGCAAACCAATCGAAGCCATAGAAGGCATGCAATGTGTAGAGTTTCCCGACGGAGGAGGTGCTGCATACGATGATACTGTAGTTATACTGGCTAGCCCGCTGGCGTACACGGATGGGCAATTGACATGGTCCGTGAAACAATACAAGGGTGTGGCCCACAATCCGACACTTGCTTCGAGCAATAAATCATTTTCCAAGGTTAACAAGAAAGACCGCCAGGAAAATGCCTTGACTATTTGGGCGAACTTCGATCAGTTGTACACGGCTCTCAAAGAAACGTTTCCTGATGGAGAGCTGCCCGAACAGATGCGTGCCGCTGATGGTATTGCCGATTTCAAAAATGTCGACGATTTGATTGCCTCTTTTTCCATTCAGGAAAACGGAATAGCACTCGAAGCAAATGTAGGTTTCAAGGAGGGTTACAACAGTCTTGCATACGACATGTTCCGGAATCCGAAGCTCAGCAAAGCCGCCTTCGATGTTGTTCCCTCCGGTGCCGTTGCAATTCTCAGCGTCGCTCCGGGCGGAGCTGAAAGTGCCAGGGCCAAAGTCCTACATGAGCAGATACGGAATATGACGGGCCTTGAGATTGGCGGTGATATCTTCGCCAATATCGATCAGGTTACATTATTTGTCTTGCCATCCGCTGTTTCCTCCGGCGAAACTCTTCCCGGAATACCTCCTATATTGAGTTCTATCGGACTCGTACTGACGAGTGAGAATCCACGCCAGACTCGTCAGATCATGACAGGATTGTTGACGGCAGCTAATCTGATAGCGAGCCAGTCCGGAGATGCATCTGAGGCGAACGTCGGCAGATACCAGATTGAACTTGTCAACCAGCTTAAGCTCCACTGTTATACGAACCAGGAGAATAAGACAACAGTCCTGTCGTTGAATCCGGGTGTCATCGAGGCGTCTGCTTCAGCACTCGGAACTCGCAAATCCGTCGCTTCCAGCGGGCAATTGAAAGACGCTTTCAATAAATTATCACCGGGAGCGAGCAAACTGGCGATGATTAACGTCGGCGGTGCGATACGGGCCGGCGGAGCTTTCTTCCTTATGGGCCTTCCGGACGATGCTCAAAGCAATGTGAGTGGACTATTCAATCAGTTGGCGGATAGCTGTGACAAAACCACCATCCAGTTGCGTACTTACGAAGGACAGAACAACTTGAATGTGCGTGCCGAGATAAGCGAGCTGCCCCCCTTGAACCAATTGTTCGGGCCTGTCATGCAACTGTCTCAGGTTGTCACCGAGGCCAAGAACCAGGCCCGCGCCGAGTGGATGCAGTCGCAAGTTTCTGCCGGTATCAGGAAAGTAAACCGGCCGGTGGCTATAGACGGAAGGGCCGATGATCTCTGGTCAGAATCCCGTGAGTATAAGATCGGCAACGTGATATATTTGCCCCCATCGAACGACGAGGACCTTTCGGCTTCCTACAGGGCTTTGTACGATGACAGGAACCTGTATGTGCTCGTTGATGTGACTGATGACAGTCTTAAAAATGACTCGGATTCGGATATGTGGTACCTGGATGATTGTATCGAAGTCTTTGTCGATGCAGACAACAGCAAGTCGGACAGCTACGACGATAACGACGCTCAATATCACTTCGACTGGGATAAAAGCAGCCCTTCAATGGACCGGTTCCAGAACGGCAAGGTGGATGGTATCGAGTTTGCCATGGTGACAACAGAAAACGGGTATCGTACGGAGATCAAGTTTCCGTGGTCGACCCTGGGAGTAGAACCTTCTGCGGGCAAAAAGATAGGCCTCGAGGTGCACGTAAACGATGACGACGACGGCGGCGACCGCGACAGCAAATTGGCCTGGCGAGGAAAAGAAGATAATGCATGGGAGACGCCAAGTGTCTTCGGGACAGCCGAGCTGGCCGGTTTGGTCGGATGGTGGAAGCTTGACGAGACGAGTGGCAGGGATGTCAAAGATTCTTCCGGAAACGGAAATATCGGCAAGATTCTGAGTGGTATGCCGAGATGGCAGAGTTCCGGCGGTAAAATAAACGGGGCACTGCTGTTCGACGGCAAGGGCGACTATGTGCACTTAGCGAACGAATCAAACTTCGATTTCACCGGGGAAGTAACTGTTGCAGCGTGGATCAAGGTTAACCAGTTCGATAAAGAATGGCAGACGATTGTAGCAAAAGGCGATAGCGCCTGGAGATTGCAGCGTAACCAGGATACAGGCTCTCTTGAATTTGCCTGCACGGGATTGCAGGTTCCGGACGGTAACCCGTACGGAGGTATGTATGGAAATAAGACCGTCAATGATGGAAAATGGCACCACGTCGCCGGTGTATACGACAGCGAAAAAATGTATATATACATCGACAGTATTGTGGACGTCTCACAGCCGGCGTCGGGCGCGATAGCCACAAATGATCAGCCGGTCTTTATTGGTGAAAATGCGGAAATGACAGGACGTTTCTGGAATGGTTTGATAGATGATGTCCGCGTTTACAACTATGCACTTAGTGGAGGCCGGATTAAGGCACTTTACAACGAAGGTAAATAGAAGCAGTAAGTGAGAACCAAAGGTAAAATTTCAGCAGGAAACGATCAGTTATGGTGGGTGGTATTGCTGCTTGCAATAGCGGTTATACTGCCCACCGTTTGTTTGCTGTGGTTCATGAATCAGGCGGTCAAGAATGATCGTCTGGCGGTCAGACAAAAACTGACTGATGTTTATCAACTGCGTTTGGATACTCTGAGCATGAGGGTTGATGATCTCTGGTCGGGCCGAATCAATTCGGTCCGGCAAAAAGCGGTGGAGTACCAAGGCGTTGAGATGTTCGACCTGCTTACAGGAAGAGACCGTGGCGCGGATGGCCTGCGCATTTGTGATGCAGTTGTTATTTATGACAGCAACGGCACGCTGTTTTATCCGGTTGCCGGAGGCACCGACTACCCGAGCGAGTTGCCGGAGGAATTCAACAAAGCATGGGTTGCGGAATTTATCGAAAAGGATTTCACACATTCGATGGAGTTGTATGGGCAAATCGCCGAATTTAATGTCGACGACTACGTACGATTTTCTGCTTCGATGGGCAGGGTTCGCTGCTTGAGGAAGTTGGGAGAAATTGAAAAAGCAACTGTTTTGTGCCGCGATATAGCTTACGGTCAGGCAACCGAGAAAATAAGCTCGGCTTCCGCGTCATTAATTACACGGGCGAGAGTTCTGCTTGTGGAACTGAAGGCCGAAACCGAAGATGGTCTGGCCCGGTCCGATTTACAGGAATTGATTGGTTCGGCTGTCAATTACACTATCGACGGCGGTTCGGATTTCCTGCTTATGCCGTCGGCGACGCGTATATTTTTGCTTCGCAAAGCGCTTGAAATGATAGAGAAAAGCGAATGGTCTGAAGAGCTGCAATCTCAGGTTCTAAAGGCAAAAGAGCTGCTTTCAAGCGAAGAACTGGCGGCTGCTTTCCTTGACCGGTACGGCGGCTCGGAAGTATCGGAGCCTTTGCTTGTGGATGATGCGCTCCAACTTGTATCGTTGCTTAGTATCACCCTTGACAGGATTCAGGATGTCGAGTGGGATTTTGCGGAACAACTCAGGCAGCAAATATCGTTGGTATTAGAGTCATATCAGGCCAGACAAGCCCAGGCACGCGAAGCGGTGTCTGAACAGCCTGCGTTTGTTGCTCTGTTCGAGACCTGGCCGGAAAATAACTTTCGCAGACTGGAATTGCCCGAAGATGTTTTTGGGATGTATAACAGCTTCAATGACAGGACTTACTTGTTCCTGCAGAAAACTCGGACGCTTGGCTCGGACTTTGATTTATGCGAAGAAGGTATCGAGGAGCTTGGTGTTTCCTGCAGGATAACGGATAATTCCGGTCTGTATGTCTCGGGTTTGGAGAATCCTCAAGACGCAGGTTTTATGAAAGCTTCTTTGGGAAAATTCTTTTCGGGCTGGCATGTTGAAATTCATTTCAGCGATGTTGACATTTTTGAAAAAACTGCCGAGAGACAGAAAGTGGTATACATCTGGGCGGGATTGCTTGCTATTGCCGTGATGGTTGCCGCCGGGTTGCTGGCCGCGCGGGTCGTCGGAAAACAAATAAAGACAAACAAGCTGAAAAACGATTTCATTGCCACGGTTTCGCACGAATTGAAGACGCCCCTGGCGTCGATGCGCGTGTTGGTAGATACGCTGCTGGAGGGCAGCTACAGAGACCAGCAGCAGGTTACGGAATATCTGGAGCTGGTTTCAAAGGAGAACGAAAGGCTTACGGGATTAATTGATAATTTCCTGACCTTTTCGAGAATGGAGCGAAACAAGCAGGCGTTCGCGATGGCCCGGACGAGCCCCGCTGCGATTGCGCGTGATGCCGCCGAGGCGGTCAAGACAAAATTCAGCAAGGGCAAGTGCAGCTTTGAAATGAACATCCCTGATGATTTGCCCGATGTGACGGCTGACCGCGATGCGATGGTAACGGTGCTTGTAAACTTGCTGGACAATTCGTACAAATATTCTTATGATGAAAAGCAGATTGAATTGAGTGTTTTTTCCGAAGACGGTTCGGTTTGTTTTTGTGTTTCAGATAACGGTGCCGGCATGTCGCGCCGGTCGGTTAAAAGGATATTCAAGAGGTTTTACCAGGTTGATCGAAGCCTCGCTCGGCATGCCGAAGGTTGCGGCCTGGGCCTGAGTATTGCGAAATTTATTGTAGATGCCCACAAGGGTTTGCTTACTGTCAGCAGTAAGCCTGGCGAAGGAAGTATTTTTACCGTGAAATTACCGGCCGGCAATTAAGCGCCGGCGAAAAGGATTACTATAATGAAGAGCGTACTTATTATCGAAGACAATCCGGCCATGCTGCGAGGGCTGGAGGACAACTTCGATCTAAAGGGATATCGCGTCAAGTCCGCTCGCGACGGTGAGAAGGGCCTCGAAGCAGCGCTTAAAGAAAAACCCGACTTGATTATTCTCGATATCATGCTGCCCAAGATCAACGGCTACGAAATATGCAGTCAAATTCGCAAGAAGAATCTCGATATGCCGATAATCATGCTGACCGCCAAGGACCAGGAATCCGATATTGTAATGGGGCTGAATCTTGGCGCGGACGATTATGTGACAAAGCCATTCAGTATAAAAGAGCTGCTGGCCCGGGCCGAGGCCTTTATGCGGCGCAGGGGTGGCGGCGAACCAGACATCTATGAATTCGGCGACTGCCGGCTCGATATCGTCACGGAAACTTTCACGCGTAACGGAAAGCCGGTCAAGCTCAGCCCCGGCCAGTTCAAAATGCTCCGCCTGTTCCTGAAAAGGGCCGGATGCACTTTAACCTGCGACGAAATACGCGGCAACGTGTGGGGTAATTCGCATTTTGTCACTTTACGGGACATTGACGAGACCGTCAGTACCTTGCAGGGCAAAATTGAGCCTGAGCCCGGCAATCCCACGTTCATCCATAGAATAATAGACATCGGTTATAAATTTTTACATCCGGAGCCAGATGGAAACAATCCTGATAGTTGAAGATGATCCGACGATGTTGCGGGGACTCAAGGATAACTTCGAGTTCAAGGAGTACCGTGTGCTGACCGCACCCGATGGTGAGGAAGGCCTGAATGCCGCGCTCAATGAAAAGCCCGATCTGATTATTCTCGATATTATGCTGCCGAAGATAAACGGCTACGAAGTATGCAGATTGATACGCAAGGAAGAACTCGATATGCCCATAATCATGCTGACCGCCAAGGGCGAGGAGTCGGACATTGTGCTGGGATTGAATCTCGGGGCTGATGATTATGTCACCAAGCCCTTCAGCATAAAAGAGCTTCTCGCCCGAGCCGCGGCGTTTTTGCGACGAAGCAAACAAGCTGAGCAGGATGTATACGAATTTGCAGACTATCGCCTTGATATTCCCGCCAGAAAGTTGACGTGCAAAGGCGATGAAATCAAGCTTTCGCCGAAAGAGTTCAAACTATTGGAGCTTTTCGTAAAGAAGCCCGGCCGGGCGCTCACCCGCGACGATATCCTAAACACCGTCTGGGGCTACGATTGCTACGTCGGCCCCCGCAGCATCGACCGTTTCGTCACTACGCTAAGAAACAAAATCGAGCCCGACCCGCACAACCCGATCTTCATCCACACAATCCGGGAGATCGGCTACAAGTTCGAACCACCCGGTGCATGTAAATATTAGCTCAACTTATACATTCTAAAAGCTGCAGCAAACCACAACTCAACAAGAATATTATTGTTTGAATATTTTCTTAATGTTTGTTTGGTTTTCATCAGACTTACTACAGGATTGTTATTCTTAAGGAAGTTAAAAAACATCAAAATAGTTTTTGTTGATGAATTTCCAGCCTCGTTTGAAATAATAGGTCCTAAATAATATTGAGCGTCCAAGGAATGGAATCTATCAACAAAATTCTTTGCTTTCCCGAGATGACAAGAATCAAAGTAGATCAATTTAAGATTCTTTTGCGAAAATGTTGAAGGATAAAGTTTTTCATTGTTTATATTAATAAAACCCTGACAGGAATTAATATCAATAATTCCGTGAGCGCTCATTAATAAGAAATCAAAGTCTTTGGCTTTTTTTATACTTTCAATATTTATGTTTTCAATATAATTAAAATATGAGTTTTTGTACTTTTTATTGATTGAACTACATGCATTTTCCGGATCAGCGGTCAAATCTGTTATAATAAATCCATTATTAAGATCAACTTTTGGAAAAGCGTCAGATTGCAGTTTATTATAACTGTATATTATGGGTTTAGCCCTGTATAGGAATTCGTTGTTAATTCTCAAGAATTCAAAAGGTATTTTTATTGAGCTTTCAGAGATTTTTACATTTATGGTTTCGTAATTTAATACAAGTTCTTTAATCGGTTTTAATAATTCAGTACTTAGGAAATTTATTTCTTTCTCCAATTTACCTATTATAGTACTATTCCCTTTACCCCTTCGACTTACGATTGTATCGATTATATTACAACTTTTGAAAATATTGTCTGCATTGTTGATAACATAAACCTTCTTGTTTTCATTTGTATGTATAAATATTTGTAAAGAATCTTGTTTCTTCTCAATATCAATAAAAAGCACATTAGCATTTACACAAGAAAAGTTTAGACTACCTACTAAAAAAAGAAATAATTTAATTACATTCCGTGATTTCATTGGCCCAATCCCGAATTATATACCAACCTCGACTGGAGAGTTATCCACATTCTTTATCCCACAAAGACCAAAGGGATTATAGCACAAACCACTATGCGGTCGAAGATTATTATATTCCAATAGTCAGTTCTTGACGTTCTTTGGCCGTAAGCCGTATAACACACTTCTTGTTCATACCGATTCCTTTCAGAAAAAACAATATCCTGAAAGCTATATCGGCAACGATCAATCAACTGTCATATTCAAATGTTATGTGGTGCTAAGCGTTTTTCTATGTTTCTGCTGCTTCAATCGCATCGGTGAGTTTTAGAGTGCCTTCGTACAGGCTTCGGCCGATTATTGCCGCTTCGGGATTGAACTCGGCCAGCTTTCTGATGTCTTCTACGGTGTTTACTCCGCCGGAAGCGACTACGGGGACATCGACGGCTTCGACGAGCATTTTTGTTCTCTCGAAGTTCGGGCCGGTCATCATTCCGTCTTTGGCAATGTCGGTATAAATGATCGCTGCCAGGGGAAGTTTCGCCGCCTCGCCGGCAAACTCCAGCAAGGTCAGGGAGCTGTCCTGCGTCCAGCCGTGCGTGGCGACTTTCGAGCCTTTGGCGTCGAGACCGAGGACGATCTTGCCGCTGAACTTTTCAGCCATTTCGCTGAACCACTCGAAGTCCTGTACGGCTTTCGTACCGATGATGACTCTGTTAACGCCTATGTCGAGCAGTTGTTTTATGGAAGCTTCATCACGCAATCCGCCGCCGACCTCGATGTTCAGGATTCCAAGTGCCGCTATTGCTGATATCGTATCGGTATTGACCGGCCGGCCGAGTTTGGCGCCGTCCAGGTCGACGATGTGCAGCCACTTAGCTCCGTCCGAGCTGAATTTGCGGGCCTGTTCGACGGGATTGTCACGGTAGTTTATCTGGCGGTCATATTGTCCCTGGATAAGTCTTACACATTTTCCGTCCCGAAGGTCGATTGCCGGTATTATATACATCTGCTCTCCTTCAAAGGTCTCTTAAAACACGAAATAGTGTGCAGTGCACACCCTACCCGAGCGAAATGGTGTGCGGTGCACACCCTACCCGGGTAGCTGTAGGGTGGGGCTTGCCCCACCGAAAACTATCAAGTCTTGTCACCAACGAGGGGGCGAATCTTGTCCACAGTGAAATAAATCAGGTGCCGGACTTTTTCGTCGGGCTCGCGAGTCTTTGTATGCTGTTGTTTTATCGCTTTGATACGTTCCGGGTCCTTCTCTTCGCCCGTTTTGGTCAGGTGCAGTCTTTTGCCGGCGTATCCCTCTCCCTGCTCGGCGAACATATACGCGGCTTTGGGATTGGCCTGGATATTCGAGTAGCTCAGCTTCTCCAGCATACTCAGCGCGATGGTTTTGTCATCTATAATGTAAGGCCGGGAATAAACGGCGATATCGACGTTGCCGTCCGAATCGCTTGTCGCCAGGACACCAAGGCCTTTGATGTTTTCAAAATATTCTGCAAGGCTCATAATTTTCTCCTTCATCTTGTAATATCATTTAGAGCTTGTTCTACATTAGTATACTGGAAATCAAAACCTGTGTTCAATAATCGTTTTGGCAAAACCTTTTGCCCGGACAGGAGTATCTCATTGGCCATCTCGCCGAATGCCAATCGGGCGGCGAAGCCCGGGACGTTCAGTAATGACGGCCGGTGCAGGATCTTTCCCAGAATCTTACAAAACTCTTTCATTGTAACCGGCTGCGGCGCCGTGAGATTGAAAACGCCCTTGAGATGTTCGTTTTCCAACAGGAATTTTATTGCTTTGACTTCATCTTCAAGATGTATCCACGAAAACCATTGTCTGCCGCTGCCGAGGTGACCGCCGAGATAAAATCGAAACGGTTTTACGAGCTTTGCAAAGGCTCCTCCGTCCCGGCCCAAAACGACCCCGGTGCGAATGACAACGCAGCGAACTCCCAAGCCCTCAATTGCTTCTGCAGAATTTTCAACGCGCTGGCACAGGTTTGCAAGAAATCCTTTGCCCGGTGTCGAGGTTTCATCGAGTTTTTCGTTTTGGCGAGAGCCGTAGTAACCGATAGCCGAAGCCAGAATTACCACAGTCGGCTTTTTGTCCGCTTGCTTTATCACTTCGAGAACCGCTCTGGAACTATCCAGCCTGCTGTGAAGTATACCGGCCTTTTTCGATTCGTTCCACCGACCTGAAGCAACATTTTCCCCCGCCAGATTGATGATAGCGAACGCTCCGTTTGCCTGCTTAAACCAGCTTCCGGTCGTTCTTCCATCCCATTCGATTATTTTAGCCCGGTCGCCGACTGATTTGGCGGCTCTGCTTGCGTCACGCGACAGGGCAATTACTTCATAATCTTTATGAAGAGCTTTGCACAATGCCCTGCCTATAAAACCTGTCGCACCTGTTATTACCACTCGCATAGCGTCACCTTCTACTATATTTTTTCCAGTGCCTGGATTTTTTTCACGTAAGCGTCGGCATCGAATTTTCGCTTCAACCCCGCCGCGTTCATATAACGGATCTTACCAAAAACGGGTCTTTCGCCCCAGGCCCTGTCGTGCTTGCCGAAACACCATGCTACGCCGGCAAAGGCATTCGGATCTCTGCCGTCAAGCTCGTATTTATTGTTAAGATGCAGCGCGATTTTGAAGCCGGTCTGCGGGTTTCTGCTCCATTCGAGAATTTTTTTGCCCCAGTACATTCTCATATACCCGTGCATCTTTCCGGCCAGGACCATCTCTTTTTGTGCTGCGTTCCAGTAGGGGTCGTGAGTCTGGGCTTTTTCGAACTGTTCGAGCGAATACACGTAATTCCTTTTGTCGCTGCGATGGAAATTCAAAGTTCTCTTGGCCCACGGCTCAAGGCAGGCAAACGAATCGTAGCGGTTGTTATAAAATACGAAATTATGGCTGAGCTCTCTGCGTACTATGAGTTCTTCAAGATACGCATCTTTGCCGGCGCTGGAAGTTTTCGAGACCTTCAGTGCAATATAGAGCGGCGAAGTCTGCCCGAAATGCAGATAGGGACTCATATTCGATATATAATCGGCCGTAGGGTCGTTCCGCAAATCGGCGAAGCGATCCAGCTTGTTTTTCAGAAAATTGCTCAGCCTGCGTTTTGCCTGTTTTGTGCCGCCTTGAAATCCGTCGACTTTTGCGACGGTTTTGTCGATATCAAATTTTGACAGAGCCTTGTCGATGTCGTCAATATCGATAGTGTGGAATTTTATGCCGAGCGAATCGAACTTCGGTTTACTTTGCCTGAGCGGGACAAGATAGTAATCGAGTTTCTTCGTGATTCTGGGCCTGAACGTGCCGGCTGAGAAATTCTCTTTCGAAGAAGCTTCTTCCACGGGGACAATCAGATTTGTTTCTACTTCATACAGCGGGCGATCGATTAGCTCGGCTGCGTTCGCCCGCCATTTCTTCTGGATTCGCAATTGCCCCGCGTCGACGACAACCAGAGCGGCATCCTTTGCCAGTTTCGCCGCGCCGGAATCGGGAGAATCTCGCCGGATGACCATTCGAATGCCTTTGGCTTCAAGGGCTTTTCGAACTTCTTTTAGTCCTTCCAGCATGAAATGGTAATGGCGCTGATTTGCCTCGGGCCAGCTCTCTGTTATGCCGAAGAATACGAGAACGGGTTTCTTCAGCTTATTAGCCGTTCGAATCGCGTATTCCAGGGCGTGGTTGTATTCTGCCCGTTGAGCCGCCTGCATCCAGTAGAGCACATATTTTCCGCCGCCGAGCTGCCCGTCATTAAGGAGCTTTATTCTTTCCTGCTGAATCATTTCCATAAATGATATACAAATACAATCGCTGAAGAAATCAAATTGTTTGACAAAATGCAGCCTTTTAATATAGTTGGCAGTAAGTAAATAACAGGAACTATCGAAATTAGGAGATCAGACTATGAACGAGGTGAAGTTTTCAATAGGTACGCGGTTAAGGGCGTTTGTTTTGTCTGTAAGGTGGGTAGCGATTCTGGCGATTCTCGCTGTGTTTGCGGTGATATTAAGCTCCTGTGCGACCAGCGGCGATTCATCCCGGTCGTCGGGGCAAAAAATCCCGGTCATCTTCGATACCGATATCTGCGACGACATCGACGACACCTGGGCGCTGGCGATGCTCCTGCAATCGCCCGAATTCGATGTCAAACTGATTACCACCGAGGTCGGCAACACGAAATCGAAGGCGAAAACCATAGCGAAGTTTCTCCAAACCGTCGGCAGGACGGATATCCCCATCGGCATCGGCGTTCAGCAGCACGAAGGTCACCATCGGCAGGATGCGTGGGCGAAAGACTACGAGCTGTCATCGTATCCCGGCACGATTTACGAGGACGGCGTGCAGGCCCTGATCGACACGATTATGAAATCCCGCGGGAAGATCAAATTGGTTGCTGTCGGCCCGGTGCCAAATGTCGCCGCGGCGCTCGAGCGCGAACCGAAGATCGCTAAGAAGGCGGAGTTTGTCGGCATGCACGGCAGCGTTCGCCGGGGCTATGGAAATAATCCGACGCCCAGCGCCGAATATAACGTTAAGGCTTTTGTCAAAGAGGCACAAAAGGTCTTTACGGCACCGTGGGACATGACAATTACACCGCTCGATACGTGCGGCATCATCCAGCTTAAAGACCAGAAGTACCAGAAGGTGCTCAGGAACAACAGCACTTTAACCAACGCCCTGATAGAAAACTATCGCGCATGGTTCAGGCAGGGAATCCTGAACGAAAACAAGGATATGAGCGAGGCGGACCTGAATAAAAGAGTCGCCCGGACGCTCAATTCGAGCAGCTCAACCCTTTTCGATACGGTCGCCATATATCTGGCGATGTCAACCGATCTGGTGAAGATGGAAAAGTTGAAGATCAGCGTGACAGACGACGGCTACACGAGAATCGACAAGAACGGCAAAGCGATTAAGTGCGCCACCGAATGGAAAGACCTCGCTGCCTTCGAGGACTTAATGGTTGACAGATTGACGAAGTAACATATTCGCATAGGATTGGCTTGATTTAACCACACCTCAAATCGACGATCTCCGCCGGGGCCATACCGGAATATGGGTGGGGTGGAATTTATGACGGCGAAAAATGTGTATGACGAGCAGCTGTGTGAGCAGTATAATAGAGCCGTGAGATAATAAAAGGCCGAAATATTATGCAGAATGAAAAGAGCAGACCGCATATACAAGTATGGATGGCGGTGATATTTCTGATATCTTCATTAATTTTTATGACAGTTTCTATTTTATTTATCTACCGGAAGCCGACAATACGCAGGTTTAACAACGATAGAATCATAAAAAAAGCTATTGCACTTTCTCTGCTTGAAGTTGAACATCCAATACAGCCTATTACAATATCTAATTCTGAATTTAATGATGAGAAGTATTGGCAGAAATCTATGGAGCAGCATGTTGATGAATACTTCAGCCATATTAAAAAACTGTCACAGTTGACTGGTAGCGACTATAAGAAAATTAAAAAGCTGTACATTTCTGATCCTAATGTATATGATATTTCTCTGCTGTCGAAGCTGACGAATCTCGAAAAGCTTGAACTTTATAATGTAAATGTCAGTAATCTTGACCCTATTTCAAATCTCACCAATATCCAAGAGCTTAGACTTCGCAAGGTTAGAGTCAGTAGTCTTGAGCCACTTGCAAAGCTCACGAATCTAAAAATACTTCAGATTTACGAAATGCCGCTAAGTGATATCGATCCGCTTGGCAATCTGACGAAGTTGGAGGAAGTCAGGATGTATGCTGTGCGTGTGAAGAATTTAGAAGCTTTGTCGAATCTTAAAAATATGAAAGAACTTTTCATAAGCAATGTGCCTGTAGGCAAGGAGCAGGTATACGAGTTACAAAAAGCCCTGCCGAATGTGCAGATTAACCGTTAGCAACTTGCCTCGGCAGTTATCTTGACCGACGCTGAAGGCTGAACGGAAATGGAATTCTCTGTTCAAATTATGATTAACAAATCACAAACACCTCCAAAGCCATCACACCCGTACCCCCACCATAATACTCCCCCCCAATCCCAAACATCCCAAACTACAATCTCGGCCGGGGCCATACTCAGGTTATTAAAGTAATGTATTTGATTCTTTGACAACTGTATAAGGAGTATGAGATAATTAATGTGTAATTTCTGATGTAAGCTTGAATTCTAAATTTTGAGTATACATATATTGGTATGGGGCAGAACAGACCAAAAATTGTGGTTGTCGGCAGTTCCAATATGGACCTGGTGGTAAAGTCTCCTCGGATACCTGCCAAAGGCGAGACGATTCTGGGTGGGGATTTCATTATGACGCCCGGCGGCAAAGGTGCGAACCAGGCCGTGGCTGCTGCGAAACTGGGCGCCGAGGTATACTTCGTAGCGAAATTGGGCGACGATATTTTCGGCAGGCAATCTTTGAACAACTTCAAAACAGAAGGGGTTCGAACTGAGTATGTCGTCCAGACGAAAGAGGCTCCCTCCGGCGTGGCGTTGATTACTGTTGACGATGCGGGTGACAATGTGATAGTTGTCGCCCCGGGCGCGAACCTGAAATTATCCCCGGAGGATGTTAAGAAATCTCAACCGGTCATTGCCTCGTCGGGTGCCGTAGCGGCGCAGCTTGAAGTGCCGCTGGAAACGGTTGAATTCGCGGCTCGATTGGCGAACGACGCCGGCGTGCCTTTTATTCTGGACCCGGCGCCGGCACAAAAGCTCAGCACCGAATTTCTACAGATGGTGGACGTCCTGACGCCGAATGAAACGGAGGCCGAGATACTAACCGGCATCAAAGTCACGGACGAAAAAACTGCGCTGGTCGCGGCCAAAGACCTGCTGCAGCGCGGCGTCAAAGCGGTTATCCTGACGATGGGGGCGCAGGGATATTTACTGGCAACGAAGGACGCAGCGGAATTTGCTGCTTCCGTCAAGGTTGACGCTGTCGATGCCACAGCGGCCGGAGATGCTTTTACCGGCTCTTTAGGCGTCGGCCTGGCTCAGGGAAAAACGCTAAGGGACGCCGCTTTATTCGCCAATCATGTCGCCGCCTTGTCTGTTATGAAAATGGGGGCACAATCCTCGATGCCCGACGCGGAGCAAGTAGAGAATTTTATGAAACAGAAATCTGCTCAAGGAGTAAACGATGAGAAAGCCTAATAAAACAATTATCGGTGTCCTTGTTTTTTGTGCCGTGATTTCAATTATTTTGCCGGCCGGCTGTAAGCGGCGCGAGACGGGCAAACCGAAAATTGCCCTGATAATGAAGTCGCTGGCGAACGAGTTTTTCAAGACAATGGAGGAAGGCGCCGTCGCCCACCACAAAGAAAACTCCGATCAGTACGATCTGACAGTTGTCGGCATCAAGGACGAGCAGGATGTAGCAAAGCAAATTGACTACGTCGAGTCGATAATGGCCCAGAAAGTTGATGCGATTGTGATCGCTCCGGCCGATTCCAAGGCTTTGGTTCCGGTGTGCAAAAAGGCGATGGATGCCGGGATTATCGTCGTCAATATCGATAACAAGTTCGATGCCGCCGTCCTTGCCGACAAGGGTGTCAAGATTCCCTTCGTCGGGCCGGACAATCGCAAAGGCGCCCGGCTCGCCGGCATATACCTTGCGAGCAAACTGAAACCGGGTGACAAAGTAGCAATCATCGAGGGGATTCCCAACGCGTTCAACGGGATTCAGCGCAAGCTCGGTTTCGAAGATGCAATGAAGGTAGGCCGGATGAACATCGTCAGCTCCCAATCCGGTTACTGGGAAACATCTAAGGCCGAACCAATCGCCTCGGCACAAATTACCGAGTATGCGGATCTCAAGGCTGTCCTCTGTGCCAATGACAGCATGGCTCTCGGTGCCATAGCGGCGATCAGGGCGGCCGGCAAATCCGATGATGTCCTCGTAATCGGGTTCGACAATATCACGGCGGTGCAGAGACTGCTTAAGGAACGAAAGATTCTTTGCACGGTCGACCAGCACGCCGATAAGCTGGCCCTGTACGGCATTGAGTACGCCCTTGAGATGCTCGGAGGAAAGGGCACACCTTCGGATAAAGAAACTCCCGTCGATCTAATTACCGCGGAAACGCTTCAATGAGTCCGGCTAAGAGCAAAACTGTTTTTAAGGCCAGTGACATCAGCAAGTCTTTCCCGGGCGTCCGCGCGCTTTGCTCGGTGGACTTTGACCTGAAAGAGGCGGAGGTCCACGCCCTCGTAGGCGAAAACGGTGCCGGCAAGAGCACGCTGGTTAGTATTATCGCCGGTCTGCAAAGCCCCGATTCGGGCCAGATGCAGCTTGATGAGCAGACATATAGGCCCGGCGGCAAGGCTGATGCCGAAGCACACGGCATAAGAATGGTAATGCAGGAACTGCATTTGATCCCCAACCTCAGCGTTGCCGAAAACATTTTTATCGAGAGACTGCCCAGCAGGTTCGGATTCGTTAATTACAGCAAGCTTAACCTTGCCGCCCGGCAAGTCATGCAGCGTGTGGGCCTTGGGGACGTCGAGCCCGATGTCCCGGTCAGGCGCCTTGGCGTTGGCCAGCAGCAGATGGTCGAGATTGCCGCCGGGCTGTCGCGGCGATGCCGGATATTGGCGCTGGATGAGCCGACCGCCTCGCTGACCGACCGGGAGATCGAGCTGCTTTTCGCCCAGATCAGAAAGCTCAAGGCCGAGGGCGTCGGAATTATTTACATCTCGCACCGGATCGAAGAGGTTATAGATATTGCCGACCGTGTTACGGTACTTCGTGACGGCAAAGCCGTCTTCACCGGTCCAACGAGCGACTTAAGTCCCAACGAAATTATCTTCAAGATGGTTGGCCGCGATTTGGAGCAGGAGCAGTTACGTCACGGTTCGAAACCGGGCCCGGTCGCGCTTCGTGTTGACGGGCTGAGCGTTGGGGATAAAGTCCGAGATGTCGGCTTCGAGGTTCACCGGGGCGAGATTCTGGGCGTTGCCGGCCTGATGGGTTCCGGCCGGACCGAGACGATGCGGGCGGTCTTCGGCGCCGATAAGGCCGACCGGGGCCGGATATATTTATACGGGGCAGAGGAGCCGGCCCAAATTCGCAGGCCGCGTGACGCAGTACGAAACGGCATCGCTCTTCTGACTGAGGATCGCAAGGAGCAGGGGCTGCTGCTGAGCCTGGCCGTCCGTAAGAATATCTCGCTGGCGAGGCTGGGCGATATCAGCAGGTTCGGCTGGCTGAACGTATCCGAAGAACGGTCTGTGGCCGGCCGGTACGTCGATGCCTTGTCCGTGCGATGTTCGTCCGCCGAGCAGATGGTCGGCGAATTGAGCGGCGGCAACCAGCAGAAAGTCGTCATCGCGAAATGGATGTATCGCGACTGCGATATTCTCATCTTTGACGAGCCGACCAGGGGCATCGATGTCGGGGCAAAGTTCGAGATATACCACATGCTCTCCGAGCTGGCCGAGAAAGGAAAAGCGATTATTTTCGTCTCGTCGGACCTCAAGGAGCTTATGGCCGTCTGTGACCGCATTATGGTCTTCTCGGCCGGACGCGTCGCGGAAACGTTCGGCAGCCGGCAGTTCAGCCGGGAAAAAATTATGTCTGCCGCGTTCAGCGAGTATATGGGTGCCTGAAAAGAGATTCCAGGGAAAGTTATGCACAAGATTATTAAGAAGAGAATCACGGATGTGCCCGCTTTTGTCACGGATTACCTCGGCATGTCACTGGCATTGGCCGGGCTCATCGTTTTCTTCGGCATCAAAGCGGACAATTTCTTCACTCTGACGACTTTCAGGACAATCGCCAACCAGGTCCCCGATATCACAATCGTCGCCGTTGGGATGACCTTCGTGCTGATTATCGCCGGGATCGATTTGTCGGTGGGCTCGGTCATGGCTTTGGCCGGTGCCGTGCTGGGCCTTTGTTTGATTGAATTGAATTTTCCGCTGCCCGCTGCGATTGTTGCCTGCCTGCTGGTCGGTGTGCTCTGCGGAGCATTGAACGGGGTGGTGGTTATCGGCTGGCGGCTTCCGGCTTTTATCGTGACATTGGGCATGATGGAGATCGCGCGTGGCGCCGCTTATCTCGTAACCGATTCGCGAACCATCTATATCGGCGGGCCGGTCGAAGTGATTACGGAGACCTCGGTTCTCGGTCTTTCGCTTCCGTTTATCATTGCGGTTCTTATCGTCGCAGCAGGGCAGTTGGTTCTTTCGAGGACCGTCTTCGGCCGGTACCTGATTGCCATCGGCACGAACGAAGAAGCGGTCCGGCTATCCGGCATCGATCCGCGCCCGCTCAAGCTTGCAGTTTTTGTTCTGTGCGGTTTTTTGACATCCGTTGCTGCGGTGATACACACGGCACGTCTGTCTTCGGCGAATCCAAATTCCGGCTACGGCCTGGAGCTTCAGGCCATTGCTGCCGTCGTCATCGGAGGCACAAGCCTGATGGGCGGCAGGGGCTCGGTGGTCAGCTCATTCTTCGGCGTACTAATTATTGCTGTCTTAGGGACCGGACTGGCCCAGATCGGGGCACAGGAATCGACCAAGCGCCTCATTACAGGCTGCGTTATCGTCGCGGCCGTAATCCTGGACCATTACCGCCAACGAATCCGCAAAAGGGAAAATTAAAAATCAAAGTTTTGGAATCCCCTGGGGACAACTTGATTCCCGCAAAGCGGGGGCCCTTGCTTAATTTTGCATTTAATTTTTGCTTTTTTTCGTTTTTATCAGGGGAAAGGGCCCATTATTGGCGATTTTTGCTTATCTGAAGCATGTCCGATAACATACGACTTGACACAATCAGCAAAATGCTGTATAATTATAGGTTAAGCTATCATGAATTAAATGCACGGAGAAAGACCATGCGTATAGTTGTGAAGCAGAAAGACGGCAATAGCAAACAATTCCAATTTACGGAAGGGCCCATTTCTATCGGCAGAGGGGCCAACAGCCATGTATTTTTGCCTGACAAAGCGGTCTCAAGGCAACATGCCGTTGTCCACAGCACGGAAGACGGAAAATGGATGATTGAGGACAAGGGCTCGTCGAACAAAACTTATCTAAACGACAAACCGATCGACAAGGCCGAAATCAAGCACGGCGATTGTCTGCGTATAACAGATTTTATTATCGAAATCATGCTGGAAAAAGAAGTCAGCAAGGAAATGCCGATCCATCCCGAGGATACGCTTCAACTCGAAGCCGCGCTGGCGACACCTAAGCATGAAACCGTGGTAAGAAGGCCCGATGCCCAGCACGCTCCGGCCATGAGACTCGCTGCAAGAAGGCTGACGGATTTTTCAAAAGCAAGCCAAAGAATATTCGATGCCGAGCAGCTCGATGGGCTGTTGTTGACATTGTTGGATGTCATAATGGAGCAGTTCAACGCGTATCATGTCTGGTCCGCCTTGAGAAAGCAGCCTGCCGGCCCGATGATCTGTCACGCAGGAAAAAGAAGAGATGGCTCGCCCGTCCAGCTCGATGAATTACAGCTCAGTGAGAAAATAACGCAGGCTGTTGAGAAGGGCCAGTTCTGTGTGCTGCCGAGGGTCTCGGCTCAAATGGAGTCCAAGGAAAGAATACGCTCGGCGATGGTGGCGTCTATCATGCGTCCGAACGGCTGCTTCGGTGTCCTCTACGTCGACAACGCAATGATCCACGAGCACTACAGCCTCAGCGATCTGGACTATCTGATGCTCATTGCTATGCACACCGCGGCGATCCTGAAAAGATTTATGGATTAGGTTGCCCTGGGCAGGCACACGGGCCTGCCCCTACAGATAGATTTTCCAGATCTGCTTTTTCAAGCTTGATTTATCACTCCGGTTCTGCTATGAGAAAGGTCTGAATTTAATGGCTTTAAACTCATTAGTGGAGAATTTCGCGATGCGATTAAACAGATTCACAATTTCGGCGCGGTTGGTGCATTTAACAGGTTCGATTATTCTTCTTGTGCTTTCAGTAACGTTTGCCCGCACGGCTGATGGAAAATCCACCGCCGGGGCTGCGAACGTCCCTCCCTGGGAAAGTCAGTACAAAATCAAACCGGACGAGAAGGCCCGGCTAACTGCTGCCGATGTGGTCGGCCCGGATGGCATTGTATATCCAAACTGGACAAAATGTGGAGTGCAGGGCGGTATTCCGGAAGTAAAAGTTGTTACGACAATTGAGGATTTCGGCGCCAAAGCGGACGATGACGCCGACGATTCCGAAGCTCTTGCGAAAGCATGCCGGGCCGCGGGCAAAAAGGGTGGCGGGGCGGTACTTCTGGGTGAGGGTGTCTACTATCTTGATCGTCCGGTGACGGTACGTCACGACAACGTGGTTATCAGGGGCAAAGGGAGCAACAAGAGCCGTTTGATCTTCCGGTATTCGATTCCTGAGTCCGGCGTAGCTTTCTATAATCCGCCTGCGGGCGGCCGGGTGGGAAGGTACACAAGGCTTGAAATGCACTGCAAGCCTGCCGGCTTGAAAAAGATGACCATGAGCATCGACGATACGGTTGTTGGCAATTGGAGCCGGAGCAAACATTCGGGAAACACATTCGCCTTCGCTGTATCCGGTCGTAATGCTGTCGGCAAAGTTCCGGATGGCAGGCACGTGTTAAAAGGTATAGCGGAATACACGGATGGAAAAAAACGCGCGGGAGAAATTCCCATCGTCCTTGATTCAGCCTTTAACGACGTCGTACCGGTCGCGGACGTGCGGGCGGCGATTACCTTTGCCGGCACCGGGTCGGTCGGCAGAAAGCTGAAACTGGCAAAGGACGGCAAACGCGGCGATATGATGCTGGAGTTGGAAAGCACCGATGGACTTAAAGCCGGCGATTGTATTCTTATCGATGGGCCCGCAACCGAACGCTGGAAAAAGCTCACGAAAAACGCCTGCAAGTGGGGCACGTATCGTTTCTACGAAGTTGTTATTACCAACGTCGAGGACAACACCGTTGCGATTAATCAGCCGCTGCGGATCGAGTTTCCCGTTATCGACGGCTCTTACGTTCAGAAAGTCGTGCCGATCCGGCGTTGCGGAATAGAATCTCTCGGCATAGAACAGACGGAAAACCTTTGGATCAGCAGCGTAATTTTTTATCATGGATGGAATTGCTGGGCGAAGGGCGTGACCGTGAAAAAGTGCGGCCGGTTTCCCGTGTACGGCTCAATGGCCAAATGGTGCGAAATCCGTGACTGTGTGTTCGACGACGCCTGGTTCAAGGGCGGCGGCGGCACGGCCTATACCGGCTGGGACCGGTGCTGGGATTGCCTGATAGAAAACGTCGAGACGTTCAAAATGCGGCACGCGCCTCTTTTTCAATGGGCCGCGAGCGGCTGCGTCATTCGCAAAAGTGTTTTCCACGAGAGCGACGGCCAGTGGCATTCGGGATGGACGAATGAAAACCTTATCGAGCAGTGCGTAATCGAGTCCGTCCGGGGCAATGGCGGCTACGGCTACGGAATGTGGGGCTCGCCACCGGGAGATACGGCGCACGGCCCAAACGGCCCGAGAAATGTCGTTTATAACTGCGACGTCAGTTCGGAAAGAGCGGGACTCTGGATGGGCGGCATGAACGAAAACTGGCTGATTCTCTACAACCGTTTCATCGCGGACACCGGCCCGGGGGTATCGGCCAAAACCGCAAGCTTCGACCACATTATCAAGGGCAACGTTTTCGTCCTCAAGGATAAAAAATCGCCGATGGTTCTGCTCGGAACGCCGGATTGTATCGGCCTTGAGATAATCGGCAACAAATTATACGGCGGCAATGGCCGTCTTTTAGCAGGCAAGGCCAGTCACACTGTCGTCAAAGAAAACAAGGCCCTTCCGCTCGGTGATGCCCCGAGGCTGGCGCCAAATGTGCCTTCGATTTACGAATGGCAAAACTCGAATCGATATTAGAGGAATTTTATTATGGACAAAAACTTGAGTCGACGTAATTTTTTAGGATTGATGGCCGGCAGTATCGCCGCGTCGATGCTGACCAACCGCCCGGGCTGTGGGGGCACTCAAAAGAAGCCGAACTTCGTTCTGATTTTTGCCGACGACCTCGGCTACGGCGACATCGGTGGTTTCGGCCTGAAAGAGTCGCCCGTCGAGACGCCGAACCTCGATCGCATGGCCGCCGAGGGTGCCAAGCTGACCAGTTTTTATGTGCCCACGCCTTATTGCGCGCCATCCCGTGCGACGATTCTGACCGGGCGCTATCCCTTTAGAAACGGCGTCGTGCACAATCCAACACCTGATATGGGACTTAATGAAGTGGGCCTGCCCGATTCTGAGATTACGATTGCCGAAGCGCTCAAAGACGCTGGCTATGCCAGTATCTGTATCGGCAAGTGGCACCTGGGCCACACGCTGAAATTTCTGCCGCGCCGGCAGGGCTTCGATGAGTATTACGGTATCCTCTACTCGAACGACATGCGCCCGGTCCAGCTCGTCGAGAACGAGAAGGTCGTGGAGTATCCCGTCGTCCAGGCGACGCTCACCAAACGCTACACCGAGCGTGCGCTGGATTTCATCGAGCGCAGCGCCAAAGCCGAGCATCCCTTCTTTCTGTACCTGCCGTACGCGATGCCGCACAAGCCCTTAGCAGCGTCTGAGGATTTTTACACGCCGGAAACGCCCGACGATCTCTACGCCGATGTCATTCGCGAGCTGGATTTCTCGATCGGCCGGGTTTTCGAGAAGCTCGAACAATTGGGGCTCGATAACGATACGCTGGTAATCTTCGCCTCGGACAACGGCCCGTGGTTCGGCGGCAGCACGGGAGGGCTTCGCGGCATGAAAGCCAAGACGTGGGAGGGCGGCCTTCGAGTGCCGATGATTGCCCGATGGCCAGGGAAGATTCCCGCCGGCCTGGTCAATAATTCGCTCGCCGGTTCCATCGACATTTTGCCGACCATCCTCAAAGTCGCAGGCGTCGATGTCCCGGCTGACCGCGTGATTGACGGCAGGGACATCAGGCCGCTCTTGACCGACGCCGACGCCGAAAGTCCGCACGAGGCATTATTCGCTATGAAGGGGACTAATCTGATGACCGTGCGAAGCGGAAAATGGAAACTTCACGTGCGCCCGCCCAATCCTTATTCGAAGCGCAGCGACGACGACTGGGTGGACCCGCGCGGCCCGGACGGTGTGACGATTCTCGCCCCGTACGAGCAGGCAAGGCCGAGCGACTATCCCGGAATCATCGGTGGCGACGCATCGAAAGATATGATGCTCTTCGATATCGAAGCCGACCCCGCGGAGCAGCATGATCTAAGCAAAAAACACCCGGATGTCGTCGAGCGCCTCAAAGCAATATACGACAAGACGCTTGCCCAGGTGCCCGAGTTCGAACCGCCGAAACGCTTCAAAGAGCTGCGAAGAATCAAAGGAGGCGATCTCAACTACGACGATTAATACCAATTGTGGTTAAAATATGCGTCTTTGTCATCTCGACCGAAGGGCCGCGGAGCGGCCCGAAGTGGAGAGATCTGGCTGCAAACAAAAAGCAAGTTTATTCAGAACCCAGATTTCTCGACTCCGCTTCGCTGCGCTCCCCCTTGGGGACACCTTACGGTGGAAATGACACGAACAAGCACATTGATCATACACAATTGGTATAATTGCTTAATTCACGGCTTTTTTTATGTTGTCGCGATCATCCTTACATCCCGGAGGCATGGTAGCTCATAGGTTCGATTTCTTTGCCGCCTGCTAAGCTGAAAGGTTTTTCGCCGAAGTTGACCGTAACGGTGACGCCGTTTGCGAACGTCGTTTGCTGGACGTCTCTGTCGGGTGTAAGGAAGCGGTGGCCGGTCATCTCTGCGTAGCCGACCGCGCGGGTGACGTTGCAGATATTCTTATAGCTTCGAGCAAAGCGGTTCTTGTTCTGCTCCCATACCCGGCTGTCGAACATGAACATCGGGGCTGTGCCGTACAGGATATTGAAAAGGTCGCGTTTCTGCCACAGCGCGGGCAGCTTGTTATTGTAGTCGCCCCAGTACCACTGCGCGACGACGCAATCGTGATAGACCAGCTCCCAGAGCGGCAGCCTGTATTTGTGCCCCAACTGGAACTTAGCCACCCGCTCGGGGACCTCGTCCCAGATCTTTCTCATATTTCGCCCTGCATCCGGGACGCGGTACGGCCCGAGGCTCATCATGCCTTCGAAGTAGTGCACGTACGGAACCGCGGCATCGTGTCCCGTCTCGCTGCCGGTGACGAGCCCGGCCTCCTCAGACATATAACGCAGCAGCTCCATCTTCCAGTGCCTGCTGTCGCTTCGTGTCATCGGGTGCTCCGGGTGATAACATTCGCGCCATGGCGAGGCCGTCGTCGTATCGATAAAGCGGCAGCGATAAGGATGTGTTTCTAATTCGGCGGGCACGCGCTGTTCGGCGTGCTTAATCGCCTGTTTGTCGCACAACACGCCGCAAGGATACATCTGGCCGTCCTTGCCTTTGACGCGCCAGCCTTCACGCCGGTTGCCTTTGCTATCGAGCATGAGATCGTCCGGCCAGCCGGCCTGGGTCCAGTCCGGATGCGAGCCGCGGAGTTTGTCTTTGACGATTTGCGGATCCATTAAATCCTGGTAAATGTCGTACCGGCTCGTCAGGACGCCGTCCATCTCGTTCATCGCTTTTATAACTTCCGGCGGCTTACGGTTGCTCCAGAGGATACGGTTTATGCCGAGACTCCTGGCTTCCCGGACTATCGTAAGGGCATCTCTTTCCCAGCACCAGATATTTACCGCCCCGATGAGCAAATCCACGTTCGGATTTTCACGCCGCTTTTCTTCCAGCGTTTTGAGTTTTCCTATCTGCTCTGCGTGCCGGCGATATCGTTTGCAGATGGCAACATGCCCGCCCTTGTCAAAGAAGATGTAGCGCAATTTCCGGGTATAGCCGAAGCGTTGTTTCTGTGAGTCCCATTCCGGCGCGATGCAGAGCTTTCCGTCAAGTCGCCTTATTCGAATGGAGGCATCGTCGGGCGTTTCGATGATAGCCATATGCCCTGCCTCGCCGTCTGTCACCCCCCAGAAGGCCATACAGATACCGTGCCCGCCGTATGCTATAAGCCGCATTGTGTCGATTGTCTTATCTTCTACCGGATAGGAGATCCCTTCATTCATGGGTACCGTAAGATACGTGCCGGGTTCGGTTACGAACGGATGCGGAAACCGAAGAGGCTGTTCGAGGTCACCTTGGCTCCAAAGCGTGACGGTGAACTCAGGGCGATCCGGCTCCAATTGAAGGACCGCTTGGACATCCATTCCGGACGGTGCGTCGAGCAAGGTCATCTCGATACCGCCGGCGACTTTTGCGCTGCGGAGTATTACTACTTCGGATAAGGACTTTTGTCGCCAGCTATTCCCGGTGCGCTTGTCGGTTACTGACAAGGTTGCATCCGCGGTATGAAGGGTGAGAGAGATCGTAGCATTGCTGATAGAGAGCGTCTCCGGCATATCTTTGGGTCGTGTTTCCAACACGTTTGCCTCTTTCACCAGCGAGAAATCATCCAGCCAGACCGTGGCCGGCCGATACCCGATCAGGCGGGGGCCGATTGTGACGACGTTGCGAGGAATCACAAACCTTGAGCGCAGGAGATGCCAGTCACAGGGGCCTGCCGCAGTGCGTCCTCCGAAAGTCCACTCAAGGGCCTTGCCTTTTTCGTCATAAGTTATCACGCCGATAGTGGTGTCGCCCGTCCCCTTGATCTTCACCCATGCCTGAAGTGTGAAAAGGTCGCCGGGCTTGACATCAAGGCGCTTCTCGGTGCTGAAACTCCAATCTTCCGCACCACGGTGCTCGATACGGACCGCATAACTACCGCTGTGGAAGATTTCCTTGTCCAGAGCAGCTTCGCCGGAGCCGGGCTTTCTCGTCCACAATTGGGCCCAGCCCGAGACTCGGCCTTGCTCGACTTCTTCGAATCCTCCGTTGGCTACAAGGTTGGCCGATGTTCCCTCACTGCAACAGTATAACGACAACACGGCGTACAACAGGATTGTTTTTCGGCAAGTGCCCATCGTCAAATGTCCCTTCTTGAACGTCGAAGCTAATTACGTTTCTTTGCTTTTTCGATTGTCTCGGGTATCGAGACTGCTGTTCCACTTTTTGCCTTGGATTCGTCTGCGGCGGACATAAAGGCGAAAATCTCAATCGTCTCGGCCTGCGGAACCGGGACTTTGCCGGTTTTGAAGAACTTGATAATCTCGTCTACTAACGGCTCGTAGCCGCCGTACTTGCCGGCCTGGATAATGCTCTTGGTGCCGAAAACCGTCGCGCCGTAGTCGTGTCTGCCTTTTCGCAGACCCCTGTAAGTGCCGATGCGCCCGCCTTCCCAGAAACCGACGACGAATTCGTAATCTGGGGTCTGGACGCGTCGCACGGACTGACAGCCGGTGCCCATGACGGCGAACAATATCTCGACGCCGTGCACGCCGTACCAGTACAGATCGGGGTGGTGCTCCTCGAGACTGCACGGGCTATACGCATCGCAACCGAGTATGTCACCGACTGAGTTGGTCTTTTTCATTTCGACGATGCCGGGCGAGTAACGGAGCGATGAGCTGGACCAGCACGGCACATTGTTTTCCTCGGCGAGCCGGAATATCTCAAGCACATCGGCCAGATTACCCGCCATTGGTTTGTCGATAAAGAGAGGTTTCTTTGCCGCGATTACGGGTTTGGCCTGCCTGAGGTGGGGCCTGCCGTCGACGCTTTCCAGCAGAATGCCGTCAACTTTCCGGCAAAGCTCTTCGATCGAGTCGACGATTTCCACGCCGTACTTGTCACGAAGCTCCTCGGTGTATTTGTCAACGCGATTGGCCGAGGATGGTATGTCCGGCGAGCCGCCCGGATAACCGGCGACGACTTTACAACCGTAATCCTTTGCCGGGTTGTTGATGAACTTTGTAAAGGCCGTCACGTGAGATGTGTCCAGGCCGATTATGCCGATGCGAAAGACTTTTTGCTGAGCCTGAGCATTGAGCGTGGGTATCAGGAACATGGCCAGCAGGACGATTAGCAGAATGTTGCGCTTCATAGTGACATCTCCGAATTAAATAATGGTTGTATTACTTTCGTTCCTCTTTTCGGTCAATCGTATTGAGGAATCTTTATCAATTCTCCTTTTTTAAGCGCCGACTGATGCGCTACAATTCCGGGTACAGTATACGCAAGAGATTCGTATACGTCTACGGCCGGCCGTCTGTTGTGGATTAAGGCGTCGACAAATTCGTGTGTCAGGAACGTATGCGAGCCTTCGTGCCCGCTGTTATGGCGAAGCGGCTCGGGCAGCATGTCCGTCTTCCACCATTCGGGCTGCTCGTACCGCTCGAACGTCGGGGCCTTGCGCTCGAACCCGGCATCGTCCTTTTCGATTTGTTCTGCCGAGCGGATAATCACCGGGCCGATGCCATTGGGATGCGGCGCGTAGAAGCTCATTTTATCGCCTATCCACTGCGCCCGCTCGCAGCCGCGATGGGCGCCCTTCCACCAGATATTGACACGGAAGGCGTTGCCGCGGTTGGTCCTGAACATAGTCGATTCGTTCCAGAACGGATTGCCGTAAGCGTTGTCTTTAAGGATATGGCTGTCGTCGCCCCAGCCGTGACAGACCGCCTCGGTCAGGCGCTCGCCGGTGACGCCGATAAGCTGGCTGGTGCAGTGGGTCGGATAGTGCATCGGCGCCACGCCGTATCGCCAGGTTCGCTTGCCGTCCCAGAAGTAGAGCACTTCCAGCCCGGGATGCTGGTACTCGGCCTCGCAGTAATATAGCGAGCCGAACTTTCCCTGCGTGTAGAATTTGCGGACCGAGATTGTGGACTGCTGATAATGTCCGGTCTCGGCCATCATGTAAGTCAGGCCGTACTTTTTAACGGTGTCCAGCAGCAGTTCGGCCTGCTCGATCGTTGCCCAGGCGGCGGGGACGGCGGAAATTACATGCTTGCCGTTTTTCATCGCTTCTACGGTGTGCTGCACGTGAAGCGGGCCGTCAGTGAATATCGCTACCGCGTCGATGTCTTTGGCGAGCACAAGCTCTTCGAGCGAGTTATATGCTTTCGGGCAGCTATAAACTTCCATGAGTCTCTTGCGCCGGTCCTCGCGCAGGTCGCTTACCGCTTGGACCTCGCAGTCCGGATGTTCGTGCCATTGAAAAGATGTGCCGAACCCGCCTCCGACGACGCCGATACGAACTTTCTTCGGGGCGGTGTTGACCGCCAGGGCGGCCTGTGAAGTCAGCAGCGTTCCTGCAAGAACAGAGCCGGTTTTTTTCAGAAAATCACGCCGGGAATTATGTTTTTCGGATCTTTCTATAAGCATTATTCAAGCTCCTTGATATAAATATTCGCAAACTGAACGTGGTCGCCGTGATGCTGCAGGGCTATGGGACCGCGTTCGGGCAGTCCGGGAAGCCGGGCCTCGCGGATTACTGTTTTTCCATTGAGCACGATAGTGACTTTGTCGCCGATGGCGGTGATTTCGAAGCGGTTCCATCGTCCGACGGGATTGTCCGCATTGAGAATCGGCGTTGCGCCCCTTCGCACTTCCGGCGGCATATTCATATCCTTGCGGTATCCCCATATTTCGCCGGAGCCGACGGGCCAGTTCCAGATATTGACCTGGCTCTTCGATACGCCGCGCAGGTAAATGCCGCTGTCGCCGGCGTCCATCACGGCGACGGTTAATGGTTTGCCGTCCGCATCGGTGGCCTCGGAGCCGTCCGGTAGAACCACGGGGACATTGTCAATCTTCGGCTTGTCCGGCAGCCGCCAGTCGACGATGAGAATGAAATTGCCGAACTGGCGCTCGGTCCAGAGGTTTTTGTCCTCCGCCTGGCTCTTGCCGTCGTAGTCGAGAATCCAGTTCCTCGCTCGCCAGTGGCCTTCGTGGCCTTCCGTCTGTTTGAAGCCGCGAAGGTCCAGCCCGTTGTACAGGCAGCGGAAACCCTGATCTTTCTGTGCGACGACGTCCGCCGGCGGATTCGTGCCGGGCAGCTCGCGAATGCGGATATTGCGGAAGTGAACTTCGCTGCCCTCGGATTCGAGGCAGATGTACCCTTTGCGCGGATTCAGGTGATAGCCGCGAGTGACAATTTTGCCGTTCACCGCGAGCGTTGCCGTTCCGTTTCGGCTCTCGACGCGATAATGGTTCCATTGCCCGGTGGGATTCATCCGGTCCTCGGAGGGAAACGAACGTACCCAGCCTTTTGCATGGGGTTTGTCCGGGGTCATCGTCGCGCCGTGGATTGAGAACATGTCACCCGCATTGCCGTCCATGATCTGTAATTCTATCGAGCGTGTGAACGGCTGGCCCACCGCGGTCACGGGATCGGAGTGGATGAACAGACCTGCGTTGCCGCCCTTTTTCATGTGCCGCCATTCCAGCTCCAGCACGTAGTTTTCGTATTGCTTTTCAGTTCTCAGCACTCCGGTCGGGATGCCCGTACAGATGATTGTCCCGTCCCGCACCGTCCACGTCTCCGGCGCGCAATTGACGTTCACCCAGCCGTCGAGATCGCGGGCGTTAAACAGCGGCACAAATCCGTCGCCGGCAGCTTGCAAGCTGCTCGTACAGCAGGCGAAGCCAATTAGAAGGATAATGAACTTTTTCATCGTAAAGGCTCCTTAATCAATTTTTGTTGAAAAGGGTAGTGGTAGGGTGGGGCTTGCCCCACCACAATATACTTAAGACTCTGTCCGGTGGGGCGAGCCCCACCCTACATTTCTTATTTCAAACTGCCCCGATCGGTCACAAGATCCCCGAAGGGCGCCAGAAGTTCGTATTTATTCCGCCAGGTTGTGTACATAATTCCGCTGGCCCCGGGCGTGGCCTCCAGGACGTCGAGCCATCCGCTGGGATTGTCCAGGGTGTCACCGTCGTAATAAGCGCCTGCCAGGGTCCTGAAGCCCAGCGAAGAAAAGAATGCGAGGCTCTCGGCACGCTTCTCGTAATACCAGCAGACAATCACCAGGTCTTCGGGGACGTAGTTCCATGACCCGGCAAAGTCGCCGTCGACCAGATAATAATCGGCGTGAGCATTGTGGTTCGGATCGAGCATGTCCGACCATACGAGGACCTCGGCCTCGGGATTGACATTACGGACGATCCGAACCTGTTCGGTAATGCAGTCGCCGAGTATCTGTGCCATCGTCATGTTGCGTTTTTTGCACGCCTGGCACGAGCCGCCGGCCCTGATCTCGTCCATGCTAAGCAGATACCTGCTCGGCGAGAGAATCTCGTGCAGGAGCCTGATTTGTTTGTCCCAGATTTCATAGACTTTCGGCTCGGAAATGCAGACCGTCACCTGCCCCCTGTTAATCGCGATGCCGTGATAGTAGCTGACCTTCAGACGTTGGCCGTTTCTGATTTTGCTGCCCGGCGGTATCTCGATCGCTGCAGGCTCATGGTCGAACCGAAAATTCAACTGCGGGTCCGCTATCGCAGCGTAATCCTTGTTCTCTTTATAGACCTGGTGAGTCTGCTCATCCTGTACCGTCACAGGTGTGCCGGGACGTCTCAGGACGTTCAGCAGCCCGACCTCTTCGACTCTCAGCTCGTCGATCCAGAACCGGCCCGATTGCCCGCCCCATGCGCCGAGGTAGATTCTGACCCTGTCGCAGTTAAGACTGTTGAAACCCATCGTGACCTGGCGCCAGTCGGATGTAGACGGGACTCTTGGGTCCAGGGGCGCGATGTCGCGCCCTTCCGTGCTCAAAACCATGATGTGAAATGCCCCTTCCGGCTCGAGCGATTCGGTCCTGACCATACAGCTTAACCGATAGCACCGGTGCGGATCGACCTTCACTTCCTGCATGAGACGTGCGTGGCCGTGCTCGTAATTGCCGAAGTTCTCGAACCGCAAAGAGGCTCGGCCGCTGTTGAAAACTCTGGTGTCTATGAACGAAACCTCGCCGGGCCGGTCGTGGAAGTTGTATCCTTTAAGATTGCTGCCTTCGTACTGCTCGAATCCAGGATTTAGAATCTTTGCCGTAGTGCTTGGGATGAAATGCGCCTGATTATTTTGAACAACAAACAGGGCGTCTTTTACAGGCAGGCCCGCCGCCAGGTTCTTGTCTTCGGCGAGTATGGAACCTCCGTATCCGGCGGATAGGACGATCGGGATGATCTCGAAATCCTGCTGCTTGCAGAGCTGCCTGACCTGCTTAAGCCTTTCGAAGTAATCCGCGCTCCGGCCGTCGAGCCTGTCGAGCCCTGCTGCCAGGACCATGCCGTTCAGCCCGGACTCCGAGGCGGTCTTAACGATATTCTTGATATCGACAAGATCGCTGTCTCGCTGGAGCGACCTCGATACGTAAACCCAGCGATATGGATATTCTCCCGTGAGGGACGCCTGACGGTGCTGCCCCTGAGATTCCCGGGCAAGTGAACCGAGCAAAGCTGCGAACAATATAAGCGTTAGAAATATCTTTCGTTTGACCATTTGTCACATTTTCTCCTAATGAAGTATGGGGATATATCATACCGCACTTCCGAACCAGGCGCCAATAAGATTTTGAGAATCTGCAGCTTCGATTCGTTGGGGCATTTGTAGCCAAAAACAGGGCTGCCTGGTATTCAAAACAACCGTGTTTTGTTTTAAATAATTCGTGCTTTTACGGTAATGAAATGCTGAATTTGCTAAAAGGCTTCCTGTTATCCAAATATTCGGCAGAAAAAGTGTAACGAATGAAGGAGTACGTGGACTTTTAATATAGAGAATTAAGAATTATATGAATAATTTCAATTTCGGCCGGTTTTGGGGCTATATTGGAGGATATGACTATGTCGAAGATAACGATTAAACGTGGGATAATGCTAATCTTGTGTTCAATATTACAGACTTCAGCCTTTTCTACAGAATTTTCCGGCGGAACAGGCGAACCTAATGATCCGTATCAAATCGCCACGGCCGGCGACCTGATTCTGCTTGGTGAAAGTCCCGAGTATTACGATAAGCACTTCATCCTGACCGCCGACATCGACCTTGATCCCAACCTCCCCGGCCAAAAGATCTTCGACAAGGCCGTTATTGCTCCAGATACTGATCCTGCTCCCGACATATATGGGGATCATATGTATGACGGCATAGCCTTCGCCGGCGTCTTTGACGGCAACGGTTGCACGATCTCACATATCACAATCACAGGCGCGAGCTACCTGGGTCTGTTCGGGCAATTAAAATCTGGAGCGAAGATTTCCAATCTGGGCCTGGAAGGAATTTTCATCACTGGATTATATGATGTCGGTGGATTAGTAGGATTCAATGATGGCATTATTACCAATTGTTATATTACTGGTAGTGTTTCGGGCTATAAAACCGTTGGTGGCCTGGTGGGAGTGAATGGCGGTACTATCGCCACTTGCTATGCTAACTGCAATGTTTCTGGTGAGGATCATATTTACAACCTTGGCGGTTTAGTGGGATCCAACCGTCATTGGATAACTAATTGTTATGCTAATGGTAATGTTTCCGCCGGGAAGTACAGTCATTTTCTTGGCGGTTTAGTGGGATCCAACATCGGTTGGGTGGCTAATTGCTATGCTATCGGCAAAGTGTCTGCTGGGGTGGGAACCGATAATCTCGGTGGCCTGACGGGAGGTGACAATATATATGGACATTTCGGAAATTGCTTCTGGGATATAGAAACCAGCGGACAGATAATAAGCGGTAAAGGAATTGGCAAGACTACTCCCGAGATGAAGGACCCGAACACTTTTATAGATGTTGGCTGGGATTTCGTTGGTGAATCTGACGGCCCCAGTGACGTTTGGGCACAACCTGCCGATGGAGGGTATCCGATTCTTTGGTGGCAGATTTCACCTTTGCCTAAATTGCCCTTCTCGGAGGGGACAGGAAAACCCAAAGATCCGTATCTCATCGCCACAAGCAGGGAATTGAATAGTATAGGTCATAATCCGAGATTAATGTATGCACATTTCAAATTAATCAATGATATTGACTTGACAGGCATCAACTTTTTCATTATCGGTAATGAACTTTCTCCCTTCACTGGTGTATTTGACGGCAATAACCATACAATCTCAAACTTTACCTACACTTCTAAAGGAGAAATTGATATAGGGCTTTTCGGCAATGTTTGGAATGGCGAAATTAAAGATTTAGGCTTAATTAATCCTAATATTGATTCTGTAATAAAAAATTACCGAGGCCCATATATAACCTTTGGCTCCCTTGTGGGTGCATTTTTTGATAGTAAACTCACCAATTGTTACGTTGAAGGTGGCCATGTTTCGAGTTCTTCTTATCAGTATGTAGGTGGCTTAGTGGGATGGAATGATGGCTCAATTACAAATTGCTACACGACAGTAAATGTATCCGGATACGAAAGTGTAGGTGGCTTAGTAGGATTGAATGAATATCCCGGCGTAATCTCGAATTCCTATTCGACAGGAAGCGTTGTGGGTCATTATCGTATAGGTGGTCTAGTTGGAGAAAACGCTCCTCCTCTGAATGAGGAAAAAGGAGTAACTATTATGAATTGTTATTCCACTTCAAGTGTATCGGGTACTTCCTCAGTCGGTGGTTTGGTAGGACTTAATGAATCGAGTTCGATTATCAATTGCTACTCAACAGGGAGCGTTTCAGGCGATATAAGCATCGGCGGCCTAGTGCCCTGTAAAGATTAAATATTTGGGTAGAGCGAACGTAATTTTCGTCTGGCATCTTCTACTTTGAATTGCCAGTTTACACCTCTTTGTTTTTCATTGGAATTCGTAGCCCATACAATCGT
>Ga0307433_1000362_pt1 | contig 38058 bp, 25 predicted proteins | sample SalMarWE160210MG_FD_202166 | JGI IMG/M metagenome (GOLD analysis project Ga0307433, IMG submission 202166) | Salt marsh sediment microbial communities from the Plum Island Ecosystem LTER, Massachusetts, United States - WE1603-210 | ecosystem: Environmental > Aquatic > Marine > Intertidal zone >... | reverse complement strand
GCCATTATATCAGGCATTTTCAGATCAAAACTATAAACAACTTATGTTCCATGATAGTAACCAATTGAATTTATTTCAATAACGTTGGGACAGTAGTGATATTCCCTAAATAATGAATAAACAATAGGAGAGGACATGATTGATAAGAAAGCGGACCTGGCAGGTCCCGGTATAAGCACTTACGAAGAGGTGGAAGAGTGCCTGCCTGACGATTATAAGGCGCTGTTGGGACCCAAGGAAAGGATGAAAGCGCTCTTCAAGACCAAGAATTTTATCGAAGAAAACCTATGCAGGGAACTAAACCTGTTTATGGTTCAGGTACCCCTCATAGTCTCCAAAGAAAGCGGCATTAACGACTACCTTGACCGGGACGGTTCGCGCACGCCCATTGATTTTTCGTGTGGCCTGGGTCTGGAAAAACGAATCGAGGCCCAGGTGGTACAGGCCGCCACAAAATGGAAACGGATGGCCCTGAAGCAGTTCGGGTGTCAAGCAGGGGAAGGCATCTGCACGGACATGAGGGCAGTCCGCAAGGACTATTTCCTGGACCATGACCATGGTGTCTATGTTGATCAATGGGACTGGGAGCGGGTTATCACTGAGGATATGCGAAAGCTGGAATTTCTGCGAGACATTGTAGAAAAGATCTGGGGTGTCATATATGAAGCAGGCCAAATGGTAAAGAAGGATTTTCCGGGTCTTGATGTTGATAAGTATCCGGAAATCCCTAAAAAGCTTGATTTTTTCCACGCAGAGGAAATCCTGGAACGCTACCCGGACCTCCCCCGCAAGGAGCGTGAGATTAAGATGCTCCAGGAGGTATCACCCGCCATCTTTATCATCGGTATCGGGTACGTGCTGGAAGACGGGTATCCGCACGAGATGCGCGCGGCGGATTATGATGACTGGATCACGCCCACCATCAAGAAGCATGGCAGGCAATTCCACGGCATCAACGGAGATATCCTGGTCTGGAATCCGGTGACCAGGCGCCGCCATGAACTAACATCCATGGGCATCAGGGTGACTAAAGAGACCTTGCCTCTGCAACTCAAGGAGGCTGGGCAGGAGCACTTTCTCCAGTTACCCTACCACCAGGCAATCCTCAAGGATGAAATCCCCTTGAGTATCGGGGGTGGTATCGGCCAGTCACGGACCTTTATGTATCTGCTCAGAACCGCTCACATCGGTGAGGTAACCGTCTCGGTATGGCCGAATGTTCTAACGGAGATCAGTAAAAGAAAAAATATCCATGTGCTGGAATAAGCACCGGAAAAGCAGAAATCATCCGCAAAACAAAAGATCCCTGGTCAATCATTCTCAGTATATACCTTCAAGTGATTCCTGCTGCCTCGTAAGCTATCTCCGCAATGTCCTTTACCATGAGTTTATCATCCAGTCCCTCCACCTTGACCGCGTCTTCCAGAACAGTCAGGCATTTGGGACAGGCCACCGCCAGTATATCCGCGCCGGTGTTCAAGGCCTCGCGCACCCTACGCCTGGCAGGACTATCCGGGCTGCCGCCGAGCAAGTCCATAGAGAAATTCCCCCCTCCGCCGCCACAGCAAAGGGCGCTTTCCCTGTTGCGCTCCATCTCTACCAGCGTAACCCCCGGGACAGACTGTAAGATACTTCGGGGCGCATCGTACACACCGTTCCATCTTCCCAAGAAGCAAGGATCATGAAAGGTAACCCTGGCGGGCACTTCTACGGACAAACTCAATCTTCCGCCTTCAATCAATTCCTGTATCAACTGGGTGTAATGGATAATTTCAAAGTCGCCCCCGTATGGGGGATAATCATTTTTAATGACATTATAGGAATGTGGGGAAAGGGTTACAATCTTCTCCACCCCCAGCCCTTTAAACTGGGCGATATTATCCTCCGCCATCATCTCAAACAGGGCCTCTTCACCCAGGTTTCTTATTTCATTGCCGTCACAGCGTTCGTCCTTCCCCAGCACACCCAATGAGACGCCGCTCTTTTGAAGCACCTGCCCCAGTCTTCTGGCCGCCTCTTGAGCCCTTGTATCATAAGAGCCCACACAACCCACATAGTAAAGATACTCCTGCCCCTGGTAGAAATCCATGGTAGTTTTTCCCATCCATTCGCCCCGCTTGGATTTGGGGGCACCATAGGGGTTGCCGTGCACCTGGATATTCTCCAGAAAATCCCTGGCTTCCGTAGGGATCTTACCCTGCTCCACCATTTCCGCCTTGGCGGCCCTGATCACGTTCAGGATGTCCACGCTGATGTACAGTGGACACTTTAGTTCACAATTCTTACAGGAGGTGCAGGAATAAAGGATGTGGGCCAGGTGGTCTGTCCATTGGATCTCATCCGTCAGCCACGCCCGGGTCAGCCATAACCTTCCCCCGCATGAATAGCTTTCCATGCGGTACCGGGCATAGGCCGGGCAGTTGTTTACATCTATCCAGTCGGCCCCGAATTTACAGTATCCGCACCGAAAACAGCGGTGTATGATATCCCCGTACCTGAAATCCGCCAGCTTCATCAGCCTGCCTCCCAGTTGCCGGGATTCATGATATGGTTGGGGTCAAGGAGTTGTTTTACCTTCTTCATCAAGTCCAGGGTGTTGGGATCCAGGCGGTCCATAACCAGCTTCTGTCCGTAGAGTCCGGGTTTCCAGATAGTGCCGCCCAATTCCAGGGCAAGCTCATCTGTTTCATGCATAGCCTCCCTGGCATGCCGAATGGTCTCCGGGTCGGCCCGGTTGAAGGCGTACGTCCAGGAAAACATCATGGCATGGGCGGCACCGATGCAGCGCCCCAGTACCGTGTAAGGGATTCCGTGTCTTTCCGATATCTCCTTGCCGGACCGGTAACATTGGGGGTATCGGGAAACAGGCATGATGCTTCCCACGTATTCAAAACCACCACCCTTGCGCCAGTCGGAGGTCTTGGAGATTTGAGGTCTTTCCAGCCCGGGGGTAAAGCCCAGATAACCGCCGTCCCCCCGGCGAATGTCTTCCCCCAAGGCGTCATCAAAGATGATTTCCTGCTTGAATTCCAGCTCCTTCTCGGAATCAGCGGCCAGATTGATGGTAAAGTGCTGCAGCCCGCTGGCGTAGGGCGGGATGGTCTGGCTGAAGGCAATGATATCCTCTGCCATCTGGGTATGGGTGATCTTATAAAAGATCTCCGGGACCTGATCCTCGTTATCAACCACAAACAGGGCCGTGCCCCTGATCTTTTTACAGGGGAAAAGGCGCAAGGATATCTTGGTGATGACCCCGGTCGTTCCGGTCCACCCCAAAAAAAGGCCCACATCGGGCAAGGGGTGCTGGGTAAACCAGTCGGCGCCTATGGAACAGGAACCGAACCGACAGACCTCGCCGGTCGGAAGGACAATCTCCATGCCATTCACCATATCGGAAGTGAAACCATAAGGCTGGGCAAGATCACCCTGACCGTGGACAGCAGCATTCCCGGCAATGGTCGCCGTAGGCGGGGCGCCCGGCTCGGAATGGGCCAGCCCGGGATGGTGCCGCTCCAGATAGGATGTCAGTTGCCCCTGGGACACCCCGCACTCCAGGACAGCATAGCGCGCCTCTTCATTGACCTCGATGATGCTGTCCATACGCTTCAGGTCAAGCAGTATCCCGCCGCGGAAAGGTACGGCCAGGCCGGCCAGGGACAGCCCTCCACCCAGGGGGACCACGGGGATTTTGTTGCTGTTCGCCAGTTCCATGATCCTTTGAATCTCTTGGGTGGTACGCGGAGAAACCGCGTAGTCCGGCCGGTGGGGTTCGGTTGTTCCCAGGTCCCAGGAATAGATATAAAGCTCTTCCTGCTGATTGGATACATGTTCTTCACCTACTATATCGATAAGTGCCTGGTACACGGGGTCCATGTTTTTACCTCCATCCCTCCGGCCGCTCACCGATGGCAAGACGGCATAGATCACTCATAAACACGGGCTTAATCCCTTTTTCAGCCACCAGATGACTCATGGTCTGGTAACAGGCGGGACAATTAAAAACGCATACTTCCGCACCCGCCTCCGCCATATCCGATATGTTGCGTTCTTGCACCTCCAAGGCCCTCTTGCGGCTTCCCTTCCGCCTTTGCCCCTCAATAGTCCCGCCGCAGCAAAGGGCCTTCTCATCCACGTATTTCCGCGGGACCGCCTCCGCCCCTATCAGGTTAAAGATATCCTGGACAAAGAGGTGCTTGTTGTGGGAAAGGCGCGACGAACAAGGACGCTGGTAAGCCACCTTAAGATTCACCTTCTTTATTCGCTCCTTGAGTTCCAGCAGGCGATGGTAAAGGAATTCAAAAAAGTGCACCGTCTTGAACGGGACCTCTATACCCATCGCCGGACAATAGGAGTTGTAGGCCCCGTAACATTCATCATGAAAACAAACGACCTCGGTCACATTGTGCCTGGAGATGGTCTCTATAACCTTGGGAAGCCGTTCATTGATTACGGACATACGCGCGTAATGAAGGTACATCAACTGGCAAAAGTAGTGGAACATCTTGCGGGGGTCATCGGATATAACGGGCAAACCTTCAAAAAGCCTGCCCTGGATCAGAAACATGTGATCCGCGAAGGCCCCCATAAGCAGGGCTCTTCCGTTTACTTCCTCGATAGCGGGTTCCCCCCTGAAGGGAACCCCCATATTGATGCCTCGCTGAATAAGGGGCCGAGGTAAGGGCGGCAGATTGAGCTCCTCCTGCCTTTCCACTATCAGGTAGAAAGGATGATTGTTCATAGGGCAGTATTCTTCACAGGCATAGCAGGTAACGCAATCATGCAGCACAAAGGAATCCTCACCGCGTGCTATCTTGCCTATTTCCTCCCTGGCGGTATCCCTGTCGATATCCATGTATTGGCACCTGGTGAGACACCCCTGGGTGGGACAGCGAAGGCACTTATTTGCATCAAATCTTAACTCGTACATCCATCTCCTCCCTTATCTTAGCCTAAGGGGAAGCTCCCGAATTTTGCAACATAAATCTTGTTCATCCGTGTTTTGCCTGAAATGCCCATGCCCTACTGCAGGGATTCCCATATTATTTTCGTAATATAGGTTACATGCTTTTCAATTGCCCCTTTTTTGCTGGTATAGTTCAAGTTAAAGGTACAGAAGGGGCAAGGACTCACCAGTTCCCTTGTAGGCGCCTTATTGAGAAGGTCTTTGGCTATATCAAAGGACAATCCTCGAAAAGCGGATCGGATCCCCCCGCCTGAACCGCAGCATGGCGTATTCTCCCTGTTTTCGGCAAGTTCCTTTACCTCCGCCCCGCACCATTCTAATAAAGCCCTGGGTTCTCGGGTAATGCCCTCCCCGCGTCCCAGCCTGCAACTGTCATGGTAAGTTAACTCCCTGTCTATCTTCCTTAGCATATCAGGCCCTTTTTTCAGATTATGGTAGATAGTCTCCACCACATGGAAGACCTCGAAATCTATGGAACCCAGGACTTCAGGATAGAAATACTTGAAACACTTGAAACAGCCGTTACAGGGGACAATCATCTTCTTTATGCCCAATTCCTTGAACCGCTCCACGTTCTTATGGAAATATTCTTTGGCCTGTTCGATCTCTCCGGATTCAAAAATGTAAGTCCCGCAACACCCCTCATCCTCAAGTATCATAAAATCCACTCCCACCTTTTTAAGTACCAGGTATGAGTAGGCAGCCGCATCCTTTACCAGATAACTGGGCAGGCATCCCGCATAAAAAAGGGTTTCTGATTCATGCGGTGTAAAGGGCTCTGGCAGCCACTCCAGCCTTTTTGCGGGATCACCATTCACCGAGTTACCCTTCTCCCATATCCCCGAGATAATCCTTTTATGGGGTCCAAGCGGTCCCTGACCCTTTTCCACTATCCTGTTCCTGGAAGCGCCCACGATCTTGCTTATCTCTATTCCTTCCGGGCAAACCTCCTCGCAGGCCATGCACTTGGGGCAATTGTAGAAGCTCTCTATAATAGAATCATCAAGGATGTCTTCGCTGAACAACCTCCTGGCGGATCCTATTCTGCCTCTGGGGGAGTAACGGTAATCGCCGGTCGCCCTGTAGGTGGGGCACACATCCATACACTGATCACATTCCGTACATCTATCTATCTGTTCAACCCAATTGACCATAACATCTTCTCCTTCGCTATAAACATTATTCACTTCTTTTAATGCGTGTATTGCCCGAGTTAACCAGCCAACGGTTATGAGGCGCGGACTTTTGAAATGGCAAAAAGAGGTGGTGCGAAATACAAAACTTAAAACCGGTAAGATCAAATAGTCTGGTTGAGCGATTTGTTATGCCGTTACAATTCTTTTAGCTGAATTGAATTTGATTACTTCTTCCCAAAGAATCTCACCAGACGTGTCACAAAACATTTTCATAAACTCGAGTGAAAACTTGTTTATTACTTTGGAGTATTCTCGTAAAAAAAGTTCATTCTTTTCTTTTGCCTTATGTCCTAGCGGTTGGATGATTTCCGTATAGAGGTTTTCATTTCCGGAAATAAACTCCCAAAATCTCTGCCCACATAATTTTAGGTAATCACCTTTATTCGGCAAATCATCTTTTCCATAGCAACAGCCATTTACCGCAATAACGTTAAATATAGTAGATCTGTTTGTCCCCAAGATCCGTTTTGCTTTATTGAAGTCGCTTTTCATTTTATTGATCTGGCTACTATTCCCCCAATTTGGTCCGGATTTTATCGAAACGATATACTTCGTATTGTTCTTCTCAAATTCTAAGTCAATACCTTCTGTGGAAGACTTTCGTCCATTATAAACATTACTACAAATAAAGATTGCGAGCCCTTCTAAAAATCCTCCGAAAAGACTTTCCTCTTGAGATGAAAGGTAGGCCTCAAGAATTGTTTTTATAAAGTCGCTGGCAGTAGTAATGTTTTTGACTTTGAATAGATATGGGTTTTTCCGTTTTAGGACATCCTTGAGTTTTAACTTCTTCAATTTCTCCAAACGATTTTTATGAAAATCAGGGATATTTCTCTCAACGTATTCCGCTATAACCTTTTGGCTTATTGACTTCATATTCTGCTTGTTCCTCGCATAGACGATATTGGTAATTTGAAATGCGTTTTCTCGCTAAATCGCAATATTCAGGCAAAATTTCAATGCCGACCGAATTTCGATTTAGTTCTTGGGCTGCTTCACATGTTGTTCCAGAACCAAGAAATGGGTCAAGAACCCAATCATGTTCTTGAGTAAACAGTTTTATAAACCACTCCGGCAAAGATTTTGGGAAAACAGCACTATGATTGCGATTATAGCATTCTGTTGCAAAATGTAATACATTGGTAGGATATGCCTTTTTACGTTTTAACCATTTGGAAACATTCTTTCCAAAACCGCTACCTACCTTTGAATTATCACGGATTTTGTCTGTCTCACTTAAGTTTTTTAGCCTGGTTTTTGCCCAATCACCCATTGGCACCATTACTGCTTCTTGATACATATTGAATTTTTTTGATTTATTGAATTGCAGGCATCTTTCCCAGGCATCTCTAAAACGATTAGGCCATTTTCCGGGATAGCAATTCTTTTTATGCCATACAAATTCTTCTGTCCAAAGCCAACCCTGACGTCTCATCTCTAATATTAATTCAATAACGTATGTGTGACGTTCTCCTTTAATAGCTTTTTCCTTGATGTTCAGAATAAACGTGCCATCCGGCCTCAAAACTCTAAGGAACTCTGCAGAACGCGGAAGGAACCACTCAACATATTTATCCGGTTTTATTCCTCCATATGTCTTGTTTCTTCTGTCCACATAGGGGGGAGATGTTACGATTAAATGAAAAAAATTCTCGGGGAAATCCTTCAGAACCTCAATACAATCACCGGCAAGTATGTCAGCTTTTATTATTTCCATGATTGCGTCACTTACCTAAGCAATTAGAATGGTTAAATATTTCTTGAAATCAATTCCGAAAACCATTATAAGCTAACTATATGTGGTGGTCTTTTATTAAGCATATACAAAATATAGCATAATTTCATATTAAAATCTATACTATAATTTTCGATTTTGAGCAATCTTTTACGGAAAGACATTTAACTATGCAAGAGATTTGTTTTGATGGCATTACAATTCATATCCAGTCAAATAATCAGACCCGACCTAAGGTGTCTCCTTCCACGCAGAAAGAATGAAACAACATCTCGAAGTGTGAGATATGCCCTAATCACAGGGTATTGCCCTCAAATCCTTATTAATAACTGGCCGTCAAAGTAAGTCAAGGATTATTGGTGCTCCGTGGCCACCCCTGTTTTGTTCTATTTTGTGTAATATCGCACAATTCACTGTGCATTTAATAACCGCGATTCCTTGGAAAAATCAAAAGAATCTCTAGGTCCTCCCCGCTATTCCTGGTCTTCTGTTACCACACTGTATTGTGGTACGAATCTTGTAATGGAGTCCTGTAGAAAAACAAAATAAACGGAGGTAAGAACAAATGGCACAACCGGAAAAAAGGTTCAGATGCGGGGCATGCGAGGTATCCATCTTTAAAAATGTTTTAACCACAAAGGACGGAAGGAAGGTAACCACCAAAAAGGCCTCTTTCCAGAAGAGGTACAAAACCACGGACGGAGAATGGAAAACCACCAACAGTCTTGATCCAAATGACATCCCCAAGGCCAATTTGGTCCTTAATGAAGCCTTTAAATACCTGGCCCTTGACAAGGATATCGAAATAACGCCCACTAATCATAACCATGATGAATAGGGGCCTTTGTAGACAATAACGGACACGGGAATCAAGGGGGTCGGCAGGGATGATGTGTTCCGAGGGTCAATTATCCCTGCATCTTAACATTCAACTACCGAATAATCACGAAGCATCAGCTCGGCCCGCATCTCAAAAAGAATGTCTTGGCGATATTAGATGAATAAACAACAACCTGCTTCAGAATATCCATCAGCTCAACATGCACCTCGTGTGTAGCTATGGACGCCCTGGTTTCGCGCCTTACGCGCTCAAGATGCCTTACCCTGTATTGCTCTTCCAGGTCCAGATATTTTCTCTCGCTTCCCATTATTTGACCCGCCTTCTCAAGATCCCGCTCTGCAAAGGCCTGCTGGAGAAGATCAATCTGACGGCATACCTTTTGATGGTAAATCATCAATTCCTCCTTGCCTTCTTCCGAAAAATCCACATCCAGTTGCCTCTTTTTGGCGATCAGCTTTACCAGATTTCTGTGGATAAGATCACCGATGCTCTCCATATCGTTTGATATTGAAATCATCCCGTATATTTCATTTGCCTGACTCTCGGATGCCTCCTGCTTCGAGATCTTGATCAGAAATTCGACAATCCTGTCGTTTATAAAATCAAGCTTTTCTTCCCGCATATCAACCCCTTCAAGCAGCGTGAGTTGGGGATGACGCTCATCACGTCTGGGGATCTGCTCTATCATGGCCTCAGCTTCTTGCCTTGTCAGGCCCTCCCGCCGTCTTATCAATTTCTCATCGGATATGAACGGAATAATGATTGCGCGCAACATCCTGCCTAAGGTTCCAGCCATGTGAGAGAGTTCCCTTCTCGCAAGTTCGATTGCCAGTGCGGGAGATGATACAGTGCTTTCATCAAGATACATTACGCTGGGCTTGATACTCTCATCCTCCTCTTCATCGGGTAGAAGCCTCATTATTATGCGGGAAAAACCCGCTGTGAACGGTACAAAGATTAATGCCAGACTAACATTAAAGATAGTGTGGGCGTTTGCGACCTGTCGGGCTATGTCAGATCCGGTTCTGACGGCAACCCCCCGGATAATTTCCGCGAATCCGGGGATCCAGAAAATAAACAGCATGACCCCTGCAATCTTAAAAAGGACATGAGCCAGTGCCACCCGTCTGGCATCCCGGGAAGCACCGATGGAGGCGAGGCCGGCCGTAACGCAGGTGCCCATATTCGCGCCTAATATAAGGGGGATGCCGGACTCAAGGGTTATCAACCCCTGATGGGCCAGGACAATAACCACGCCGGTTGTAGCGCTGCTGCTCTGCACGAGAGCTGTAAAGGCAGTTCCGGCCAGCAGTCCCAGTAACGGATTTTCCAGTTCTTTCATCCCATTAATAAAGACATCGTATTCGCGCAAGGGTTTCATAACATCGCTCATCAGTTTCATCCCGTAAAAAAGTATCCCAAAACCCAGGATGATTTCTCCGATGTTCCTGAGATGATCGGCCTTGCACACAATTTGCATTCCGAAACCCACCGCTATCATTAAAAGGGCATAATCGCTCACGTTAAAGGCGATTAACTGGGCTGTAAACGTTGTTCCGATATCGGCGCCTAAAATAACCCCGAGGGTTTGGGTAAAATTCATCAATCCCGCCTGGACAAAGCTGACCAGCATAACCGTTGTTGCGCTGCTCGACTGGATCACCATCGTTACAAAGGCGCCTAGGAGGAGTGCCGCTATCCTGTTCCGTGTTAAAGCGGACAGGATCTCCCGCATCTTGTTGCCGGCGGCCTTTTTCATGCCGTCACTCATCTTCCGCATTCCGTATAGGAAAAGTGCCAGCCCCCCTAACATGCCGATAATAAGAAACTTCCATGATATGGCTCCGGGATTTTCCTGGGCGGCAAAAAGACATGGCGAGTAAAACAGGATTGACAAAACGAAAGCCGCCAATACCGTGATTAGTTTGGTCAAGGATAATTTTTTCATAAATTATACTCTCTCCGTTCTTGTTCCCCAGCGTTGAATAGTTCTCTCATTTTCTCTTTAATAATTTCTATCGAATTTTACAAAAAAGAATGCAATAATAAAATACAATAAATATACTTTTCATAAGGCTTGGCTTCTATTGGACCCGATTCCTCAAATACGCATTAGTAAGGCTAACAGGGCCCCTGTCAATCCACAAGGGGATTATGTCCTGTACTGGATGATCGCTTACCGCAGGGTTACCTGGAATTATAGCGTGGACAGGGCCGTATACCGGGCAAAGGAACTGGACAAGCCCCTGGTTATCCTGGAGGCATTGCGCTGCGGTTATGAGTGGGCCTCTGACCGCATTCACAGGTTTATACTAGACGGGATGGCGGATAATGCCAGAAAGCTCGAAAAAAAGAAATGCCGCCCAAAGACAGCTCCTTATGGAGGGTCGCGTACACAACTACCTTAGAATGCTCTGGGGAAAGAAGATCCTTGAATGGTCCGCGACACCGCACGCCGCTTTGACCACCATGATACAACTAAACAACAAATACGCCCTGGACGGACGAGATCCCACCTCCTACAGTGGTATCTTCTGGGTGCTGGGGAGATACGACAGGGCCTGGGGACCGGAAAGACCCCTTTTTGGTAAGATAAGATACATGAGTTCTAAAAACACTTTGAAAAAAGTAAAAGTAAAGGAGTATATTACAAGATATTTACGTACCTGATTTTTATGTTTTTGCATAGGTTGCCTCCATGGCCCTGACCAGATTGGTCATGGTGACATAAAAGGGGGTCGGAATGCCCTTTTGCCGGCCATACTCCACGATCTTACCCCCTAAAAAATCTATCTCCGTGGGCTTTTTGTTGTCCATATCGTAACACATGGAATCCCTGTGCATCCCCACCTTGTTCAAATATGCCATGACCTGCTCCATATAATCTTCTCCCAGGTAATATCCCATGGCCTCGGCCACGGCCAGGGCCTCCTTGAAGCATGCCTCGGCAATCTCTCTGGTAGGAGGAAACTCCATGGCCTCCTTTATGGTTCTGCCTGTTACCGCGCAAATGGATGCCATAGTGCCTTTCATTATCATCTTCTTCCAGACATATAGCCTGATGTCATCAACGTATTCCGTGTCAAGCCCCACATCCGTCAATACATGAGCGACCCGGGATCCCAGTTCTCTGTTTCTGTCGGATAGTCCCCCCAGGTGATTGGGTCTGTTGAAAAAGTTTACCTCCGCTTTTCCCGTATCATCAAGAGTGGCCCCGAAATTCAGAGACATCCGAAAGGCGGCATCCGCGCCGAACTGTTCGGCGATCATATCCTCCGGGCCAAGCCCGTTTTGGGTGCTGACAAAGATGGTATCCCGTCCTGCTATCTCTTCCAGGCCATTCAAGACAGTATCCAGATGGAATGTCTTGGTAGCAATCAATATTACCTGGGGAAGATGATCCTTTAGATCCGCTATCCTGCTAAAATAATGCCTCACAGGAACGTCATATGACATGGCCCCAGCCACATGAATCCCTTCTTCAGTGAGGGTTTTTCCAGGAACCGGCCTGGAGTCCACCAGGATGGTTTCCGGGTATCCAGTTAAAAGGGCCGCGGCCAGGACTGTTCCGGTAGCCCCTATACCCACAACAGCAAAACGAAGATCCTCCATTGCTTTTTCTCTCACTGGTTTGGAGATGCTACCACAAGGATAAATAGCTCGGTATCACCTGAATTAATAAGGCCATGCGGGGAACCGGCAGGTATCCACACGGCATCACCCGGACTAACACGCCTTTTATCTTCACCCACGGTCATTTCTCCCTCACCCGTCATAATAAAATAGATCTCTTCCATGGGATCGGTATGCGATTCAATGGCCTTTCCCTTTACAAGGGTGGCGCAGGCAAGGAATCCTATCTCTTTCAGGGTGCGCTGATCCAATATCATCTGGGCGACCGCGCCCCCATGGGCTCTGTAGGTTGTCTCCAGGACCTCTTGGTCATTCATGTTTCTTGCAATCATAATGTGCTCTCCTGCCGGTAACAACTTTTGATCATAAACTTTTTCCCATGCTCCTCACCATATTCCACGCATGAATGCCTTGTGCGATGAGATTTTTCTAAAACAACCTGCTTCAGGCATAGAATGTTCTTTTCAGATGCCTGTAATGGTAGGCTCTCATTTTTCGGGCCATAATTCAATCCTAAAATCAGGCACGCTCCCGGACGGCGATTGGAAAAATGGGGAAAAAGTTAAGTAGATTAGGTAAGGGCGGTATTAAGCGAAATCCTGGTGTAGAGAAATAAAAAGGCCTCGCCTCTTGTCACGAGCCAATGAAAGAATCAGTATTGGCGGCGGGCAAATATCAATATTATAGATTATTAGAACAATGTTAAGATCAAATTAATAATATATTAGTGTTATGTTAGAAACTACGGTCCCTCCAATTAATATAATATTAGTCCGGAAACAGATCAAAATCTTAAGGAAACATCTCCGCTTAAGATCCTCTGCTCCCGGCCGTCGATTCTTCTTATTATCATGGCCCCCTCCTGATCAATCCTTAACGCTGTCCCTTCAACCTCTTCACCCTGAAACTGGATATAAACATCTTGGCCCAAAACCAGTGAAAGGGCCTTCCACCTTTCGTAAAGATACTCTATCCGTCCCGTCAGCACATCCCTGTAATACTCATCGAACCTTGTCAATATCTCGGCAACCAGCTCATTTCTGGAAACCATGCCGCCTGTCTCCCTAAGAATGCTGGTGGCAGGGTTTAGCAAACCCTCCTCTTGTTCCGGCATCCAGTTCACATTAAGACCTAGGCCCAGGATAACAAATTCCACCAATCCGTCTTTCTGGGAAAACTCCGTGAGAATGCCGCCTAATTTCTTGCGGTCTATATATAGATCATTGGGCCATTTGATCATCATGTGCAAGCTGGTTCTTGCCCTTATCCCGTCTATTACCGCGATGGCCAGTATCATGGTCAGTACAAAGACCTGTTTCACAGGCAGAGCGGGCCTTAACAGGAAGGAACAAAGAATGTCTTTGTATCCAGGCGAAATCCAGCGCCTTCCCATCCTGCCTTTCCCAGCGGTCTGTTCCTCAGCCAGCACTATTGTTCCATCCGGAGCGCCTGTTAACGCCAACTCCTTGGCCAATACATTAGTGGAATTTACCGTTTCACGAAAGACCATGTTTTTTGAAAAGAGGGAATCTCCCACTCTGCTTATTATGGTCTCCGGACTAAGGGGATCTCTATGTTTATTGCTCTTCATCTTTCTTGAAATCCACCCAAGGGGCCTTGGGAAAGTGTATGTATTACAACGTGTGCACTATGAGATATGTCAGATAACCAAAATAACACAATATCAGCAGAAAACCTTCCCTTCTTTCGACTGTAAGTCCCTTTCGCATAAAAAACCAGGGAAGGAAACCGGTAAACACCATAACACCGTAATCAATAATCAGCCCGCTTCCAAAAAAACCGCCCGGGATAGCTATCGGCCTTACTAGAGCCGCCGCACCCAGAACACTGAGGAGGTTGAATACGTTGCTCCCCACCAGATTTCCTATGCTTATGTCCATCTCTTTTTTTATTGCAGCCACCACGGACGTGGCCAACTCCGGCAGTGAAGTCCCGAAGGCCACCATGGTCAATCCTATGAACTTCTCACTCGCTCCCAACAACTTCATGATCTCAACCGCCGAATCCACCACAAGCTGTGCCCCGGCTACTACTCCGGCTATCCCCGCTATAATAAGGACAACCTGTCTTGAACTTGATGTTACATAACCGATGCCTTCCTGTTCCGATTCAAATTGATCAACCCCCTCTGCACGCCCATCTCCAGACTCCTTAACAGCCACATGATAGTTAAAAAAGGTGTAGATTACCACGCCGCTGAACAATATCGCCCCGTCAACTCTCCCAAGCCCAGAATCTAAAGACAAAAACAGAAGGCAAAAGGATATGCCGATCATGATGGGGATGTCTCGATTAACCACCGATCTGTTGCACGTGACGGGTCTAAATAAGGCGGAAATTCCCAGAATAAGGGCGATATTACAGATATTGCTCCCTACCACGTTTCCTACTGCTATCATGCTGTTATCTTTTACGGAGGAGACAAGGCTTACCACAAACTCAGGTGCGGATGTGCCAAACGCGACTACTGTCAGCCCTATAACCACCGGGGTTATCCCGAGTCTTCTTGCAAGGCTTGATGACCCTTTTACCAGCCATTCCGCCCCGTAATAGAGCAACAGGAAGCCTATGATACAAAACAGCAGGTTCAGCGCCATCACCCTTTCCCTTAATTCTCCAGTTCCCTTTTTAAGCCCCTGGTCATGAGCTCCTTAACCGCCGACCTTGGATCTTTTCCCCTATAAAGGACTTCATAGACCTGATTGGTGATGGGCATATCCACATTCATCTTTCTAGCCAGCTCATAGGCTGAAATGGATGTCTTTATTCCCTCCGCCACCATATTCATGCCCTTTGTTATCTCCTCCAGCCCTATTCCCTGACCAATCTTGAGCCCTACCGTCCGATTCCTGCTGAGGTCGCCAGTGCAGGTAAGGACCAGATCTCCCACACCCGATAATCCTGCGAAGGTCATAGGATTAGCTCCCATGGCTACACCCAGCCTGGTAATCTCAGCCAGGCCCCTGGTGATTAAAGCCGCCCTGACATTCAGACCGAAACCCAGACCATCTGCCGCGCCCGCAGCTATGGCGATAACATTCTTCAACGCCCCGCACAATTGAACCCCTACCAGGTCGTTACTGACATATACCCGAAAAGACTGTGTGGAAAACAGTCTCTGGAGTCTTTCGCCGTAAGAGTGATCCCTGCAGGCAATAGTAACAGCCGTAGGCTGTTTAATAATAACTTCTTTGGCAAAGCTGGGCCCTGCCAGACATGCCAAGCTATCCATGTACTCTTTTGGCAACACCTCTTCTACGACCTGTGACATCATCTTGAGGCTGTTATTCTCGATACCTTTGGTCGCCGAAATCAGCCCCATGCCGGGACGCAAATAGGGCCTCATGTTCTGTAGCATTTCTCTAAAGACATGGGACGGCACTACTATAACAACGAGTTCTTTATCACATATGGCCTCCTCAAAGGTCTTTACCGGACTAAGGGAGGAAACCAGCGGCCTTCCAGGAAGAAACATCTTGTTAATCCTTTCTTCCCTAATCTGGGTATAGACTTCTTCCTCCCTTACCCACAAATCCGTGGATAACCCCTTTTCCGCCAAAAGATTGGCCAGCGTAGTTCCCCAGGTCCCGGCCCCTATTACCCCTATCTTGGTGATCTCTGTTTTGGACATAAGCGGCAACCTCTTTCTCTGGTATTATCCTAACATATCCCTCCTGCTTGTCCTTTCAGTAACACTTTATCCCCATACACTGCAAGAATAACCGAAAAGCCAAATAAACCATCTAAAATTTATCCGGCTAATGAGTAAGCAAACAAGTAAAAGATTAAACCTTCTCCGCCTTCGCAGAAGACCACGTGCTTGCCCGTGGGTGAATGCGCAAATGATCGCTTGCTGCGGCGCGATGTCACCCCCAGGTTAGGCGGATAACCGCGTCGTAGCCGGAGGCGCCCGTCCTCCGCAGTAGCATGCCATGCTACGGAGGATGGAAAGACGGGTATTTTAATGGGACCAAGGGTTTACCCGTAGCGCTCCATTATAAGTGCCTTAATGGCCCATGGGCCATATAGCTCAAAATATTTGGATATCATTAACTAGCGTACTCATTAACCGGATGAAACTCATCTAATCTCTGTACGATTAATGAGGATAGTGTTTTTGGTCTGCCCCCGGTGAAGGAAAAACGGGAATAGGTAATAGACTAGTATAAAGTGTCCAGGAGCTTGAGGTCTTTCAAGGAGTGGAGGATAGACTGCTGATCCGTGTATAGCCTGACTTCGGACACAAACATTCTCTGGGCAATTAAGATATTCACTCAGGAGGGCATTTCTTAATAATCATTGGTCTTCCATGAGTTTTGCGACACCCACCACTTTTTCTCCCTCACTTAGGTTGATCAACCTTACTCCCTGAGTATTTCGTCCTATGACGGAGATGTCCTCTACCTTTATCCGTATAATCTTGCCCTGTTCGGTTATGAGCATCAACTGTTCGGTATCGTTTACCTGATACGAGTACACAACCGGTCCGTTTCTCTTTGTGGTCTTGATAGTTAGAACCCCTTTTCCTCCTCTGGCTTGCCGCCTGTATTCTTCCGTCTTGGTGCGTTTACCAAATCCGTTTTCCGTTACCGTCAGAATGGTTGCCCCTTCCCCTATGGCCTCCATGCCTACCATTTCATCCCCCTCTTCCATCCTTATTCCGATATTACCGGCAGCAACCCTTCCCATGCTCCTAAGATCTGATTCCTGAAACCTGATGGCCTTTCCCTGGCGGGTGGTGAGGAAAATGTCGTCCTTCCCGCTTGTCAACCTGGCACATATCAATTCATCATCTTCATTTATCTTTAATGCAATGATGCCCATCGTCCTGGGACGGCCGTAAGCCTTGAGTTCCGTCTTCTTCACCAATCCTTTTTTGGTAGCCATGACCACATAGTAATCCTCATTGAATTCCTTAACAGGCAGGATAGTTGCCACCTGTTCCCCTCTCTGGAGTTCAAGGAAATTCACAATCGCCTTACCTCTTGAGATCCTGCCGGCCTCGGGTATTTCATGAACCTTTTTCCAATATACCCGCCCCTTATTAGTGAAAAACAACAGGTAATTATGGGAAGAAGCAATAAACAGATGTTCAACAAAGTCCTCTTCCTTGGGAACCACACCCGTCAGGCCTTTTCCCCCACGGCGCTGTGCCCTATAAAGGCTTATGGGGTTTCTCTTGATATAACCCCTGTGGCTGATTGTGACCACCATGTCTTCATCGGCTATCAGGTCCTCAAGGGAGATTTCCCCGACTTCGTCCAATATCTCTGTTCTTCGACTGTCTCCGAATCTTTTAATTATCTCCTTCATTTCGTCCTTGATGATCTGCAGCACCATGGCCGGACTTTCAAGGATGGCCTTAAATCTGGATATATCCTTTATAAGTCCGTTATATTCCGCGTCTATCTTCTCCCTCTCAAGGCTGGTCAGTCTGTGCAATCGCATATCCAAGATGGCCTGAGACTGCACTTCCGTAAGATCGAACTGGGATATCAAGCGTGTTTTTGCCTCTTTGGGATCAGACGATGCTCTTATTAGGGAGATCACATCATCAAGAAATTCCAGCGCCTTTTTCAGGCCTTCAAGGATATGCGCTCGTTCCTCGGCCTTTCTAAGTTCAAATTTAGTCCTCCTGATGATTATTTCTCGACGGTGACCTATAAAATGATCAAGTATCTCTTTAAGGTTTAAAACCTGTGGCCTCCCGTTTACCAGGGCCAAAAAGATAATCCCGAAGGATGTCTCCATTTGGGTAAACTTGTATAACCGGTTCATAACCACAAGGGAATTAGCGTCCTTCTTGACCTCTATTACAATCCTCATCCCCTCTCTGTCTGATTCATCTCTGATATCCGATATCTCCTCTATCTTTTTTGCCTTTACCAGTTCTGCTATCCTTTCCAGGAGCTTGGTCTTGTTAACCTGGTAAGGTATTTCCGAGATGATAATCCTTTCCTTGTTTTTACCAACCTTCTCCACAAAGGCCCTAGCCCTGATCTTTATAATGCCCCTGCCCGTTTTGTAGGCATCCAAAATACCTTTCCGACCAAGCATAAAACCACAGGTGGGAAAATCAGGTCCCTGAACAATTGCCATGAGGCCTTCCACACTAATGGTGGGGCTCTCAATGACCGCTATTATAGCCTCGCAGACCTCCGTGAGGTTATGGGGTGGTATATTGGTTGCCATGCCCACGGCTATGCCTGATGAACCATTTACCAGTAAATTCGGAATGGTCGCAGGTAATATAATGGGCTCCAGAAGAGAATCATCATAGTTGGGGAGAAAGTCCACCGTCTCTTTTTCTATATCCAAGAGAAAGTCCTGTGCTGACTGAGTCATTCGCACTTCAGTATACCTCATGGCGGCCGGCGGGTCTCCGTCAACGGAGCCAAAATTACCCTGGCCATCAACCAATGGATACCTGTAAGAAAAATCCTGTGCCATTCGTACGATAGTGTCATATACCGCAGCGTCACCATGCGGGTGATATTTTCCTATCACATCCCCCACCACCCTGGCGGACTTCTTGTAGGGCTTGTTAAAGTAATTTTTCAGGTCATGCATCGCGTATAACACCCGTCTGTGAACAGGCTTCAGACCGTCCCTTATATCCGGAAGTGCTCTGCCCACTATAACGCTCATCGAATACTCCAGATAGGACCGCTTCATCTCATCTTCAATCTTCACAGAATCAAAATTTATGTCCGACACCATTTTCTTTCTCCAAAAAGCAGGCGAATGACACCGGGGCAATGTTTAGCGCCCCATGCCGTTCGCCTTTCTCTTATTTTTCTTTTTACCTTATGCCTTGGCCCATGCGCCATGTGCCTTTCTTTTTTATATATCCAATTCCTTTACTTCCAGTGCATTATTCTGTATAAATTCCCTCCTGGGCTCAACCTTCTCTCCCATCAATACGGTGAAGATATCGTCAGCCTCTACCACATCCTCTATCCTTACCTGGGTTAGTCTCCTCTTTTGCGGATGCATGGTCGTAGCCCATAACTGCTCCGGATTCATTTCACCCAGCCCCTTATATCTCTGAATAGACAGCCCTTTTTTGGCTTTCTCCAGAAGCTCATCAATAAGTTCCTGGTGGTGATGGATTCTCTTTCCATCTCCCTCACCGCTAATTATGTACCCACCTCGCATCATTCCGCCCAGTTTGTCATGGATGCCGATCATGCTTCTCAATTCCCTAGAGGCAAGTAACTCCCAGCTTACAAATACCGATTGGCCGCCGTTTTTAGGCTCTGTTACCTTGAATTCGTACTCCCCGTCCTCTTCGCTCATATTTACATCACTGATGCTGAAACCTTCTTTTTGAAGATCCTGGAAGATCTTTTCCATAAACTCCCTATCTTTGAACAACTTGTGATCAGTTGGACCCTTGGAAGCCAAGGACACAATAAACTGAGGGCTATAGCCACGCTTAACAAGTTTCTGAAGGTTGTTCTGATACCTCATTATCCCCTTAAGAAGCGTCACCAGCCTTTGTCCTTTTATCTGTTCTCCTGCTTCCAGCGTTACTTCTTCACTCTCTGCTATGCGCCTCAAAAGAAAATCATCAAGCGCCTCTTCATCTCTTATATAAAACTCCTTTTTGTTCAAGGCTACCCGGTAGAGAGGCGGTTGCGCAATGTACAGGTATCCATTTTCTATCAAATCAGGCATCTGTCTGAAAAAGAAAGTCAGCAGCAGGGTCCTGATATGGGATCCATCCACATCCGCATCCGTCATAATAATTACCTTATGATATCTTAAAGCTTCTATATTATACTCATTGTCTCCCACCCCTGTCCCCAGGGCCGTAATAATAGTACGGATCTCTTCGCTGGATAGCATCTTATCAAACCGCGCCTTTTCTACATTCAGTATCTTCCCCTTTAAAGGTAAGATAGCCTGATTTCGCCTGTCTCTTCCCTGTTTTGCCGAACCACCCGCTGAATCTCCCTCCACCAGAAATATCTCACAAAGACTCGCATCCGTCTCCTGACAGTCAGCTAATTTCCCCGGCAGTGAATGATCTAAAAGAACCCCCTTTCGTCGAGCAATATCCCTGGCCTTTCTGGCGGCCTCTCTGGCTCGGGCCGCTTCAGTCACCTTTCCTAAGATGGCCTTTATTGCTCGGGGGTTTTCTTCAAAGTAGCTGCTCAGTCCATCATTTACCAGGTTCTCAACAAGTCCTTTGACATCACTGTTTCCCAATTTTGTCTTGGTCTGCCCCTCAAATTGTGGATTGGGTAGTTTAACGCTTATAACGGCGGCCAAACCCTCTCTCACGTCATCTCCGCTCACTTTTTCCTTATTGTTCTTGGTCTTTGAAGACTGCTGGAGATACTGATTAATACTTCTGGTTATGGCGGACTTGAAACCGATAAGATGGGTGCCCCCCTCAATTGTATTTATATTATTAGCGAATGTAAAAATCTTGTCGTTGTAAGAATTATTGTATTGGAGGGCCACCTCTACTATTACTTCATTTTTCTCTCCTGATATATAGATAGGCCTTTTATGAAGCACCTCTTTGTTTTTATTAACGTGTTCTACGAATGAGATTATTCCCCCCTCCTCAAAAAAATCCTTCTTCCTTCCTGTGCGTTCATCAGATATCTTTATCCTGACCCCAGCTGTAAGAAAAGAGATCTCTCTCATCCTGGTGGCAAGAGCATCGAAATCAAATTCCGTGTTTTCGAATATCTGGGCGTCTGGCCTGAATGATATCTTTGTTCCTCTCTTCTTCGTCTCTCCGATAACCTTAAGCTCACTTTTAACAACACCTCGCTCGTATCTCTGGAAATATACCTTGCCATCCAGAAAGACTTCCGCCTCCAGAAACTCGGATAGGGCATTAACCACGGATACACCTACTCCGTGAAGGCCGCCTGAGACTTTATAGCTCTTGTTGTCGAATTTTCCACCGGCATGAAGTCTTGTCATCACTACCTCTAATGCCGGGATTTTTTCAGTCCTATGGATTCCAACCGGGATACCCCGGCCATTATCAACGACACTCACTATATTGTCGTTTAAAATCTTAATATTAATGTAATTACAGTATCCCGCCATAGCCTCATCAATACTGTTATCCACTACCTCATATACAAGGTGGTGTAATCCCCCCAAACCGGTATTACCAATATACATCGCCGGTCTTTTCCTTACCGCTTTAAGGCCTTCTAGTACCTTTATATTTTCGGCACCATATTTTGTAGATATATCCAACATCTTAAATCCTCATAGGCATAATCAAACCCAGAAAGCCGCTATCATCATCGCCTTTAATTATACACGGACTCGCATTATCAATGAAACCAACCTCCACTTCTTCACTGTACATGGATTGAAGAACTTCTATAAAATACCTGGAGTTAAACCCCATCTCTACACGTTTATCATCAAATTCAACCCCTATATTGTCTTTGACGTCTCCTAGGTCTGGATTCACCGAAACCAGCTCCATGTTGTTCTTTTCAAGCGTAATCTTTACGCCCCTATAACTCTCGGAGCTTAGTATCATCATTTTCTTCATGCTTTCCAGAATCTGTTGTTTTTTAATCTTTATGTTATGTTTGAGTTTTTTCGGAATAACCAAATTATAATCTGGAAATTTGGTTTCTAACAACCTGATAATAATAAGGGAATTTTCTTTTTTAGCTACGCAATTATTCTGTTTAAAGCCAATACTTATGTTCTCTTCTCCGGACGCCAACCTATTTAACTCCAGCATACCTTTTTTGGGTATCATAACTCCTTTATCAATATTGATATCCTTAATCTTTTCATCATATTTATCTACCAGAGATAAACGATGTCCATCGGTGGCAACCATTCTGAGAAAGGTGTCATCATGTTTCTTTATCTTCTCTATGAATACCCCTGATAACTTAAATCCCGCCTCTTCCATAGTAACAGAATAAATGGTTTTATCGATCATTTCACTTAACATGTCTCCTGGTATTTCAATCGTAGGAGTATTCTCAGACTCAATAAAAATAGGATATTCTTCTGCAGGCATAGACGCTAGATTGTATTGCGTCTTATTGTCCGAGATAAATATCCAGTTATTCTCCTTTTCCTTCAAATATATACTATCACTGCTGCTTTCTTTTAATATTTCAAATATCTTCCTTCCAGAGATAGTGATACTCCCTTTATTAATAACTTCAGCAGGTACTGTTTGTTGAAGACTTATCTCTAGGTCTGTGGCTGATATATTGATATTAGAATTACTAGTAGATAAGAGGATCATGGAAAGAATAGGCATATTACTCCTCTTTTCTATTATACTCTGTACTTTTGAAATGGCCTTAAAAAATGTGTCTCTGTTAATTCTTATTTCCATATCACCCTCCTAAAATATTAATTATATTTTTTTAATCTATATAAAGAAGTATTAATAGATGCGGTCATTTTGTTAATAATTGGATTAGCTCATCAAAATAACAGACAAAATTTTAAAGAAAAAATAGAATATGTTTGCAAAATTTAAAAAATTTTATTTGCATATTATCATAAATGGCCGAGTGTCTGTAGAAATAAAAGAATATATAATAAAAGTTGTTTATAAGTTGTTGATAGATTTTTCCTCGCTCGTATTTCATTCTGTTCATGTCATATCATAACATATAAATCAGGTGCATTGTCTGGAAGATAGTCGCTAGATGTGACTCATAATACTATATTAAAAGAGTTTCTATGTTATTTAAATCACCTTTTACCTCTTTTTCCAGCTTTTTTATTTTATTTATCTTTTTTGACGCATAGATAACAGTTGAGTGATCCCTGTTACCGAATTGGTAACCTATCTGTTGGAAAGATAGGTTTGTATATTTACGGGATAGGTACATTGCCAATTGTCGTGGATACGCGTATACCTTTTTTCTCTTGTCCGATATAATATCGGAGGGTGATATATCAAAATACCTAGCTGTAAGAGATTGGATGTCTTTTACCCCAATATTTGTATTATCAATATTATTGCTGATCATTAAATAAACGAGAGAAATGTTTATATTATCATTATTCAGTTGTAAATATCTTTGAATGCGTATAATATTCTTTAAAATAATTTTTATATTATTACTTGATCTCAATAGTAAATAAATTATATCATTTGGTATTTTTACTTTATATTCTTTTATTTTGCCTTTAATAATGTTATACTTTGCTTTATAATCAAAATCACGGAGCTCTGCCAATAACCCAGAGCCCAACCTTGACTTCAGTTGAACATTTATATTTAGCATCTCCGGCCGCCTGTCGCCGGTTATGATTATTTGTTTTCCCTGTCCGTAGATATGATTAAAGATATAAAGAAACTCTTCCTGTAACCAGGTCTTATTGATTAAATGTTGTATATCATCAAATAGTAATATATCGAGATTTAGATATTTATGTTTAAAAACATTTAGTTTATTATTGGTTAACAGATCCTCGAATTCAGAAATGAACGATTTGCAAGACGTATAATATATCTTTACCGCTTGATTCCTACGAATAATATGATTGCCCATTGCGTTTACAAGATGGGTTTTCCCGGTACAGTTTCTGGAGAACATGTAAAAAGGGTTATAATGACTTCCCGGGTTATCGGACACCTCCACGGCTGAAGAGAAAGCAAACCTGTTAAAATCACTGATAATATAATTATGAAAATTCATGGATCTGTTTAGATTATTATCAATCGACATCCTTTTTGTATGATGTTGTTTTTGAGGTCTTTTGGATAGAGATTGTCGGTCTCTTTTAAGGTCTCTAAAATGTACTTCAGGATTCTCTCTTAATATGTTTTTTAAAGAGAGGTATATATCTTTGAAATAATTATCCTTTAACCAAGTAGCCATGAATTTGTTGGGGGCATCGATAACAACAATATTGTTATCAAGGATGTTACAACTAGTGTTGGAGAACCAAGTTTTTATTTCAAAAGGGCTGATTTTTGAGCTAAGGGCATCAATAACTTGATCCCATATTTTATTTTTTGTTGTCATAACAATAACATAAGCAAAAGAAGTGTAATTATTGGACGTGCTGATAATAGAAGGTTTTAGGCGAAATATCAAACAAAATCTATCCTGGGCTAGATGCAAAAAGTAGGCGTTTTTAACTTGGCTTCTCCGTAGCCGTTGGTCGACATTGGCCGTGCACCATGGAATTTAGCTTATTTACCAGAATTAGAGAAGATTATGGTCTTGTCGAAGGCAAATGTGGGGCTTTAATGCGGTTTGCGAAAATTTCTTGACAAGAATTGAACAATTAAACTAGATTTAACCTTTACGCCTTATTTGAGAGGCGTTATTTTTGTTTATTTTTTTTTGCCTACTTTGTTTTCATTTTCATAGACCATAATAAACATAATTTTATTAATAGCTTTAAAGTTTAACAAGATTTGGTTTATTAAGCTTTAATTATTATTGTAAACCAAGAAGGAGGTATACAAATTGGCCTTTTCAATACCAAAACAGCCCTATTCAGGTGTTATAGGCGAGACTACTATCGGTGTGGGTGACGCAGCCATTACCCTGGGAGGAGAAGATTGTTATCCTTTCCATCTCTTTGAAGGAAAGATGCCTAATGCCCCCAGGATTGCTATGGAGATATGGGATTATGACCCATCCGACGAATGGCCGGCCGCAGCGATTGAACCGATGAAAGACGTTCTCTCTGACCCCGTAAAATGGGCAAAGAAATGTGTTGAAGAATATGGGGCGGATATGATTGTTCTGCAGTTAAAGACCACCGACCCCAACGGGATGGATGGAAGCCCCGACGAAGCCGCCGCACTGGCTAAAAAGGTATTAGATGCCATCAACGTACCACTAGTTTGTTGGGGCACGGCCAATAATGAGAAAGACGAAGAGGTAATGAAAAAGATCTGTGAAGTCTGTGAAGGCAAGAATGTTTCTTTGTCTCCCATTGAGGAAGGATGTCATAAAGGGGTGGGCGCCAGCGCCCTCGGTTATGGCCAAACAGTGGTGGCGTCTACACCTATTGACGTGAATTTGGCCAAACAGTTGAATATCCTTTTGGGAAACCTGGGCGTAAATATGGATAAGATTATAATCGATCCAACCACGGGCGGGATCGGGTACGGCATGGAATACAGCTATTCGGTGATGGAAAGAATTAGAATGGCCGCCTTGACTCAAGAAGATGACAAACTCCAGTGTCCCATGATCAACAATATCGGCAACGAGGTATGGAAATGCAAAGAGGCAGGGCAAAGTATGGACGAGGCCCCGACCTTGGGTGACCCGGAAAAGAGGGGTATCCTGATGGAGGTTGTCGCCTCCGTCTGTTTTCTGCTTGCCGGTTCCGAGGTGGTTATTTTGAGACATCCGGAGACCGTACGTATGGTCAGGTCTTTTATTGATTTAATGATAAACGGAGGAATGGCTTCTGATGTTGAGGCCATATCCAAAAGGATGGAAGTTGAGGAGCCGGACCTGATATCTCTTTCTCCGGAGCCTAACTTGGATTTCGGTGAGGCTAAAGTCCTTCCAGGATCTGAAAAGGAAAACCCGGCTAAAAAGGAAAAGCCCAAACCCAAGAAAGAGAAGAAAGCGCCTGCTCCCAAGGAGGAGAAAAAGGTTGCGGAAGAGAAGCCAAAGGAAAAGGCAAAGCCCAAGGTAGATAAAGAAGCAGAGGCGAAGGCCAAGGCGGAAGAGGAAGCCAGCGCCAAGGCGGAAGAGGAAGCCAAGGCCAAGACGGAAGAGGCGGCGAAGGCCAAGGCGGAAGAGGAAGCCAAGGCCAAGGCGGAAGAGGAAGCCAAGGCCAAGGCGGAAGCAGCAGCCAGTGCTAAGGCAAAACAAACCGAGGACCTTCAGGCCTTGAGATACAAGAGGGCCCAGGAGGGTGAGAAACGAGAAGCGGAAAAGGATGTTTATACAGGAAGAGAAGCGCCCAAGACGGCAGCCAAGGATCAGTTGGATTTGGTTGAAGGTTTGACAAAGAATCTCGAACGTATCCATAAGCGCTACTAGATGCTGGATACTGGTCATTTGATACTGGATGGAGCTTTCAGCGGTCGGCTTTGAGCATTAAGCCAATGTATTTTTTTTTACAACTTCTTGCCGACCGCTGATAACGAATAGGTAACACCACTAATTCTCGAGAGGAGGAACCGCGTAATGACTATGGAAGAAGTCAAAGCCAAGGAAAAGGTGAAGAAAAGCCTTCCAAGGTCTCAGGATCTAACCATTGATCCTGGATCCGCCAGGATGATCGACAGGGCCAGGGAGATGGAGATAGATACCATTTTTGACCGGGCCCAGACCATGAAGGCATGCAGCATCGGTGCACAGGGGACATGCTGTAAAAATTGTTCCCAGGGTCCCTGCAGGCTCCCCTTACCGAAGGGCGGCATAGAGGGAGAAGATACGCGCAAAGGTCTGTGTGGTGCTACACCCGAGACTATAGCGGCCAGGAATTTCGCGAGAATGGTAGCCGGAGGAGCTGCCGCGCATTCCGACCATGGACGGGGCGTGGCAGAGACATTCCTTGCCGCGGCCAGAAAAGAGACCGAAGACTATAAGATAAAGGATACCAAGAAACTGCTGGAGGTCGCGCCAGATTTTGGGGTTGACATAACTGTGGAAGGGGAAGAAGGAGAGGGGCTTCAACGGGATATTGACGAGATAGCGGTTGAGGTGGCCGAAAGAGCCCTTGCCCAGTGGGGTCAGCAGACAGGGGAGGTGTGCACGGCAAAGAGGGCGCCTCAAGCACGGTATGAACTATGGAAAAAGTTGGGTGTTGTTCCACGGGGTATTGATAGAGAGATCGTGGAGATCATGCACAGGACACATATAGGTGTTGATCAGCATTATGAGAATATTCTCGAACAATGCACCAGGGCCGCCATTGGTGATGGATGGGGGGGGTCAATGATAGCCACGGACCTGCAGGATATACTGTTTGGTTGTCCCTACCCGGTAAAGAGCTCGGCAAGCCTGGGTGTGCTAAAAGAAGATCATGTGAACCTGGTAATACACGGACACGAACCACTTCTGAGTGAAATGATTGTCCAGGCGGCGGAATTGCCGGAGATGCAGAAACTGGCTAAAGAAAAAGGGGCAAAGGGCATTCAATTAAGCGGGATATGCTGCACGGCCAACGAAATACTTATGCGGCACGGGGTCCCCTTGGCTGGAAATTTTCTCCAGCAGGAACTCGCCATTATAACAGGTGCTGTGGATGCGATGGTGGTGGATGTTCAGTGCATTATGGAGAATATAGCAAATGTTGCCGACTGTTTTCATACCAAGATAATCACAACCAACCCCAGGGCTAGGATCGCCTCAGGGCATACCATACACATCGAATTTGATGAACATACCGCGTTTGAAGATGCCAAAAAGATCGTAAGAACCGCTATTGAAAACTTCCCCAACCGGGAGAAGGAGGTAATGATACCGGATAAGGGCGTGGATCTTGTGGCGGGTTTCAGTTACGAGGCGATTAACTATCACCTGGGAGGGACCTTCCGAGGTTCCTATACCCCACTTAATGACAACATAATAAACGGCCGTATAAGGGGAATAGCTGGCGTTGTGGGCTGTAATAACGCCAGGACCACCCACAATCAAGGGCACGTTACCGTGGTTAAGGAACTTATAAAGAATGACGTGATCGTTTTGACGACCGGATGCAATGCCATAGCCTGCGCCGTGGCAGGGCTCCTTACGCCTGAATCCGCAAAGGTATATTGCGGCCCCGGCCTGGCAGAGGTTTGCGAGACAGTGGGCATTCCGCCGGTGCTGCACATGGGGTCATGTGTTGATAACAGCAGGATCCTTATGGCAGCCGCTGAAGTTGTTAAGGCGGGAGGGCTGGGCAAGGATATCAGCGACCTGCCTGCGGCGGGGTCGGCCCCCGAATGGATGAGTGAGAAGGCAATCAGCATAGGGCACTATTTTGTCGCCTCCGGTGTGTACACGGTCTTCGGTGTTACCATGCCCGTGAGTGGTGCCCCGGTTTTTGAGCACTATCTGTACAAAGAACTGGAGGATATCTATGGAGGGATGTGGGACCTGGAAGTTGATCCGTATGAGCACGCCAGAAAGATGATAGCCCACATAGATAAGAAGCGCAAGGCGCTGGGGATAGATAAGGCGCGTGAAAGGGTGCTTATGGATATGGCCGACAGGCAGAAGCTTGAAGCGGCGTAATTATAAAAAAAACCCTTAAGAAGGGAGGAGGAAGTATATGTCAAAACTAGTAGCGTTTGCAGCAATTCAGGGGGCCTACAATATTGTTTCTAAGGCGGAGGGTACATATAAGAGGGCCCTGGAGACCCATGGTGGTAGTCAGAAGTTGGAGTTTCCCAATACCGCCTATTTTTTACCCATTATATATTCCCTTACTGGCATAAAGGTGACCGACCTGGACTCGGCAAGAAAACCTCTTGATTTTGCTCGGAAACTTTTACCACCTCATATTAAAAAGGATTGCCATTTACCCTATCTGGGGCCATTGCTGGATGCCGGCATGGCGGCCCTATTCGCAGAAGAGATAGTAGAGGCGATCCGGTATGTGGAAGACCCTGATTTTTACCAGCCTGAGGTGGAAGAACCCGACGTGGAAAACGGTAAGATCTGGCTGGGGGCGGCGGATGACGCTATCATGAGAAAGCGGGGTGTTGAGTTCGTGGATGGAACAGCCCCCGGCTTTGCTGCTATTGTGGGGGCGGCGCCGGATTCCGCCACGGCAAAGAAGATAGCTGAGGAATACCAGCTAAAGACCATATATGTCTTTATGGCGGCGAATCAGAACGGGACCACCTTCGCGGAGCAGCTTATCGAGGAAGGGGTCCAGATCGGCTGGAATACCCGGCTGGTTCCCTTTGGTCCGGATATATCCGCGGCGGTCTTTGCCTTGGGGTTTGCCAACAGGGCTGGGATGTCCTTCGGCGGGGTTCAGCCGGGAGATTATAAGAGGATGCTGAAGTACCAGAAGGATCGTATTTTCGCGTTTGTTAACGCGCTTGGAGACGTAAATGCCGAGTGGGCGGCCAATGCCGCGGGGGCCATAAACTGGGGGTTCCCCACCCTGGCGGATACGGATATCCCCGAGGTCCTGCCAACCGGCATATGTACTTACGAACATGTGGTAGCTAACGTTCCCCATGATGAGATGACTTCAAGGTCCATAGAGACAAGGGGTCTCAAAGTCACCATAACAGACATAGATATCCCCCTTGCCTACGGGCCGGCCTTTGAGGGTGAGAGGGTCCGAAAGGGTGATCTCTATATTGAGATGGGCGGCACCAAGACACAGGCCACCGAGCTTTGCAATATGGCGGAGATGAATGAGATAGAGGACGGGAAGGTTCTCCTGAAAGGTCCGGATATAAGGGATCTCAAAAAAGGTGACAAAGTGCCGTTAGGTATCTATGCGCAGGTGGCCGGACGAAAGATGGAGGTGGATTTTGAACCGATCCTGGAGAGGCAGTTTCACCACCTTATAAATTACGCCCAGGGCATCATGCATATCGGGCAGAGGGATATCACCTGGATCAGGGTGGGGGATCAGGCCTTTGAGAAGGGTTTTAGCCTTAAAGACATAGGCACAATCCTTCATGCCAAGCTCCATCAGGACTTCGGGAATGTACTGGATAAGGTACAGGTGACCTTGTATACGGAAAAGAAAGACGTTGATGAATTGACCAAAAGGGCACGAGAGGAGTATGCGGTAAGAGATGATCGGGTGGAAAATATGACTGATGAGACTATTGAAACATATTATTCATGCACCTTGTGTCAGTCATTCGCCCCAAACCATGTATGTGTTATAAGCCCGGAGAGGACAGGTCTTTGCGGCGCCTATAACTGGATGGATTGCAAGGCCTCCTATGAGATTAACCCCACCGGCCCCAACCAGCCGGTGGAAAAGGGTGAATGCCTTGATCCCAAGTTGGGCCAGTGGAAGGGGGTAAATGAATTTGTGTATAAGGCATCCCGGCAGGCCATAGACCATTATAATTTTTACAGCATAGTACATGACCCTATGACCACCTGCGGTTGCTGTGAGTGCATTGCGGCGGTTCTGCCGGCCTGCAACGGAGTTATGACCATGCACAGGGATTATACCGGGCAGACACCCTCGGGCATGAAATTCACCACCATGGCGGGGGCAGTAGGCGGTGGTCAGTCAACCCCTGGTTTTGTGGGTCATTCCAAGTATAATATCACCCAGCGCAAGTTCATTGTGGGAGACGGTGGTCTCCACCGTTTGGTATGGATGCCCAAGTCATTGAAAGAGGAGATAAAGGAGCGCTTTGTGGAGAGGGCAAAAGAAGAGGGCATTCCTGATTTACTGGATAGGATAGCAGACGAAACAGTGGGACTAACCGAGGATGAGATTCTCCCGTTTCTCCAGGAGAAGGACCATCCTGCGCTGAAGATGGAATCTATGGTGGGTTAATAAGAGCAGTCAGCCAAATGTGAACGCTGATAGCTAATAGCTTAAATGAAAAAGGAGTCTAATATGGGTTTGACTGGAATACAGATCTTTAAACTGCTGCCAAAGACCAATTGCGGTGAGTGCGGAGTTCCCACCTGCCTTGCCTTTGCTATGAACCTGGCTGCGGGCAAGGCCGAACTTGATGCGTGTCCTTATGTGTCTGATGAGGCAAGGGCGCAGCTGGCCGAAGCCTCCGCTCCACCCATAAGACCCGTTTCAATAGGTGTTGGCACAAGGGCCTTTAAGATCGGTGGTGAAACGGTGATGTTCAGGCACGAAAAGACCTTTTATAATCCTACAGGGATAGGTGTACTAGTGAAGGCGGATATTGATTCCGAGGCCCTTGATAAGAAATTGAAGGAGTGGAATGCCCTGCAGTACGAGCGGGTCGGTCTAAACCTGCGACCTGAACTGGTTGCCCTTAAGGATGTAAATGGAGACAAAGATTCCTTTGCCTCAGTGGCCGGCAAGATAGCCAGGGAGAGCGAGTTCGTGCTGATCCTTATGACGGACAAGCTAGACGTCATGAAGGCCGGGGTAGAAGCCTGTGCATTTAAAAAACCCCTCCTGTATGCGGCCACCAAGGACAATGTGGATGATATGGGCGGCCTTGCCAAGGATACCGGGCTCCCCCTTGCTGTGAAGGCCGGCAGTATTGATGATCTTATTACCCTAAGCGATAAACTTACCGGCATGGGTCTTAAGGACCTTGTGTTGGATTCAGGCTCAAGGGAGATGAAGCAGGCCTTTGGGGATCAGGTAGCCATTCGAAGGGCGGCCTTGAAGGCAGGGAACCGTTCCCTGGGTTTCCCGACTATCACCTTCCCCTGCGAGATGGCCGGGAACCTTGACATGGAGACGCTCATTGCCGGCTTGTTTATAGCAAAATACGCAGGTATTTCTGTCCTGTCCGATTTCAAGGGGGAGAGCCTTTTCCCACTATTGCTGGAGAGATTAAATATCTTCACGGATCCCCAGAGGCCTATGATGGTCACTCAGGGTATCTATGAGATAGGGGGCCCCGGCGAAGATTCACCGGTGATGATAACGACCAATTTTTCTCTTACCTATTTTATTGTCAGTGGCGAGATCGAAGGAAGCAGGGTGCCGAGCTGGCTTCTTATCCTGGATACAGAAGGGCTTTCTGTTATGACGGCCTGGGCTGCTGGAAAATTCTCCGGAGATGTTGTGGGGGCCTTTGTCAAGAAATGCGGCATTGCTGATAAGATAAAACACAGGAAGGTTATCGTACCGGGTTATGCGGCATCCATAAGTGGAGAGATGGAGGAGGAGCTCCCGGATTGGGAGATCATGATAGGCCCCAGGGATGCCACGCTTATAGCGAAGTACCTTAAGGATAATTGGAAGCTTTAAGCGATGTGAGATATGGGATGTGGGATGTGAGGTATGATGTGGGATGTGAGGTATGATGTGGGATATGGGATGTGGCTTTGAATCGCACATCACAGATCGCAGATCACAAATCAGTTTGTTTTTGCTATAAACCAGTGTGTTTTCAGTAGCTTTCAAACAATGATACTGTGCAAAAAAATGAAGGGGGTGAGCCCATGCTGCTTATTGGAGAAAATCTGAACGTGATTAGTACGGTTATAGGCAAGGCGTTTAAGGAAAAGGACCCGGGACCTATTGCCGAAGAGGCAAGGCGCCAAAAGGACAAGGGCATGGACTGGATCGATATCAACCTGGGGCCTGCCAGAAAGGGAGGCCCGGAGTTGATGGAGTTTGTGGTGAAGACCGTCCAGGAGGAAACAGGAGCTTCAGTCCCCTTGTGTCTGGATACCTCCAATATAGAGGCCATAGAAGCAGGTCTGGCCGTTCACCAGGGCAAGGCCATTATCAATTCCATTATGGCCAGGCCGGAGCGGTACGAAAAGATGATCCCTCTGGCGGTCAAGTACAAGGCAAACATGATCGCCCTTATGTGGGGACTAGAAGGTCTTCCCAGAGACGAACATGAGAGAGGAGCCCTAGCAGCCGAACTTATCTATGCTGCAAATGAGGCCGGTGTCCCGAATGAGGATATTTTCGTTGACGGTATTGTCACGCCGGTAAATATTCAACAGCAACAGCTTGTGAGTCTTCTGGCTTTTCAGGAGATGCTTCAGGAGATGTTTCCCGGTGTCAAATCCACATGCGGCCTTTCCAATATATCCAACGGCCCGCCAGAGGGATTAAGGTCAATCCTGAATATAACCTTCATGATCATGCTGGAGAGGAAGGGGATGTATTCATGTATTGCTGATGCCTATGATGACCGGCTGATTGCCGTAGCGAGGGGCAAAAGGCCGGAGATTGTAGAGGTGGTTCACAAGGTTATGGATGGGGAGGCCATTGATATAGGCTCGCTTTCCAAGGAACTGCAGGGTTTTGTGAAGACGGCAAAGGTAATCCTGGGAAACACCCTATACTCGGATTCGTGGTTGGAGCTGTAAATAAGCTTCCAGCTGTCAGCTGTCGGCAGTCAGTTAAGAAGCATTTCAAGATAATTGAGGAACCTCAAGAGGGGTTCCTCTTTTTTGGAGTGGATCCGTTAAATCCCGCGAAGCCCGGCGAATCGGACTTAGAGGTGAAAGAGATGGTATCCGGAGATAATGTTATGATTGGAAGAGACAAGGATTAGGTCTTGACTTTTTTATATTATAAATTTAAAGAATAGTTTGTATATTTAAACCCTAATTTACTATATTAATATCAATATCCATTCTATATTCGTCAAACAAGCCTATAGGGCAACAGAGCGGGACCAGAGCCTGTGTTTATTTATCTTAGAGTGAGGGTCAATCCATGATGAAATTAAACAAATCCGTAATATCTTTATCTTGTATATTCTTGGCGGTCTTTATTTTGCTCATCGGTGAGATCGGATCCGTGGCCTTTGCGGATAACGGAGAAGAGGAATCATTCGGGGTGTTAATAAAGGGGTTTGATTTTATCAGGGCCAACAAGCCGCCGGAATCGGACGAAGTCATAGCAGTTAAGAAGAGACGACAGCAGATCCAGGATATGTTTGATGCGGAAACGGAGCTCCTGGATCAGGCCTCTGCGCTACCCCGGGAGAATATCCAGGATCACATTAGATTTCTGGAAGAGAGTCTGGAAGATTTGGATGGAGCCATAGCGGAGAGGGGGGATACATATGTCCCTTCCTCTGTGCTTCATGAACTCGTTGCAGAGTATAGATACCGGGACATGACACTGGATGAAATGAATGAAGTCGCTGATCTGGTAACCATCGCCTATCAGGAAAGGGGTTATATCCTGGCAGAGGCCTATGTGCCGGAGCAGGAGATCGAAGACGGAATTCTCAAGATCGCCATTAGTGAAGGAGAGGTAGGGGAGATCAAGGTTTCAGGGCAGAAGTATTATAATGAAAGGGTGATAAGGCGCAATTTCCTGGAGCAGCTAAAGCATGGGGTGGTCAAGGAAGAGCTGCTTGAAAAAGGTCTTTTATTGTCACAAGATCTGCAGTCAGCCGAAACGAGGGTCGTACTGAAACCGGGCGAAGAACCGGGATCTGCAGATATTGTGTTACAGACGGAAGATAAACTGGCCTTTAACTGGACGCTTGATTTCAACAACTTCGGCTCCAGGCTGGTCGGCAAAGAACGTTACGGCACGTATATCGACATAACGGATCCGTGGTGGGGGAGCACTCTTTCTCTGAGGGGGGTCACTGGCAATGACCCGAAAGATTCCCTGCTGTTTAAAGGTGATTTGAGCATTCCTTTTGGTGCTTATGGGACAAGTCTTAATCTCGATTATCTGGAAGGCAGCTATGTGGTCGGCCAGGAACTGGCGGACCTGGGGTTAGACGGTGATACTACTATCTATGGACTAAGCGTTTCACAGCCTATTCTGCGGCAAAGGAATCAAAGTCTGACTATGTCTGTGGGATACGAAAACAAGTATACAAGGTCCTATGCCCGCGACGAACTGGAGAACCTAGATGATCTGGATGTCTATTATGCGACACTGGATTATGATAGCCTTGACCGTTATCTGGGGAAAAACATTATTACATTGGCATATCATTGGGGGTCTCTCAACCCTGATGACGCTGCGCCTTATACTCGCGCAAACGCTGAACACAGGTTTCGTCGATATAATCTCAGCCTGGCCCGGATACAGAAAGTCTACGGAAATATCAATTTCATGCTGAGGGGCATGGGGCAGATCTCAAATCAAAGCCTGCTTCCCATAGAAGAGATGGCTATAGGAGGGTATGGCACGGTGAGAGGACATGATGCATCATTGTTCCTGGGTGATTCGGGTTTTACCATATCCGGGGAGCTGCTTTCTGCGCCGCCTTATATCGCGGATAAGATCCTCTTTGGACAGAGAATCAGTCAGATGGTCCAGTTATCGCTCTTTTATGACTATGCCCGCGTCTATTATTCTATACCTCAAAGAGGGGAATATACCGATGAAAGGCTGAAAGGATATGGAGCGGGTATCAGGCTCTATTATAAAGATCTTTTCAGTTTTAAGTTCGACCTGGCACGGCCGACCAAGAAAAAAGCGGAAACCGAAGATAGTACATACCTGTATTTTATGGGCACAATAGATCTTACTAGTGATGAGTTTCTACAGATATTTAGTAAGGCAGGAGATTGATGGAAAGCCGACAGCATTGAAGAGGAGATAGGAGATGTGGGATAGGAAACGTGAGATATGCGATATGCGATGTGGGTAGTGGGATGTAAGTAATGTACAGAAAAAGGCCGAGGATCTTACAAGGATCTTGAGATCTATAAAATTGCACATCAACTTGGTGTTGAGATACATCGATTTAGTCTCGATCTTCCCAAGTTTGAGCTTTTTGAAACAGGGTCCCAGCTTAGGAGGGCATCGAAATCTATATCGGTAAATATCGTTGAAGGCTATGGGCGAAGGAAATATAAGGCGGATTTTATACGTTTTCTAATCTATTCCCATTCGTCCTGTAATGAGACTATAGAATGGCTTGAGTACATAAGAGATTGCCATGATGATTTGAGTGATAGATCCGCGGAACTTCTAAGTAAACTGGATGAACTTGGTAGAAAGATTAACAGTTTTATAAGCGCAGTTAATAAGGGGCATAGAGCTTAGTGAGTAATGAGATGTGGGATGTGAGTAATGGGTAGTGGGTTTTAATCGCAAATCGCATATCCCAGATCGCAAAACGCACATCGCTATGTTATTAGCTCAATAGATTTGCGTAACTGGGTATATAATATAGCTACCAATTTTTGCACAATATAGAAACATGAGGTGGGCCATGGCAAAGTATCTATTTCGTATATGTAAGAAAGGAATCTTGTTTTTCCTGCTCTTTATGATCTATTCCATGGTGGCTCCATGGAACCTAAATGCTCTACCCAATGGTGAGCAGTTAGTGTCCGGCCAGGTGGATATATCCAGACCGGATGAGCGGACCATGGATATAGACCAGGGAAGCAATAAGGCCATTATCAATTGGCAGGATTTCAGCATAGCACAGCCGGAGACAGTGAATTTCTATCAGCCGAGCGCGTCCTCGTCTGCGCTCAACCGGGTGATAGGTGTGGACCCGTCCCTTCTTTATGGCACGCTAAATGCCAACGGAAGGGTATATCTCATCAACCCCAACGGGATACTTGTAGGCCCCACCGGCAAGATCAATGTCAATTCCTTTATAGCAAGCACCCTGGACATGGCGGACCAGGATTATCTTTCAGGTAATTTTACATTCTCACAAAATATTAGCCAGACCCTATCCTCTATCCTTAATCAGGGGACTATCCGGGCAGCTGAAGGCGGTTTTGTGTCCCTGCTTTCTCCGGCCGTGGAAAACCAGGGGTCGATCATGGCCAGCCTTGGCAAGGTATATATCGGCTCAGGAGAAAAGGTCACCCTCAATTTCGCGGAAAACGAACTCATCAGCTTTGCCGTGGACCAGAGCGTCCTTAGCGAAGTAATCGGACTTGACGGCGAGCCCATTCAAAACAGCATAAACAACACGGGAACAATAAGCGCCAATGGCGGCGAGGTGATCCTCAGCGCACGTACTGCCTATGACGCCATCAAATCGGTAGTCAACAATGAAGGCATAATAGAGGCAAAATCCCTCAGCAATGTTAACGGTAAGATCGTCCTGAATGGTGGAGACCAGGGAATCGTTGCCAATAGCGGTGTACTCGATGCCTCTGGCCGTTCTTCTTCCTCTATGGCGAGCGGCGATTCAACTATTATCCTCCCCTGTGAGGGGGGGACCAAGGGGGGGTCTGTGGATGTCCTCGGCGACAAGGTCGGCCTCTTTGACTCAGCCAGCATAGACGTATCCGGCGACCTGGGCGGCGGAACGGTCCGTATCGGCGGTGACTTTCAGGGCAGCAACCCCGACATCCGGAACGCCTCCCGCACCTATGTCGGCCCCGATGCCACTATCAATGCCGACGCCACCACAGAGGGTGACGGCGGCACGGTCATCGTCTGGGCGGATGATACAACGGAATTTAATGGTCAAATTAGCGCACGGGGTGGATTCAATTTTGGAGACGGTGGTTTTGCAGAGGTGTCAGGGAAAGAACACCTTTTAATAACAGGGCATGCTGATTTGAGAGCAGAAAATGGTAATGCTGGAGTACTTTTATTGGATCCTGGTTCTGTCAGTATCATTGATGGAGATAATACAGGGTCTGGGCCTGACACATTTCATGATTTATATATTGAAGAACAATTAGTCCTTTCAGATTTTCAGATTCAAACACAAAACGCTACATCAGGAGATGAGGATATTACAGTTGCATCAGATGTGTCTATTAGCTGGAGCACTAATCTCCTGACTCTCGATGCGGGACAGCATATCACCCTTGGAGGTACGTTTGATGGTAATAGCAGTGGTTCTCTCAGCCTTTTGGTTGGTCAAGATAATGCAGGAGGCACCCTTGATCTTAATGGGGTTACCTTTACTAATGTGACTGTCACGGCTGATGGCGGAACTGGGACCAATACACTTATTGGCGCTTCAGCTTATATTATATCAGGTTCAGATTCAGGTACATTTGATGGATATAGTTTCACTGATTTTGCGAATTTAACAGGTACGGGGAGTGATGACACCTTTACTTTTACGACTGGTAGTTTGAGTGGTGATATAGACGGTGGAGGAGAAGGGACGGCTGACACGATCAACATTGCTGCGGTAGCAGGGGCGAAC
>Ga0307433_1000348_pt1 | contig 38685 bp, 37 predicted proteins | sample SalMarWE160210MG_FD_202166 | JGI IMG/M metagenome (GOLD analysis project Ga0307433, IMG submission 202166) | Salt marsh sediment microbial communities from the Plum Island Ecosystem LTER, Massachusetts, United States - WE1603-210 | ecosystem: Environmental > Aquatic > Marine > Intertidal zone >... | reverse complement strand
CATAAACATACGGTTCGCATTCATACTCATCTATAATATCGTTCTTTGCAGCTGGGTTAATCTGCTTATAATACTCATAAGCCCTGTCGCCATTTCCCATTATAGCCCCGGCAATCACTACCCAGGGATTTGTATGTAGAAATATGCCTCCATTTTCCTTTGTTCCCGGAAGATAAGCGTAATACCGCCTCTGTAAGGGCCATACCCGTTAAAACCAGGCCAGCTTATCTTAACTCCCTTTGAGGTATTAAGAAGCCTGTCCACAGAATCCAGTGCTTTTTCTGCTCTCCCCGCAGTCGCCATTTCAGAAATTACAGCCCATGACTGGGCATTCAGATATATCTTTCCATGCTCGTTTTTACACGAGCCAAGAGGCCTGCCATCCGAATCAAAATAACGAATATACCACCCGCCATCCCAGCATATACTATTAAATATTTTCCTTATTTTATTATATTCCTTCTTATAGGCCCTTGATAAAGCGGCCTTACCCAGATATTTACAGAGCTCGCTCATTTCTAAAAGACCTTTTCCGTAAAGGTGTGCATTAAATAATGATTCCGCACCCATTCTCAGATTAACCGTATCATTCCAGTCAGCAAAACCCAGATGGGGCAGACCATGTATACCCTTATCATTTATCGTAAAATCAAGAGCTTTTTTTATATGGTCCATTACCGTTCCCTTTCCACCGGAACCTGCTTTCTTTCCGGCCTCATCATAATAAGGAATTACCTCATCCAGAAATGCTGTATCGCCTGTTTCCTTTAAATACTCGGCCACTGCAAGAATAATCCACAGGTGGTCATCACCATAATATTGCGGGCGGTCGGGCATTTCATCTGTCTCTCCGCCGGATGCTTCCATGGTTAAAGGGTTAAAACTATTCATTGCGCTGCCATTTTTTTTCTGGACCATCATCATTAATTTTAACAGTTCTTTAGACTCTTCCGGCACACGGTCAACCACTCCCATAATATCCTGCAGACTATCGCGCAAACCGATACCCCGGGTACCCATTCCCGGCTGATAATATGAAAGATAACGTGACCAGTTTTTGTTAATAAGACACTGTCGGGGATTGTGGATATTGAGCATACTGTTAATATCCTTATCCGGCGTTTCAACCTGTACTTTAGACAAAAACTTATCCCAGAAGCTACCAACTCTGTTAAATGCCTCCCTTACATTTTCAGGGTCCCTGTACTTTTCAATTACATGCCCGGCCTTTTCAAAACTCTCTTCCTGGCCCAGCTGGGTGATAAAACTTTTTTCTTCGCCAATCCAAAAGTTCCCGAGATGATGCATGATAGCACCAATATTATCGCCTCTTCTTGCTTCATAGTTTCCAAGCTCATCCATCTGAAGTGAAAGTGGATTCGCCCAGGTTCCATATTCATTATCTCCAAGAAATCTCTTTCTGTCTGATTCAAAAGAAGAAACCGGGTGGTTTGATGTCAAAAAATTAACTCTGGTTTCTCTGTGCATAAAAGCATACTGGGTGAGCGTCAGCGAACCATCTTTTCCCCTTACGCACCGGGATTGCATTGTCTGGGGCACCCAATCAGCATTATTAAACTGTTTTACTGCATCAAAGTGGGTATACTCAACCACACTTATGGCATCAATTTCCAGTCTTCCCCCTGTTTTATTAGTTATTTTCACTTCCCGGATTTCACTCTCATCATCTATGGGAACAAATATTGTACAATAAGTCCGTATCCCATAAAATTCTGATATTATACGTGAATAACCCGGACCAACATGGCATTCAAACATATCATATGGGTCCAGAGTAGGGATATAAAAAGGCGAGAACACCTTATACCTCCCATTCTGTCTGAATCTTAGATATAAAGTTTCTCCCTTAAACTCTGATGATGGCAGCTGCTGAATGTATTTAAGGATACGGTTTAAAGTTGGATCGCCCCTGCATATTAACGCGCCGCCCGTATGGTCAACAAAACCGCCGAATTTTAAACTTCCTATATAATTTATCCATTTAACAGGCGTTTTGGATTGGTAATTACATACTCTTTATTTTTATCATCAAAATAACCGTATTTCACGCGTTTTCCCTCTGATATTCATTCTTTAAAAGAATAAATATTGTATTTAAAATATATTAATAAGTCAAAACGACAGGTTTCATCCATAATATATCGCCATTGTGATAGCCTCAACTTTATTTGCTTAAAAGCAGCAGCGGGACTGAATTTAAAATATATTTAACTTATTTTTCCATATTAAAAATTCAGTCCTATCTTAATAGTTTATTTTTTTTTAGAAAATATAATATAATGAAGTAATATGAGATTAAAAAAATTATCAGGCGACAATAAAAACTTAAAGAACCTTGGAATTTTTTCATGGTCAATAATTGGTTTTCTTTTAATTGCCGCGCTTTTCTTTTACATAATTTACCAGATAAGAATCGCAATCATTCCCTTAATTATAGCAGTAGCTATCGCCTATCTTTTAACCCCGGTGGTTGAACTTCTCCAGAAAAAAATGAGGAAAATCTTTGCAGTGGCAATAACCTATATTGTCTTCCTGGGAATCATTTTTACTGTCTTTTTCTTTATAATACCGGTAATAATTGACCAGTTTAAGACTTTTATAAATAAATTCCCTTCATATTTACAAAACTTAACCTACTTTATTAATGACTTCCTGAAAAATAACGTTCTAATCAAGAATGTTGAAAACCTTATAGGTAAAGAAATAATACCGGAAGACGCCAGCAGTGTTACCCAGTATTTTATAAACAGAATGAATTTAGAGGAAATTAATATTTTCCAGAGGGCCACCACACTCGGAAAGTCTGTGCTCAATATAGTTCTTTATTTTATAGTAGGACCCCTTCTGGGAGTATATTTACTTATCTATGCAGAAAAAATAAAAACTACTTTTATGAGGGTGATTCCAAAAAAATTTAAAAATAACACCGCGGTTGTACTTGATAGGATTAATAAAGTTGCAGGAAAATACGTCAGAGGCCAGATATTTATATCTATTATTATTGGCATTCTGTGCACCGTAGTGCTTCTTGTGCTAAAAGTAGATTTTGCAATTCTTCTTGGTTTTATAGCAGGCATATTAAATATCATACCTCTCCTGGGCCCAATTATTGGTGCTATACCTGCTGCTCTGGCAGCGCTTTTTATTTCTCCGCTAAAAGCCCTTCTTGTAATACTCCTTTTTATAGCCATACAGCAGATAGATAATTATGTTATTTCTCCAAACGTTATGAAATATCAGGTTGGGGTTCACCCCGGAATTATAATACTCTCCCTCATGGTAGGTGGCGGTCTGTTTGGCATATGGGGTCTTGTAATTGCCGTTCCCACTGTTGCAGTACTGCAGGAAATATTAAAATATTATCTTCTGGAGAAAAACACGACAGCGTCATGATATATTTCTTTTAAGGGCCTGCCTGTTTTTTGCGCTAATTTTTTACAGGACTCAAATTCAGGTGAAATATTTATTTCCCTGTCCCCTAAAATACCTACTTTCACCTTAACTTCACCATAAGATAACCGCGCAGTCTTTACTTTTCTGATAATTGAGAATCTTTTTATGTGCTCGCTTCTTACCCCCAGCGTTGTTGATTCCATCAATATTATTTCAATCATTTCCTGCTCTTTTTTCCGTTCACAGAGTACATTTATTTTAAATGCAGGTCTTGTTTTTTTCATATAAATAGGTTCTATCCATGCATCAAGCGCTTCATTCTTAAATAGTTTTCCCATCAGGTAACCCATAATTTCGGGAGAACTGTCATCAATATTTGATGAAAGTAAAATCAGGCTCTCTTCGTTTAAATAATGTTCTTCTTCCATAGTTCCCTTTAAGAGCCTTAAAACATTCGGGACTTTCTTATTTTCATTGCTCCCCGCGCCATATCCAATCTTCTTTATTTTCATAAATGGAATATCCCCAGATCCAGCCACCAGAGCCTTTATTATCGCTGCACCGGTAGGAGTTGTAACCTCAAAATCAAAATCTCCTCCATAGGCCGGTATCCCCTTTAATATCTCCAGGGTTGCAGGCGCCGGGACCGGCAGCTTACCGTGGGCACAATTTACAAAACCCTTTCCTGTCGGGACCCGGTTACTATAAAATAAATCAATTTTTAATTCATTCAAACATACCGCAGTACCGGTGATGTCAATAATAGAATCCACAGCACCGACTTCGTGAAAATGCACTTTATCCACTTCATAACCATGAACCACAGCTTCTGCTTCCGCCACTTTCTGAAAAATATTCCCGGATATTTCTTTGACTTCTTTATCCAGCCTGCTTTTACCAATCATTTTCTTGATATCCCTGTAGTTCCTCGCAGACTGGGGCTCGGTAACCTCTACATTAAATTTTTTTGCTCTGAATGAACCTCTCTTTACCTCACTAAATGTTAAATTATATCCACCAATATCAAGTTTTCTTAACTCATTTCTCAAAAAATCAATATCTACTCCCAGGTCAAGTAACGCACCAACCATCATGTCACCACTTATTCCCGAAAAACAATCAATGTAAATAATTTCTTTCATTTTAAGCTCCTCTAATTCCCCGGTGTAAATTTAAAGATATATAAACCGGGCTTAATTTCACTTTATAAAAGTAGATCATATAAAAATAAAGTCCTGACTTGCCACATGTCCAGCTTTTATTATCGACTGATGCAGTCCGTCCGGTGAATACCATTTTACTAACCCTGTTGCAAAAAGATAGTATTTTATATATTTTAGAGAATAATTTTATATTAAAAAAGGAAATAACCAATGTTTTATAATAAAGTTAATAAATTAAGAGCACTCTTAAAAGAGATGGGTTCCGTAATAGTTGCTTTTTCCGGCGGGGTGGACAGCAGTTATCTTTTAAATATGGCTGTAAAAGAATTGAAAGAAAAAGTAATCGCTGTAACAGCCGTATCCGTTTCTATTCCTGAAAATGAAATCAGGGATGCAAAAAGAATTGCACGGGGTACGGGCTGCCGGCATATACTGATTAATTTCAATCAGCTCGGTATAGAGGAACTAAAAAACAACCCGAAAGAGAGGTGCTACTACTGCAAGAAGAAGCTTTTTACAGAATTGCTTTCCGTAAAAGACAGATATAAATATAATTTTGTCATTGATGGAACAAACCACGACGATCCGGGCTCCTACCGCCCGGGAATTAAAGCCCTGAAAGAACTCGGGATAAAAAGTCCCCTTTCAGATGCAGGGTTAACTAAAAAAGAAATTAAAAAATATTCCAGGCAATTAAAACTCCCCATCTGGGATAAACCCCCGTTTTCATGTCTTTTAACAAGGTTACCCTATGGTGAAACCATCTCAGAATCAAAGCTAATAAAAATTAAAAAGGCTGAAAGTTATATCCACTCTCTCGGCTTTAAACAAACTAAAGTAAACTGTCATTATCCTGTTGCAAGGATAGAAACAGGGAAAGAAGAAACCCACCTGATGCTTGACAGCAAAATACGAAAAAAAATAATAGGCACGCTAAAAAGAATTGGTTTTAAATATATATGCCTGGACCTTGAGGGTTACCGCTCCGGGAGCATGGATGAATCAGAATTTGAGCAATAGCCGTAAATAACTTTTAAGAGCCAATTTTTCTCATAATTTCCCGGGTATTCTCATCAAAAATCCTGACAACTTCATTTTCCGTAAGACCTGAGCCCATACCGATTTTTTTTTGCTTATCCAGACTAAATAAATCCTCGTGGCTGTGAGCATCACTGTTTATCAGGAATTTTACGCCCGCTTCTCTGCCCACGCTTGCAACAACTCCGTTTGTAAGGCTGTGGCCCGCTCTTGATGATATTTCTATAAAAATATTATTTTTAACGGCAAGTTTCGCCTCTTCTAATTTCAAAAACCCGGGATGGCCCAGAATATCTACAAATTCTGATTTAGCAGCTTCCAGATTTGTCCCCGGTTCCACACTTTCAGCTATAGTCTCCCCATGAACTACCACTATCCTGGCACCCAGCCTCCGTGACTCTTCAGCCATATCATTTATACTCCCGGCTGGAACATTGGTTAATTCTACCCCCGGTATTGCCTTTATATCCCAGTACTTTTCCGCAAGCTCACAGTCTTTCTTTACTGCCGATATTATAAAATCAAGGTTAGAGTAGCTCGCATGGTCAGTAATTGCTATACACCGGTACCCTCTGGTAACAGCAAACCTTATAAGCTCTATAGGGCTATTTTCTCCGTCAGATAAAAACGTATGAGTATGAAAATCACAAATCATAAAAGAACCTTTCCTAAATTAAATATTTTTCAAAAATCAACTGCCGGCCAAAAATTTTTTCAAGATTTATTAAAATTCTACCAGTAATATCACTATAAAACTATAATTTTATTAACAATTCTAATTTTATTTGAATTATTATTTAAAATGAAATAATCTTAATTTCTGTACTTAAAAATATCATTAACCGGTGACCTTAAAAGACATTTTAGTTAAGATACGCACACAGATAGAGAAAGGACAAAAAAATATCAATCGTTAATTCCCTTATAGAAATAATAGGTTTCTCTGTATGCCACCAGTTACCCCTGAGAAGCATTGAATTTGGCAATATCATCATGCCGGTTTGCTCCAGGTGCAGCGGGTTTTATACCGGATTTTTAATAACAACAATCATTTTATTCTTAATGTTTAGAAGAAAAGAAAGCGACCTTCCGCCCGGATATATTCTAATAATACTTTCTTTTTTCTTCCTGTTCTTTCTTATTGATGGGTTCGCATCAAATTTTGGCCTTTACAACACAAATAATAATCTCAGGTTCGTTAGCGGGACCCTTTTTGGCTCTTCAATCGCAATTATACTTTATCCTGTCTTTATATTTCAGTACTATAAAAATACAAAAGCAGAAAAGTTATTCAGCAACCCCCGCAGTTTTGTAATATACCTCCTGGCAATCTTTGCTTTCATTACCATAACACTGCTGCGTTTCAGTTTCCTCTGCCATTTTTATTACTACCTGACAGGTTTCTCAATTATATTTACCTTCTACTTTATTAATCTGGTAATGATATTTTTAATTCCCCCGTTTTCACAAAAAGCCCGGAGGCTCCCGAGCAAATACCTGGTTCTTCCCTCTATAATTTCTATTTTTTTCGTATTTTTAGAATTACTTGCCTTTTACCACTTCCATAAAATTATTTCTAATTTACAGGCAATTATCTAAATTTGAAAAGTCCTGCGGGGATTAAACCGGGATTAAAAATAACTCGTCTGCTGTAGCTCTCAAAAAATACTAATAAAACCGTAATTGTAATAAATTAAGAAGCTTGTCAGGGTAGTAACTCCAACTCCAAAAACTACCTGGTTCACCGTATGTTTCTTTATCCTGACCCTTGCCCACCCTATCACGGGAATCAGTGGAATCATGAGTAACATCCACCTGCCGAACAGGACATTAAATGTAATAACCACAAATGTTATCCAGCTGGTGTGCAGGCTTATCTTCCAGAAATAAGTTATTACAGTAAAGATAACAGCGGAAACAGCACTGACTGCGAATATTGATTTTAAGAATAGCGGACCATCCAGAATATACAGTACAAAAAGACACGCCACGTAGCTAACACTCGAAACAATCATAGGTTTAATCCTGTCTTCCTTTCTGGGTATATGCATGTCATCTATCTCTCTTCTTTTATACATTAGAACTATATAAAGATAGGGGATTATTGTTCCAAACAGCAGACATATAAAAGCCCAGCTAACTGCCTCTATCTTATTATCCACAACTATTAAACAAATGGTAAGAAAAATAGGTATTGATATAACAGAGCCATCAAAAATATATGATATTATTTTTGCTGTTTTATTCACAGAGACCTTCCACTTCTTAATTCCTGCAATTACAAATTAATAATTTAATTGATAAATTTTTTTACTTTATCTTTATTATAATAAAACGAAACAAATTTTAACATATTTAATAAAACATTATATCCCGGCTTTATTTTACTATCCTCACCGCATCCCGCGGTCCCTGAGTTCTGTTCAGTATATCCCGATTACAGATTTTCATACCAGGGATAGTCTTTTCTATAGTAAAAATGCTACCATATTTATCAAGACCCGTTTTGCCCGTTTTCCCCCCGGACCAGTGACAGCCCCGGTAAACAATGAAAGTTTTTTCGCAACATTAAAAAATAAAAAAAATCGTTTATAATTAAACTAAATGAAATTTAAGTCTGTAAGTGATAAGCTTACTAAATCAGCCGGTAAACCTTTTAGAAAAGGAGCAAGAAAATATCTGTTTTAAGAGTATATCTTGCACAGATTAATCCAACTGTGGGAGATATTAAAGGAAATTATAATATTATTGCCTCCCATATCCAGGAGGCAAAGAACAACGACACCGATATAGTGGTTTTCCCGGAACTGTCCCTCACGGGGTACCCGCCGGAAGACCTGCTGCTAAAAACAACTTTTATTGATGAAAATACTGAATACCTGGATAAGATTAAGAACATTGCCCCGGATATCATCGCGGTTGTTGGTTTCGTTAATAAAATGAAAAAGGAAATATACAATTCTGCTGCAGTAATTTATAACGGTAAGATTAAATCCATATATAATAAACAATTCCTTCCCAATTATTCTGTTTTTGATGAGGAGAGATACTTTAGCAAAGGCGGTAAAAATTATATTTTTAACGTCGCCGGTACTATTATCGGAATTAACATATGTGAGGATATATTTAATCCTGACGGGCCGGCAAGAATTCAATCTGTCCTCGGGGGAGCTGAACTCATAATAAATATATCCGCGTCTCCTTACCATGCCGAAAAAATTAAGGAAAGATTAAAAGTCCTGTCCGGCACAGCAAAGCGCAATCTGGCAAGTATTGCTTATCTAAACATGGTCGGCGGCCAGGATGAGCTTGTGTTTGATGGAAACAGCTTAATAATGAGCGAAAAGGGGGAAGTTCTGGTATGGGCAAAATCTTTTACAGAAGATGTTTTAATATACGACTTTGATATTGAAAAAATAAAATCTTTAAAAAATAAAAATGAAAAACAAATTAAAGATGAGAAAGCAAAACTTCTAAAAAAATATAAAAAACCATGTATAATTGACTTAAAATATAATCCCGGTAATAAAAATAAGACAGTTCTGAAACACAAAAAACCCGGTAAGCACTCCCCCGATACCTCTATTTTAGAAGAACTTATACTGAAGGCGCTTATTCTCGGTACAAAAGATTATGTAAGAAAGAACGGATTTAGAAAAGTTGTAATTGCCCTGAGTGGCGGGATAGACTCCGCCCTTACCGCAGTAACAGCCGCTCTTGCTCTTGGAAAAGATAATGTTTATGGCGTACTAATGCCCTCGCCCTACTCTTCCAGCGGGAGTATAGATGATTCGGTAACATTATGCAAAAACCTTGCAATTTCGTATATTACTATTCCCATTACAGAAATATATATGTCTTATCTTAAAAATTTAAATCACATATTCAGTCACAAAGAAATAAATATCACCAGAGAAAATCTGCAGGCGCGCATAAGAGGCAATATTATTATGGCTCTTGCAAATGAAAATAACTGGATGGTCCTGTCAACCGGTAACAAGAGCGAAATAAGTGTTGGCTACTGTACCCTTTACGGAGATATGGCAGGCGGTTTTTCACCTATTAAGGATGTATACAAAACAATGGTTTACCGCATCTGTAAATTCATAAATAAAAAATATTCAAACATAATCCCGGAAAATATTATTACCAAAGTTCCCTCTGCCGAACTTAAACCGGACCAGAAAGATGAGGATAAATTGCCCCCTTACAGAGTACTTGACACCATGCTTAGAGCATACATAGAAGAAGATCTGGGTTACCATTCAATTGTAAAAAAGGGATTTGATAAAAAAACAGTTAGAAAAGTGATTAATATGGTAGATTCCAGCGAATATAAAAGGAGACAGGGCTCTCCGGGCATTAAAATAACTCCAAGAGCTTTTGGTAAGGATAGAAGATATCCTATAACCAGTAAATTTAAACTATGATTTCTGTGCTTTCTCCTTCTTTTTTGCTTCTTCCTCCAGTATCTCTATAAAAAGTTTCGCTATCTTGGGGTCAAATTGTTTTCCACTGTACCTCTTAATCTCCTCTATGGCCTGCTTTCTGGTCATTTTCCTCCGGTATGGCCTCTTGCTGGTCATGGCTTCATATGAATTAATAAGAAAAGATATCCTTGATAGCACCGGGATTTCGTCTCCCTTTATGCCCCTCGGATACCCGCTCCCGTCATACCACTCATGGTGGGAAAGTATCGCTTCTGCTATGGGCCTTAGCTGGGAGGATGCTTCTGCAATACGGTACCCTATAAGAGGAACCTCTTTTATTATCTTCCATTCTTCCCTGGTAAGCCTCCCCTTTTTGGACATTATCTCATCTACCAGAGCAAGCTTCCCTATGTTATGGAGATTTAGCAGAAGTTTTAGCTCTTCAAGTTTTAAAGATGAAAGGTTCAGCCTTTCGGCAAGAAGGAGCGCATACCGTTCCTTCTTCTGGGCATTTACGGTTTCATGACTATCTTTTTTTAAGTTTACCCTAAGTGATTCTACCAGACTATCATGAATTGGCTTGCTATCCGATATTTTTTTTCTGTACATTTTATCTTCTGCTTCCTTTAATATATCAGCTATGCTCTCTCCCGGCTTCCTCTTGGTTGAGACCCCGAGCGAAACACTTAAGGGCATGTCCGGGGTGCTTTTTTCCTTACACATTTTACTTATTCTTTTTATTATACTCTTTGCATCTCCGGTGTTTGTTCTGGGAAGTATTATTATAAACTCATCCCCGCCCCAGCGTGATATTATATCTTCCTTCCTAAAGGCTTCCCTGAGTATATCTGCTATCTTTTTCAGGAACAGGTCTCCCTTTTCGTGCCCAAACGCATCATTTATCAACTTCAGGCCATTTGTATCTCCCATTACTACGGTCAGCGGGAGCTGCCTGGAGGTATCCAGCCTTTTTATCTCTTCTTCAAAGTATGCCCTGTTATACAGCCCGGTAAGTGTGTCGTGAAAGGACAGGTATTCCACTTTCTCCTCGGCCTTTTTCCTGTCTGAAATGTCCCGTGAAATTCCAAATGTCCCTATTATACTGCCCTTTCTTTCATAAAATGGCATCTTTGTTGTTGATATCCACCGGGGCTCTTTCTCACGCGGCCATGTCTCTTTTTCCTCAATGTTTACCATGGGTTTTCCGGTTTTTATTATTCTCTGCTCATCTGCATATGCCTGGCTGGCATGCTCTTTAGAAAAGAAGTCAAAATCTGTCTTGCCAACAGCTTCTTCCGGACCTTTTAATTTATAAGCTTCAACCGCACAGGCTTTATTCACTCTTATAATCCTGCTTTTAAGGTCCTTAAAATATATACTGTCCGGAATATGTTCCATAAGAGATTCCAGTATCAGGTCCCTGACTATATCCGGTTCAACTGTTCCGGACTCGCCTGTCTTACTTTTTTTTGTCATTTTGATACCTTCCCTATTACTGTATACATTAAAAGATTTAACTGTATTATATATCTTATCTTAATACTTCATTTTATCAAAAATTCTTTTAACATCCACGACTCTCCCGGGTTTAAGCTTCACTGTTAATATATCTATCCCGTGTTTTATAGATTACCTTCTTCAGGAGCGTATTCCCACGGAAGAATTTGAATGCAAATTTATAAGTCCTAGAAGCTGGTTCTGATAAAGTTAATTCTATTTCCAGTCCCTGGGTTCATAACAATTTATCAACTATATCCCTTAACTCTTCAGCTTTTTCCTCCGGCAAAGTGTCATTTATAAATGTTCCCGCACCAAGCTCGCACCCTGCCATATATTTTAATTTGTCCCCTGTCCTGTACGGCGGGTAAAACTCAAGATGAAAATGGTAATAACTGTGTTCCCTCCCGTCTGTCGGCTTCTGGTGTATTACCATTACGTAGGGCATTCTAAAACCAAAAAGCCTGTTGTAGCCATTTATCAGCTCTTTGATTGTTTTTGAGAGAGAATTAATTTCTCTCTCTTCCAGTTCACCTATACTGCCCAGATGTCTTATGGAATAAATATGTACTTCATACGGCCAGGAAGCGTAAAAAGGGATGAATGCAATAAAATCATCATTTTTAATAACAATTCGCTTTTTATCACTTAATTCATTTTTGATTATAGCGCAGTGAAGGCATTTTTTATTTTTTCTGTAAAATTCTTTAGATGATTTTAATTCATCCAGAATAACTGGCGGTATATATGGAAATGCATATATCTGGCCATGGGGATGGGAAAGAGTAACACCTATCTCTTCTCCTTTATTCTCAAAAATAAAAACATATTTTATAAAACTTTTATTTCCCAGGTTAAAATACCTGTCCTGCCAGACTTTTATTAAATTTCTTATTTTTTCTACTGGCATATCTTCCAGGAATAAATCATGTTCTGATGTGTAACACACAACTTCACAGATTCCCCTGGATGGTTTTTTTAAAAAGGAAAAGACTCTTTTACCGTCTGCATTATTATGATTATCTAATTTATCCGGGCTCCTGCTGAAGGTGGGAAATTTATTTTCAAAAACCACTATATCATAATCACTCTCTGGAATTTCGGTAATAATCCTGCTGTTCTTTGTTGGGCAGAGAGGGCAAAAATCTTTTGGCGGCAAAAAAGTCCTCTCCTGCCTTTTAGTTGCCATGGCAACCCACTTGCTTTTAACCGGGTCATATCGTAATTCTAATATTTCATACCCCCATTATCTTCTGGATAATCTTACTAATTAGTTGTCTTCGTTAATATCACTTATTAAAATCATAATAAATCAGGTACCTGCCGTCTTCTTTTACAACTATTCTCTTTTTAAAGGCCAGGTCTTTCTCGAACCTTCTTTCAGTCAAATTTTTAACTTCCCGGCTGTTCGGGTTAACTTTTTTGATTTTACTTTTATTTTTCAGGGTTTTCTTTTTATTTAATTTAACTTTTCCCTCTTTCATTTTTCTTTCATTTTTCTTTTATTTCCTATACATATTGTATAATTAACATTATCTACCCTTTGCTACCCGGCCGCACACTTTCTTTTAAATCTTGGATTAATATCAAATTTTTCATTCATACTTACATTTTATACCATTAATGTCGTCAATCTCAAATTGTAAGTTACTTTTCTTTCAGTATAGCGAACTGTCTACTTTTTCTTCTTCCCGACCAGATTTTTTATAGCTTCTATTATTCTCTTACCCGGACTTATTCTTTTATTCATTAAGGCATAAATTGTAAGAGACAGAACTATTACAAACCCAAAGACAAACTGTGTCCAGAATCCAGAAATTCCTCCTGAAACAATACCTGCTTCCAGTGACCCCATGATTATGGCTCCAACAAAAGTTCCGAATATTGTTCCAGCTCCTCCAAAAACCGAGGTACCTCCTATAAAAACCGAAGCCAGTGATTTCATAAGATAGCCTTCTCCTGTTGAAGGCCACAGATATAATACCTCCAGAGTTGCAAGGACACCAACAAACGCAGAGAAAACCCCGACCTGCATAAAAACAATTGTTTTCACCTTTGACACATTTACACCCATCATTTTTGCACTTACTTCGTCGTCACCAGTGTAAAGTATATGTGCTCCAAATCTATGGCGGTTTAATACCAGTGCAAAAAACACCGCAATTAAAACAGCCCACACCGCCTGAGCCGGAACCAAACCTCCTATCCTGCCAACAAGGGCTTTATAGAGAATCGTTCCTTTTGCTCCAACTACAGATATACCATGGCCTCCACTTGCTATATAAACCATCCCGCGCCACAGGAACATCATTCCTATGGTTAATATTAAAGACGGTATTCCAACTCTTACTATAAGTACACTATTTAAGTAGCCGGCAAATAAACCTACTGCCAGGCATGCTATAAATGCCAGGTAAATATTATTTGTTTGATTAAACACAGCTGAAAATACCCATGCAGAAAAACCTACTATTGATGGAAAGGAAAGGTCAATTTCTCCTAAAATAACGACCGGTGTTAATGATAAAGCAAGTATTGCTGAAAAGGGAATAGTTGACATAAATGCGTAATAAATTCTATAACTAAGAAAAGTACCCGGATTTCCAGCAATAAAAACCACAAATACAAGTATTAATACCCCGAATATGCTCAGCTGCAATTTGGATTCACTTATCTTTAATTTAATTTTTTCTAACATTTTTACTGTTCCTTTTTTATATCCATTTATTTCTCTTCCAACAGGACCCTGTATTTGGAAAATAATATGATTCAGACCCAGGGACAACTTTTATTAGCATATTAATAGTTTTGCCCTGGCATAATTTCTTATAACCAGGGCAAAATCAATTTATTTTATAGCCCGGTTGTCGTCTTCTATTATCATTCTAATTTAATACACCATGTTTGGCTACATATTCCAACTTCTCAACAAGCTCATCCAGCGAGAGGTCCCTCTTAAGAAACTCTCCTATGATATTGCCGCGATCCATAATCACAAATCTCTCTGCCACAGAGTAAACGTGATAAATGCTATGGGTTATAAAAATGCAGGATTTTCTATTCTCTTTTATCCACTTTACAAATTCCAGCACTTTATTTGTCTCAGAAAGCGAAAGATTGTTTGTGGGTTCATCCAGGATGATTAATTGGGCATCAAAATAAAGAGCTCTTGCTATGGCTATCCCCTGCTTTTCTCCACCGGATAGTCCCATCACACCCAGATTTGGAGCGAGACCCGACTGGGTAAGCCCTACCATTTTCCTTAACAGATTAATAGCTTCCTTTTGTGACTTACCAATTTTTAAAAATCCTGTCCGTCCATAGGTTAATTCTCTTCCCATAAAAAGGTTCCGCCATATATTCTGCTTCTCTGCAAGAGCCCTGTCCTGAAAAACAGTTTCAATCCCTATATTCCGGGAATTTTCAACTGTGTGTTTCTTTATTTTTTTACCCATCCAGTAAATCTTTCCCTTATCCTGTTTCTCTACCCCTGTAAGTACCTTGATAAGAGTAGATTTTCCTGCACCATTATCTCCTATAAGCCCAACAATTTCATTTCTTCCAACAGTAAAATCCACTCCATTTAACGCAGTAACTGCCCCATAAGATTTGTGTATGTCTACCATTTTTACCAGAGGTGAATTTTCTGATGGAGTCTGTGCTGGAGAATTTACTGCGTTATTTTCCATAAGTTATCTAATTCCTTTCTCCGCAAGTTCCGCAAGAAGGTCCACATTATCTGCATTTACAAAACCGCTCCCGGTATCAATATGGAGACCTGCAAAATAGTATTTCTCGGTCAGACAAACCTGCAAAATTGGTAGATATCCCTGCAGCCACGGCTGCTGGTCAATTATTAGTCCCAGGTATCCAGACTTAATAGCTTCAACAGAAGCTGCCGACAGGTCGAACCCCGCAAAATTAACTTCGCCCGGTTCCAGGCCTGCGCCCTTGCCATAAGCTTCAGCTGTTGAAGTGAGAGCTCCATGGTCAGTTATTATTAACTTAACATCTGGATTCGCTGATACATAGCCGCTTACCACAGGTGTACCAAGAGTTGCATCTGCATTCACTTCGTCACTTATTTCAATGTAATCAACCACCAGACCGGCTTCTTCCAGGCCATCTATACAACCCTGTGATCTTAGCCCGCGGTCTGCCTGCGCCAGAAGACCCCAGACAAGAGCCCTATCTCCTTCGCCAAGACCAAATTCAATTACTGCCTGCCTTCCCAGTGATAGTCCGGCATTATAGTTAGAAGCACCTACATAACCAAAACCATTGGCGCCGTATTTTGCTTCGGATTCTGGAAGTTCAGTATTCTGGCTTGTTACTATAATACCTTCTGATACAGCATCATCTATCAGGGGACCGAATGCAACATCTCCCGGGTGCCCCATGACACAAATACCATCAGGCTTTGCTGCAATTGCTTCTTTAAACTGCGAAATCATTGTTTCAACATTCCAGTCAGACCAGACATATGTTACATTAGGTCCCAGGTCCTCTTCCGCAGCCTTTGCTCCATTATACACAACACTTGCGAATGGTCCTCCTTCAGGCCCCCCGGGGAAAAACCATATGTCTATTCCTTCAAAATGTTTTCCTTCTGTAACTTCTCCTTCAGCCGGAGCTGCTTCCTCTCTACATCCATTTAACGTTAAAGACAATATCATTATTGCACTTACCGCAATAACTGCAAACAATAAAAACAGCTTTCTCATTTTTTATAACTCCTTTCTTATTTTTTCAGTGCTTTTTGTAAAATTGACTCCGGGATATGCTCTCGATATACCTTCACCTGTTTCTGTATATGTGCATATTCCTTTTTTAGGTAACCGATTCCTCACCTCCTGTCTTTTTTTCTCAGTATTTATTGCGAACTCTGATTATATGTATAGTTTTATATATGTTTCATACCCTGTACTTCATGGGTGTTTTAATAATATTATTTTTTTTCTGATTAAGTTTCGGATTTAAAAATATCATAGTTAATAATTTTAACTAACTATTAAAGTTTTGTCAAATTCACCCGGTCTAAGATCTTTTTCTTTTTTTAATATAGCTCTTTAGCCCGCCCTTTTGTCGGCTCGCAGTTATCTCTTAATTCAGGGATGTTACCCTCCTGGTTCCGTCTGAAATTGTGCACTGAATAAATTCAGGGGTAACATTGAATTTATTTAAGAAACTTTTGCCTGTAATATCTTTAATATCGTTGATACTATCCCTGCTTACAATGCTTATAACGCTCCCCCCAAAACCTGCTCCCATTAATCTTGCGCCGTAAACTCCTTTAATTTTACCAAGCTCATTTACCAGATAATCAAGCCTTCTGGTTGATACTTCATAATCATTTTTTAAGCTTTTATGTGATTCATATAATATCCGTCCCAGCTCTTTGATTTCCCCTTTAAGAAGATTTTCCTTTGCTCGCAAAACCCTGCTATTTTCGGTTATCACATGCCTTGCCCTTTTAAAAAGTTTTTCGGGCATGCTGCCTTCCAGCCTGCCAAGCATTTCCGGTTTAATATCTGATAGGGACGTAATCTTTTCCCCTCTTATCATGCTGGATATTATCTTTACTGCTTCATTGCATTCTTTTCTTCTTTTATTGTATTCGGTATCTGCAAGATTTCTCTCTTCTTTTGAGTTAATAATTAAAATAATGTCACCTCCGAGGTTAAACGGGATGTATTCATATGAAAGGTCCCTAAAATTTAGAAAAATCACATAATCTTTTTTTCCGTATGCAACTGAGAACTGGTCCATAAATCCACAGTTTACTCCTACAAAATTATTCTCTGCGCTGTTGCAAAGAGCTACCATTGTCCTTTTGCTAACCTCTAAACCAAAAAGCTCCTCAATAAACTTTGCAACACCAACTTCAAGAGCAGCAGAGGAGCTTATGCCGGCGCCTATAGGAAGGTTACTGTCTAAGACCATGTTAAAACCTGAAATTTTGTGACCTTTCTGGATATATTCCTTTAAAACGCCCTTTATATAATTCGTCCAGTTCTTGGTTTTATCAAACTCAATATTATTTAAGGAAAACCTGCTGGAGTCGTTTAAGTATCTGGAAAAAACTTCTACAGAATTAGAATCATTCTTATAGCCCGTTATAAATATATGTTTATCTATCGCCGCATTTATGGACAGCCCCAGATTATAATCTGTGTGTTCTCCGATGATATTTACTCTTCCCGGGGACAGAGTATTTACAGAACTTTTATTTTTTAATATACCTACTCGTTCTTTTTTACTTTTTGCAAACCTATCCAGATATAAATCCTGCAATTCTTTAAAACAATTATTGATTTTTGCCTTTTCCATTGAATATTATCCCTACCTTATAGTTATCTTTAATTTAAATTATCAATATTATCCGTGAAACTACCAATATGATATGAACCCCCAATTCTAGACACCAAATTAACTAATCAAAATCAGCTGATGGGACTCGTTTCCTTTCATATTTTTATTATTTATGTTTTCAAACTCTTCCGGGGACTTATAGCCCAGGGATGAATGCAATCTTTTCCTATTGTAGACTTCTTTAATAAAATAGGGAATCCTTTCCAGAACCTCTGCATATGTCTCATATTCAAACATGTATACCTCTTCAACCTTTAGTGTCCTGAAAAATGATTCTATCTTGGCATTATCATACGGATTTGCCTTACCCGACATGGATATTAAAATGCCATGATCTTTTAGGACCTCCACATATTCGTAAGAGCAATACTGTATGCCCTGGTCAGGGTGGTGGATAAGATTATCCGTATTCCTCTTAGATATGGTATCTTTAAGTGCTGCTATAGCAAGATCTGCTGAAAGGGTCCTACCCAATCCGTATCCTACAACTTTTCGGCTAAAGCCATCTATTAGAGCTGCCAGATATATAAAGGAGTTTACTATTCTTATATAGGTTATATCTGCATGCCACAGCTGATCTATTTTGTATGGAACAAGATCTTCTATCAGATTGGGGTACTTTCTAAAGCCATGGGATGAGTCTGTAGTGGCTTTAAATGACTTTCTGGCCCTGCACAGTAGGTTTTTATTCCTCATAAGGCGTAAAACCCTTTTATGGTTTACCTTGAATCCCTGGCGGTGCAGTTCCGCAGTAATCCTTCTGTAGCCATAGTATGGGTAATCCAGGGCGATTTTTTCAATGACCTCAGCAAGTTCCATATCAGGGTGTTTTTTATTCTCGGGCTTGTAGTAGTAAGTTGATCTAGGTATCCCCACTATCTTGCGCCCCCTCCCCGCCGATCCCAGTCTCTTGAGGTTACTATGGACGAAGACTCTTTTTTTTCCTTGGTGTCAAGGTCTCTGATTTTCTTCAGTACTTCGTTTTCCAGGGTAAGCCTTCCTACTAGTCTTTCCAGATCCCTTATCCTAAGTTCCAGCTTTGCCATATCCTGAGAAGTTACATTTTCAAAGAACTTTCCGGCTTTGTAGTCTTTTTTCCACCGGTTTATCATTACCGGTGATATCCTGTGCTCTCTTGCCAGCTCTGCCTGGGTAGATGAACCCGACAGTATTGACTCTACTACCTGTTTCTTAAAATCATTTGAGAAGCTTCTTCTTTCTCTTACCATCTGATGAGAACTCCTATCTCTTGTTTTTGTAAGTCTCATCAGCTATTGTATCTTTAAGTTAATATACTGTCTAACAGGAGGGGTTCACCTCAATTAGTATTATTTTATTATTTTTATTAAATCAATAAAATAATTATAGAATTAGACAACTATATTATCAATTATTTAAATTTGTTTTCTCCTACGATTAAAAATAATAAAGTCCACTGTTTTTATATTATCCGGGCAGACCTCTTTGCTTTTACTATATATTAAATTACTCTATAATATAAAATTGTATATTTTTTAAATTTTTAACCGTATATAACTATGGTTTATTCAATTAAAACACTGCTTTTTTCGGATGACAGGGCGCTTGAAGGTGTAATAAAAAATGTTCTAAACACAGGTAATTTCAATATTCAGTTACTTGACAGCCCTGAAAAATTCGCCGCTGACCTCAAAAGTGCCAAATTGATAATTTTACATTTTATCGCTAAAAATACTGCGGATATTGCTGCTATCAAAAATGAACTAAAAAGCAAAAGGGAAACAGATATCGCAAAGATTGCGTTGCTGGATTTTAGCTGCGCTGATCTCCTGTTTGAAAGCGGAATCAAGTTTGATGATTTTTGCTTCCCGGAAAATATTAAAAAAGAACTTGCAATCAGGGTAAAAGCTGTTCTTATAAGGAAAGGTATTTATCCTCCAGAAAATGCTATTGTGGTAGACGGGCTTGTGTTAAACTCTGATAAATATGAACTTAAGGTCAACGACACTACAATTGAACTGACTTTTAAAGAATTTGAGCTTCTAAAGCTACTCCTGCAGAATCAAAATAAAGTTTTTACCAGGAATAAACTGCTTTCCATTATCTGGGAATATGATTTTTACGGGGGCAGCAGGACAATTGATGTTCACATTAGAAGACTGCGTTCTAAACTCCCATCCCCTTATAATCTTATGTTAAAAACTGTAAGAAACGTTGGCTATATGTTCTCTTCCCGGATTCAGGTTTAATTTATTTATTAATTAAACCGTTTATTCCACTCAAAATATTAAATTGCTAATAATTTACACACTCTTAACGAAACCGTAACCTTCATGTAATGTTTGTGCTGTAAAATAGCCTGAATTATAAAAAAGCGGAGGTAAAAATGAATACTATTGCAGCTAACCTTGACACCATATGGATACTTCTTACTGCGTTTATGGTATTTTTTATGCAGGCTGGATTTGCTATGGTAGAGACAGGCTTTACCCGCGCTAAAAACTCTGTAAATATCCTTATGAAAAACCTGGTGGATTTCTGTGTCGGTAGCATCCTTTTCTTTCTTGTTGGGTATGGCCTGATGTTCGGGAGAGATGCCGGTGGCTTTATTGGCACCAGTAATTTTACTCTCTCAATAACAGGTAATTTGGACACTTCAGTCTTTTCTTTCTGGATATTTCAGGCTGTTTTTGCAGCTACTGCTGCTACAATTGTATCCGGTACGGTTTCAGAAAGGATAAAATTTAAGAATTACCTTATTTACTCTATTTTTATTACAGCGATCATATATCCTGTAGCGGGACACTGGATATGGGGAGGCGGCTGGCTTGCCGACCTGGGAATGATTGATTTTGCCGGTTCCACCGTAGTTCATTCTGTTGGCGGCTGGGCCGGCCTTGCCGGTGCTATTGCCCTGGGGCCAAGATTTGGTAAATACAATAAAGATGGTTCTTCCAATGCTATCACCGGTCATAATATCCCTCTCGCCGCACTGGGGGTTTTTATTTTATGGTTCGGCTGGTACGGTTTCAATCCAGGCAGTACGCTTTCTGCCAGTAGCCCTGCCATCCCGACTATAGCTGTTGCCACCACTCTATCTGCCGCATCGTCATCACTCGCCACTATGCTTTTTACATGGATAAAATATAAGAAACCGGATGCTTCTATGACCTTAAACGGTGCACTGGCAGGACTGGTAGGAATTACTGCGGGATGTGCATTAGTCTCACCATACAGCGCAATTATTATTGGCATATTATGTGGAATAATAGTAAGCATATCTATAGAGATACTTGACAAAAAATTAAGAATTGATGACCCCGTAGGAGCAGTATCGGTTCACGGTGTATGCGGCTTCTCCGGGACACTTTTTGTAGGACTTTTTGCACAATCAGAATACGCAGGACTTGCGGGTTTTGAAGGCGTAAACGGGCTATTTTTTGGTGGTGGATGGGACTTACTTCTTATCCAGCTTACAGGTGCATTAAGTGTGTTTGCCTGGACCTTTGGAACCATGCTCCTGGTATTTCTTTTAATTAAGAAAACAGTAGGACTGAGAGTATCCAGAGAAACTGAACTGAAGGGCCTTGATATTGATGAGCACGGAATGGAAGCGTATAGCGGGTTCCAGATATTTCAGAATGATTAATAAATTACCAATTTATATTATGAAAAGAGGAAGAAATGAAATTAATAATAGCAATGATTCAACCCCACAGGCTACCCGATGTAAAAAAAGAACTATTTGATAATGAGATATACAAGATGACCATAACCAACGTTCTCGGGTGCGGCCAGCAAAAAGGATACACGGAAACTTACAGAGGAGTAATACATGAAGTTAATCTCATCAAAAAAATCAGGCTGGAGATAGCTGTAAATGAAGAGTTTGTCGAACCCACTATTAATGCAATCAAAAGAGGCGCTTACACCGGTAATATTGGTGACGGTAAAATTTTTATTATTGACCTGCCGGGGTGCATCAGAATCAGGACCGGAGAGGAAGGTAAAAAGGCCATTGGTTAAGCCGGGGCTTTTAGTGAGGCCCAGATTTAACATAGATTTAACATTATTTAGATAAAATTTTACCAGAAATTAGGCTATAATATTATGAAATTTAAAAACTTAATTCTCAGTATAAATATAAAACCAATTAATTATTAAAATTAATCACCAGAATAAGGGGAGTGACGACATGGAAAAAAATGATGAGATGAAAGAGTATGTTCTAAAAAAAGCCCGTGACCATAATATAAAGTTTATAAGGCTATGGTTTACAGATGTCCAGGGGTTTTTAAAAAGCTTTGCCATAACAGTTGAAGAACTTGAAAGCGCACTGACTGAAGGTATGGGTTTTGACGGCTCATCCATTGAGGGGTTTTCAAGGATAGAAGAAAGTGACGTTATTGCAATGCCCGACCCGAATACTTTTCAGATACTTCCCTGGAGCCCCGAAGAAAACGGGGTTGCCAGGATTTTCTGTGACATACTTGAGCCCGATAGGTCAAATTTTAAGGGAGACCCGAGATGGGTTCTCAAAAAAATGTTAAAAAAAGCAAAAGATTTGGGCTTTACATTCTATGTTGGTCCTGAGCTTGAATTTTTCTATTTTAAAAATGATACAGGTGAACCTCAGATACTGGATAAAGGAGGATACTTTGACCTGACCACTCTAGATGTGGCAAGCGAGCTAAGAAGAAACACGGTTCTTTATTTAGAATCAATGGGCATAGGCGTGGAATATTCCCATCATGAGGTTGCTCCCTCGCAACATGAAATAGACCTGAGGTATACAGATGCTCTCACTATGGCCGATAACGCTATGACTTATAGGCTCATAGTAAAGGAAGTTGCAACCAGGCACGGCGTATATGCTACTTTTATGCCCAAGCCACTATTTGGAGTGAATGGAAGCGGAATGCATACCCATCAATCCCTTTTCAAAGGAGATAAAAATGCCTTTTACGATCCAGGTGACCAATATCATCTATCTGACACCGGCAAATACTATATAGCAGGTATACTCAGGCACTGCAAGGAAATAGTAGCCATAACCAACCAGTGGGTAAACTCCTACAAGAGGCTGGTCCCCGGTTATGAAGCTCCTGTTTATATCTCCTGGGCCAGAAGAAACAGGTCAACGCTTGTAAGAGTGCCCATGTACAAACCGGGTAAAGAAACATCAACCAGAGTAGAATTCAGGTGCCCTGACCCTGCCTGCAACCCATATCTCGCATTCAGCGTTATGCTTGCGGCAGGCCTGGAGGGTATAAAGAATAAATATCCCCTTCCAAAACCAATTGAAGAAAATATTTTTGAAATGGATGTTTTGAAAAGAGAAGAATCAAAAATAGAAACTCTCCCGGATAACCTTCTTGAAGCAGTAAAATTAATGGAAAAAAGTGAGCTGGTCCGGGAAACCCTCGGAGACCATATATTTTATAAATTTATAGAAAATAAAAAAATTGAATGGGACAGGTACAGAACCCACGTTTCCAAATACGAGCTGGATTCTTATCTCCCGCTTTTATAATCTCTGGCTTATTTTAAAAAAAAGAAAAGACAAAAAGTCCGGTTTCCTCTGACCGTGGCTTTTTGTCTTTTCTCCATTTAATTCTTACTTCATCAACTCCAGCAACAAACTAAGAGCAATGCAAAAAACACCTGCGACAAGCATTTTAATGCCATAAAACACCAGATTGCCACGGGAAATCTTTCCTAAAAAAATACCTATTCCGAATAGTATTAAAAATGCAAGCGCAAAACCGATGTAGTAGCAGGTATCTATGGGTAAAAACCTTCCAAAAAGAAAAGGTGTTAATGGAACAAACGCCATTATAACCGGGGATAGACCGTTTACAGCCGCGAGTATTCTTACTGCGAACTTTTGCGCCCTTGAGATTACGGTTTCATCTAAATTATAAAGAACTGACTCTTCCAGGTCGAATAGCTCTTTTCTTCTTTCAGCGGTCTCACTAAAGTAAGCACTCCATATTCCGGATACTCCAAGAGAAATACATATTGCGAACCCTGCTATCATTACATGCTTGTATTCTTTAACCCCAATAATATAATTACCGGCCAGAACGCCTATACCAGTGATTACTCCATCAAAACCATTTACTGCAAAATACCTTCTTACAATTTTTGATATACTCGCAATATTGTTATACGATTTTATCTCTTCTATATAATTCAATAAGCGCTTTCTTATTTTATTCATTCCAGGCTCAACATCCCTTAAAAATGCTTTATATTAATTTATGTTTAAAAATAATAAACCATTTCTTTTATTTCTACTAAATGTCCGCTCGCCCGGACCCATTAATTTTCCTCTTCCTGGTTATCGGGGGTAGCTGTTTCTCCGGTACCCTGACTTTCCTGATAATAACTGCCTGTTTGTTCCTGTAGCTTACCAGGGTCAATAAGTGGAACAATTCCTTCATCGGGAAGTATTCCCCAGGATATATTCGGAGATAATTTTTGTATAAACTCAAGCTGTATTATCTGTGGATAAGCCCTGAGCGCTTCACCTTTAATCTCAATCTGTTTTGCCTCTGCTTCCGCTTTAATTATCGCCTGTTCCTTCTTTATTTTTTCCTGTTCAAGAATATTCTTTTCAACCACGATTTTTTCCTCGGCAATTTGTTTTTCTTCAAGGATATTGAAATACTCCTCGGTAAAGTCTATTTTCCTGAGTAAAAATTCATCCAGAATTACTCCGTTTTCTCCGAACACGGGTGACAGTGTCTCACCTATCTCTCTCTGTACATCAAACACCTGTTCAGAATAAAGCTGGGCAGCAGTATATTTTTTTGGTATATTACGGGACAGAGACCTTGCCTCGGTCTTTACTACTTTTTCCACCACGTTATCCATGTCACCGACGTTGTTGTATATCCATTCTGCCTTCTCGCCATCAATAGAAAATCTTATAGTATATTTTAGCCTTATTTGCTGTCCGTCAGAAGATGTGGTATCAACCGAATAATCCGGATAATTTGCCCTGCTTGTTTCGGGATTATCACTGGTTTCATAAGTAACCTTCCTTGTTGAATAATTTACCACATTTTGTATAAAAGGTATTTTTAGATGCAGCCCCGGCTTAAAAGTCACCCCGGTAGTCCTGCCAAACTGCGTCAGTACCCTCACATTCCCCGCCTGGACCACAACAAAACTATTAAATACAATAAATAAAAACACGACCAGTATAACAACACCTAATATTATCCTGGGTACAAGCTTCACTCTCTTTATCTCCTTTTATTAATTACCTTCCTTTAAATACGACCATATAGGCATTTTTTATTATCTTAAACACCTGTATTAAGTTAACTACTATAATGACTGCGTTGCTCTGATTAACTTTATATTGGTTCAACCACTATGCAGGAGACTGTATCTTTAATCCCTTTCAGGTTCTGGACCCTGGATATTATCATTTTCCCCAGATTTTCCAGACTCTCACTTTCTACAAAGACGATAAGGTCGTATATGCCCAGTACTGTATTTGCACTCCTAACGCCTTTTAATTTCAGTACTTTTGTATAAATATCCCCCTGCTCCCCCGGTTCTGATTTTATAAATATATACGCCCTGACCAACTTTTACCCCCTCTTTTAATATTAATCAAAAAGATATAAACTTAACTTTTCCCTTGCGCGGTCCGCCTCGGTGGATATGAAAAATAAATGGCTCTCGCACTTGCAATCCGATGCTCCAAAATTTTTTACCGGCGGTGCTATCCTTCTTATTCTCTCTGCAATGCCACATTCTATTTTTTTGTCGCTCCTAAAACAATAAACCCGCTCCACATTAACATAGCTGCTGGATAAAAAATAATCAATATGCCAGTAATTCTTCTTCCTGTTCCCCAGGTGTCTTGATACCCTTCTTTCTATACCATTCAAAGCAGACCCTACATAAAGATAGAACCCCTTTTTGAACCATATTGGTCCAAGTTTACCAATTCTTATTCGCCGGGGTTTGCTACATTTAATCAATAAACAATATGAACCTCTCATAATATAAAGGTTTTAATCCACCGCCAACTATTATAATTTCGGTGAAGATACTCTCCGGAAATTATAATCTTTTTTCCTGTCATTATTTAAAACTTTTTCCAGAACAATACCAGCATCATATGAAGACCTGACGAATATTCCGCTTACCACTGCCTTAAAGCCCATATCCTCCGCCATTTTTCCTATTGTTACAAATTCCTGCCCGGTGTAATACTTTTCTACTTTAAGATTCAAATCAGATGGCCTGAGATACTGTCCTATGGTAAGGATATCACAATCCACATCCCTCAGGTCTTTTAACAATTCAACTATCTCGTGCTCTTTTTCCCCCAGACCAAGCATAAAACCCGACTTTGTATAAATATCCGGTTTTATTAGCTTTGCTAATTTTAGTACTTTTAGTGACCTCTCATAATCTGAACCTCTTCTTACTTTCTTAAAAATCCTTTCAACCGTCTCTATGTTATGATTCAGCACATCCAGCTTCTGTCTTAAAACAATTTTAAGGCTTTCTGAATCCCCTTTAAAATCAGGAATAAGGCACTCTATCCCCGAGTCCGGGTTTAGCTTCTTTACCTGCCTTATGGTCTCCGCAAAATGGTTAGCTCCTCCATCAGGAATGTCGTCTCTGGTTACAGAAGTAATAACAACATATTTTAACCCCATCTTCCTCACTGCTCCTGCAACTCTCAGAGGCTCCCTTCCATCAAGTGCCTCCGGCCTTCCGGACTTCACGCTACAATAGCTGCAGTTTCTGGTGCAAATATCTCCCATAAGCATGAAGGTCGCTGTTTTACTGGCAAAACATTCAAATATATTCGGGCATTTCGCGCTCTGGCAAACCGTATTCAGATCTAAATCCTCTATAAGAGTTCTGACCTCATTGATTGTTTGAACATCCAGATTTATCTTTTTTCTTACCCAGTCCGGCCTTTTATCTGACAATTTTACTCACTATTCTTTCCAGGTCCTTAACCGAACCAAATTCTATTGTAACCCTGCCCTTCTTTTTGCTCATTGTTATCCTTACAGGTGCATTAAGGTAATTGGATATTTTTTGGGATATCTCCGGGAATTTGCTGAATTGCAAAACTTTTTTGTTCTTCTTTCCCTTTCTATCTTCTTCTTTTCTTCTTGCTAATCTCTCGGCCTCTCTTACGCTCAATTCGTTTTTTACAATAAGGTTTGCAATTTTTATCATTTCTTCTTTTCCATCTACAGCCAGTATCGTTCTTGCGTGCCCTTCGCTTATTTTCTCTTCATTTATTAATTTTTGTACCTCTATCGGAAGATTAAGGAGCCTCAGTGTATTGGTTATAGTTGTTCTGCTCTTTCCAATCCTCTTTGAAAGTTTATCATGCGTTATATTGAATTCATCTATAAGCTGCCTGAATGTGTAAGCCTTTTCCATTGGACTTAGGTTATCCCTGTGAATATTTTCAATAAGAGCCATCTCAAGGGAAGAAACATCATCAACATTCTTAACCACGATGGAAGGAATGGTATTTAAACCGGCTTTTTTAGTAGCCCTGTACCTTCTTTCACCGGTAATAATTTCATATTTTTCTTCTCCTCCAGGTTTCCTGACCACTATGGGCTGAATAACCCCGACCTCTTTTATTGATTCTGCCAGTTCTACCAGTGAATCATCATCAAATTTATTTCTTGGTTGATTCTTGTTCGGGATTATTTTATCCAGTGAAAGTTCCACTATCTCGTTGGTTCCAGTTTCGGAAGGCCTGCTTACCGTTGGAATCAGCGCTCCAAGCCCCCTGCCTAACCCCCTTTTAGCCATTTCTTATCACTTCCTTTGTAAAATTACTATATGCTTCCGCTCCCTTGCACCCGGGGTCATATTCCATTATCGGCTTGCCGTAGCTCGGTGCCTCACTAAGCCTTACATTTCTCGGAATAATCGTTTTATATACTTTTTCTGAGAAAAAGTTCTTTACTTCTTCAATAACCTGCCCTGAAAGTTTTATCCTCGGGTCATACATGGTCATTATAGCTCCATTTATCTTTAAAGCCTCGTTCAGATTCTTTTTCACCAGGTCTATGGTATTTAAAAGCTGGCCAAGTCCCTCAAGCGCGTAATATTCACACTGTATGGGTATTATTACTTCCTTCGCCGCGGTCAGAGCATTAATGGTCAAAAGTCCGAGCGCCGGCGGGCAGTCAATCAGTATAAAATCATAATCCTTTTCAACACTGCTCACAGCTTCCTTTAATTTGAACTCCCTCTTTAAGCTTGAAACCAGCTCCACTTCTGCTCCTGCAAGCTGTATAGAAGACGGTATCACTTTGAGATTTTTATACCCTGTATCTAAAATTACCTCAACCGGTTCTATATCATGTATAAGAATATCATATATTGACACTTTCACATCAGTGGGATTTACCCCGATGCCACTGGTTGAATTGCTCTGGGGGTCAAGGTCTATAAGCAATGTTTTATATCCATAGAAGCTCAGGTATGCAGAGACGTTCACTGCTGTCGTGCTTTTCCCTACCCCGCCTTTCTGGTTTGTAATCGCAATTATTCTCTCCAGATGCTTTTTTTTTAAAAGCTCTGACCCTTCCTTCTTTCTAATTACTTTACTAAAAAGACCCATCAATAACTCTTACACCTTTTACCTAAATATACTTATATGCTTTTGCACATTAACACATCCTATAAAGGCCTCTTCTTTATTTTATTAAAACTACGTGGATATATCAAAGGCGTTTCTTTAATTTTTTTTATAGCCAGAAAAGCTCTATATTCATTTAAACAGGGAACCTTTACTTCTAACAATTTATCTACTTTCCCTCCTAACCTGGATATAACTTCTCTGTTTTTTTTAAGCTCATCATCTAACCTAACACTTTTATAAAATATAATTTTACCATTTATCCTGGAAAATGGAATTGTTAATTCGCTTAAAATATCAAATCTTGCCACGGCCCTCGCCAGAACTACATCAAAACTCTCTCTGTATGAAATTGCTTTCGCAATTTCTTCGGCTCTGCTTCTTATTATCACCACGTTTTTTAATTTAAGTTCGCCTACCAGTTCAGTTAAGAAATTCACCTTTTTCATCGATTTATCCAGAAGATAAAATGTCTTATCTTCCAGAAAAATGGCCAGTGGAATTCCCGGCAAACCAGCACCCGTTCCCACGTCAAGTATTTTTTCATTTTTGCCTTCGTCCAGAAAAATCTCTTTCCCGTACCTTAATATGGATATTGAATCAAGGATATGTCTTACCAGAATATCTTTCCTTTCTTTTGTCCCGATTAAATTGAATTTCCTGTTATTTTCATAAACTATATCAAGATATTCCTTTATATTTACCAGTTGTTTATTAACGTAGCCGGTGCCAAACTTTTTTAGTGCTGATTTTAAAATATTTTCAGTTTCCAAACCTGTATCCCTTGTTTAGCTTCCCCTTCAGGCTCAACAACAAAATTGATATATCAGCAGGAGATATCCCTGCTATCCTGGAGGCCTGGCCAAGGGTATCCGGTTTAATTTCCGTAAGTTTCTCCATGGCCTCATAAGTAAGGCCCTTTAAATCAAAATAATTCAGGTTTACGGGAAGGAAATATCTCTCCAGACCCCCCATTTGTTTTATCTCGCTTATTTGCCTGTTTATATAACCCTCATATTTTATCTCTATCTCCGCCTGTTTCAGGGCCTGCCTGCTATAATTGCCTGCTATCCCGTTAAGAAGTTCGGCAATTTTTTCTATTTTAACTTCTGGCCTCTTTAAAAGTTTATAGAGATTTACTGGTGTATCAATGGTTTCCGTCCCTATTTTTTTAAGAATTAAATTTTTATCCTTTCCCGGTTTCAACACGCTGTCTTTAAGTCTGGCAATAAGCTCTTCTATTTCTTTCTTTCTACTTACAACTTCTCTATACTGCTTTGAGGTTATGAGCCCGATATCATTTCCAATTTTACTCAGCCTTATATCAGCATTATCCGACCTTAATACAAGCCTGTGCTCGGCCCTTGAAGTATACATCCTGTATGGTTCCATAAGTTTCTTGGTAATCAGGTCGTCTATAAGTACCCCTACATAACTATTATCTCTTGTTAAAATAAGGGGTTCTTTCCCTTTTATCTTCCGGGCCGCATTTACCCCGGCAACGAACCCCTGTACAGCTGCTTCCTCGTATCCGGACGTTCCGTTAATCTGCCCCGCGAAATACAGATTTTCAATTATCTTTGACTCAAGGGTTAAATTCAGCTGATTCGGTATTATATAGTCATATTCAACAGCATAACCGGGCCTTATTATTCTTGCATTCTCAAGTCCACCAACAGTATTAACAATTTTTTGCTGCATTTCTGCGGGCATGCTTGTAGTCAGCCCCTGTAGATACATTTCATTAGTGTTAACCCCCTCGGGTTCAATAAAAACAGGGTGCCTGCTCTTTTCGGGATAATTTATAACTTTTCTGTCAATAGAAGGGCAGTGTCTCGGACCATGGGTATCTACCATCCCGGATTTTATGGGTGATTCATCAATATTCTCTGATATAATCTTATGTGTCCTGCTGTTAGTATATGTTAAATAACAGTTTACGCTTTTATAAATCTTTTCTTCATCCCAGAATGAAAAACTCAGGGGCTCCTCTTCACCATACTGAATATCTGTTTTTGAAAAATCTATCGTCCTTTTATCAATTCTGGGAGGTGTTGCTGTTTGAAACCTGTCAATCCTGAAACCAAGCTCTTCCAGATTTCCGGTCAGACTCCATGCGGGATACTCTCCCATGCGTCCTGCCCGGTAATCTTTTTTCCCTATAACTATTCTCCCTCTTAAGAATGTACCTGTAGTTATAACCACGGCTTTTGTTTTAAATACCAGGCCACTCTCTACCTTTACACCTTCAACCAGGTCTCCCTTCACCACTATGCCGCTTACAATCCCCTGCCTGAGCGTAAGGTTCTCTGTGTTCTCAAGGACTCCTTTCATCTCAATTTCATATTCCTTTTTATCAATCTGTGCTCTCAATGCCTGTACCGCAGGACCCTTCTTTTTGTTAAGAACCTTTATCTGTATAAGTGTTTTATCGGTTACTCTGGCCATCTGTCCGCCCATTGCATCAAGTTCTCTTACGAGTTGACTTTTTCCCATCCCCCCTATAGACGGGTTACAGGGCATCAATGCAATTTTTTCCACATTTATTGTTAAAAGCAGGGTTCTTAATCCCAGCCTTGCTGACGCCAGGGCTGCTTCGCACCCGGCATGCCCTGCACCTACTACCACCATATCATAATCCATTTTTCTCAGATCTTCTTTTATTTTCATTACTTTCTCATTGTTTCACGTGAAACATTCATAAAATCCTGTAAATTTAAATCCTTAAAATTAGCTTTATTTAATTACCATTTAACCGCTTTTTAATATTTTTAAATATACACTACACAATTACTTTCGCACAGGTAAAATTTTTGCTTTAAGCTTTTGTTATTATTGTCTTACCCTTTAATCAATCACATTCTATTCTTTCTATCTTTTAGAAGCATTTATTCCTGAAACTACGCCCTGTTCCGCAGACTCCTCATAGCTGTCCACTCCGTTTAACTTCCCGGCAAAAAATATTCCCTTTACCCTTTTACTTTCCATCTCACTGTCAACCTGTGATTTAATTAAATAGTTATATTCTATGCCATAGCCCGGTCTGGTCATTTCAGCATTACCAAAACCGCTTATCCTTCTTATCATTTCCAGTTGCAGCTCCTCGGATAAATCATTTTCCAGTCCTTTAAGATATAATTCGTTAGTATTCTTTCCCAGAGGATATGCCCCTATCCTTTTTCCTTCCCTGCAGAGCCCGTCAAAAAATTCTTCTCTTGCTGTTTGAGCGTTCCCGATTTTCTGCCTTTCTCTATCCCTGCCGTATAATATTTTATCTTTATTTTTAACTATAAAATCAATAAATTTTTCATCTGTATAAGAAAAATAAATATTTCTTCCTCCCGGAGATTTAAAACCATTTTTATACAAAAAGTCAACATCGCTAATTTCCCAACTCTGTTTCTCAAGCTTCTTTTTTGTAATAGTCTTTTTGTCTATAACGGGAGCTGTAAATATTTTTCTCAGGGCGAATTTAAATCCCATCTTCTTAAGGCTTGCCAGGAGGCTCTTTGAGCATATCTCCCCCTGCCTTCCTGCTTCAATCTCATATTTGCCCCAAAAAATTCTGGCCCCCAAAAAGCTCCCGGTACAGAATATTATAGAATTTGCACCATAGGCAATACCGTCGCCTGTCCTTAATTCTAATTTATCTCCCTTTCTGCTAACACCCACTGCAAGACCCTGCCTTAAATCTAAATTTTTTTGATTCTCCAGAACTTTCTTAATTTTTAGCGAGTATCTTCTTTCATCAACCAGAAAAGTTAACTCTTTAAAAGAAGAAGCTCTTTTATTTACTTCTACTCTTGCATTAATATAATTTTCCTTTATATTTTTTAATATCTCCCCTCCTGATGAATCTATTTTTCTTATTATGGTATATTTTCCCGGTCCTCCCAGCTCATTTCCTGAGGGCATAAGAAGCACTCCGTCCAGATTTATTGTTATTAACAGGGTTTTTGAGTTATTCCCTGCAGATGCCAGCGCTGCCTCACATCCTGCGTGCCCGGCACCAATTACTACAACATCGTATATAAGTTTTTCTACTGCTTTTTCCATTTATTCCTGACCTAAAAGAAATGTTTCACGTGAAACATTTCCGCCAGATCTTCTTTAAATGTTGTTTTTTGTCATTTTCTACTTTCCTATGCAAAACTGGCTGAATATACCCTCCAGAACATCCTCTTTAACCGTTTCTCCAGTAATTTCACCCAGCAGCCCGTATGCTTCTTTCAAATCACAAGATGGAAACTCCTCGGACATATTTATCTTCATTGCCTTTTCTGCTCTCTCCAATGAATCCTTCGCTCTGCTTAATATATTTTTATGCCTCTGATTAATTATTATCATTTCTTCAAAATTTACTCTCCCGTCACTTATTACTGTCTTCTTTATCATATCTTCCAGTTTCTCTATTCCTGTTCCTTTTAAAGCTGAAATTTCTACGATATTTTTATTTCCAAAGTGTCTTTTTACTTTATCCAGGCTAATATTCTTCTTCAAATCAATTTTATTTATGCAGCATATTACTATTTTTCTGCTTATTTTCTCAATTATCTCCCGGTCATATTTCTCAAATTTCCTGCTTCCGTCAAGTACCATTAAAACAAGCTCTGCTTCTCCTATGTGCTTCATACTCCTGTCTATGCCAATTTTTTCTATTGTATTCTTTGCTTTTCTTATCCCCGCCGTATCAATTAATATTAGTGGTATTCCTTCCACATACAGTATTTCTTCTACCGCATCTCTCGTTGTCCCGGGTATAGAAGTTACTATAGCCTTCTCTTTTCTTAATAAAAGGTTTAGCAGGCTTGACTTGCCTACATTTGGCTTTCCAACAATTGCAACCTTTACACCACTTTTTATTATTTCTCCCTTTCTCTCATTAGCAATCATTTTTTCCATTTCTTTTCTTATAAAACTTATTTCTTTCTCCAGTTCTCCGTAGGGTGTTATCTCCAGATCCTCTTCAATAAAATCAACGGACGCTTCCAGCTGTATCATTACTTTAAGAATTTTTTTCCTTAAATTTTGTATTTCTTTCTTTATATTTCCCCGTAAATTTTTAGCCGCTATTTTTAAGCTTTCTTCTGTTCTTGATCTTACAACATCTATAACCGCTTCTGCCTGTGACAGGTCTATTCTTCCGTTCAAGAATGCTCTTTTAGTAAACTCCCCTGGTTCAGCAATTCTTGCCCCGTTTTCAATACATAACCCTAAAACTTTTTCTGTCGCAACCAGTCCGCCGTGGCAATTAATTTCCACCACATCTTCCCTTGTATAAGAGCCCGGCTTCCTCATCACAGATACAATCACTTCGTCTATCATGCTTCCCTCTTTATTAATAATATGCCCGTAGGCCATATTATATGTTTTAAGTGATTTTAGTTTTTTTTTGTTTCTGGCCCTGAAAATTCCGTCAGCAATTTTTATAGAATCATCTCCGCTCAACTTTACAATACCGATTGCTGCTTCGCCCGCTCTGGTTCCTATTGCTGCTATTGTATGATCCTTGTTTACCATTTTCCTTTATTTCCTGTTTTATTTTTTAAACAACCACTATTATATTTAATATTTATTATTATTCAAAACTACTGCTTTATAGCGAAAAAAAATGGCACCGGTGTGCCATTTTATTATCTTTTATTTTTTCTGGTTCTATTCGCTGCCTTTAATCGGATATATTATAATCCTCCTGTTAGGCTCCTCGTGTATGCTTCTTGTCCTGATGTTCTCAAATCCTGCAAGCATTTTGTGTATTACTTTTCTTTCATAAGAGCACATAGGTTCTAATGTAATCTTTCTACCCTCGCTAATAGCCTTCTTTGCTTTAATCAGGGCTGTTTTTTTAATTTTCTCTATTCTCTTTTTCCTGTAGTTTTTAATATCTATTACCACATTTCCATCAATTAGATTTTTCCTTTTACCTATCAAATTAATTATATACTCAAGTGCCTGCATATTCCTGCCATCTCTTCCTATTGCTATCCCGAGATCCTCCCCGTGTACAGAAAGCTCTAATTTCCTCGAATCGGTGCTTATTTTTACCTTCTCTCCCAGACAGATAAGCTCAATAGACTTCTTTAATATGTTTTTTATTTTTTCTAATCCGTTGATTTCTTCAATATCATCACTTATTTCCTGCCCTCCCTTATGATTATCCTCTATCAATTTATTGTTCTTCTGCTCTTCTTCAAGCGATTCAACATATGAATCAATAGCCTCTTCTATGCTTTTATCTTCAATCAACTTCACACCTCCTGAGTTAGAAGTTATTTTCTCTTCTTTTTTTTCTTCTTTAACTTTCTTCTTATTATCTTCTTTTCCTCTTCGCTTATTTGTTCTTCTTCCTGCGATTCCCCGCTCTTTTCCTCCAGCTCTCTTTTTATTTTTTCTCTGGTAACAATTTTATTTACAATCCATTGCTGCCCGATTGACCATATGTTGGTAGTCACCCAGTATACAAGTATTCCCGATGGAAATTGAAATGATATAAAGCCGAAAGCAACTGGCATTATGTACATAATCTTTGACTGCTTGGGGTCAGTATTTGTCATCTTCATTGATACAAACATTGTTGCCACCATTAATATGACCAGGATATAATACGGATCCCTTTCGTTTAAATTTAACCACAAAAAATTATATTTTGGATTAGCAACACCTGTTATTCCGATATCCGCGGAATTAACAAATCCCATCAGCCCTGTTTTTAAACCATTTGCGACACCATACAGATTAAAGCTTCCCAGCACATTTGTCACAATCTCTGATGGATTCCTCAGGGCCTGAAATAAAGCAAAAAATACAGGGAGCTGCAACAAAAGCGGAAGGCATCCTGCCAGCGGGTTTACATTATTTTTTTTGTAGAACTCCATGGTTTCCTGCTGAAGCTTCTGCTTATCATCTTTGTACTTTTTCTGCAGCTCTTTTAACTCTGGCTGTATTTTTTGCATCCTGGCCATGGATTTAGTCTGGGTTATAGTTAGAGGAACAAGTATTAACCTCACTATAATGGTCAAAAGTATTATTACTATGCCGTAATTTCCAATTACGTTATTGTATAAAAAAATTATTATATGCTCCAGAACATCCTGTATCGGGCTCAATATCTGATATATGTAGCTCAATTTATAATGCCTTCCTCAATATTATTTAACAGGGTCATATCCGCCCCTATTAAATGGGTTACATCTTAATATTCTATATATAGATTTAATACCCCCTTTTAATACACCATATTTGCTTATCGCCTCAAGCGCATATTCAGAACATGTGGGATAAAACCTACAGCTCCTGGGTAACAGGGGTGAAATATATTTCTTATAAGCTTTTATTAAAAATATTAATAATCTTTTCACTATTACAGGGACCTGATAGTTTACAATTATAAAACACCAATCAACATTAGACTGAAAAGAAATCAAAAATTTTTTCTTTCATATCTCTCTTTAAATAACGTACGTTTACACCGTATTCATTTTTTTTTACCACAAACAAAAAATCAAAGCTGCCACGAATTTTAACATCCATATTCCTTAATGTTTCCTTCAAAACCCTTTTAATTCTATTTCTAAAAACGGCTCCGCCTATCTTTTTACTAACAATAAAACCCGCCCTTAATAAATTGACGTCACCGGGTTTTTTAAGTATATATATGCCCAGATATCTGCTTCTCCTATAAGCTCCTTCTTTGAATACCTCTGCAAAATCAGCCCTTCTTTTAATTGTTTCAAATTTAATTTTTATCTTCCTTTTTCATGTCAGGCTGTAAGTTTCTTTCTTCCCTTTTTTCTCCTGCTGGATATAATTGCCCTTCCGGCTCTGGTTTTCATTCTTTCCCTGAAGCCATGGTTTTTCTTTCTTTTTTTTACATTTGGCTGATATGTTCTTTTCATCTTTTCCCAACTTTACTATTGTTTCCAATCAGGTAGTAGATTATACATTTTAATCTTTTTAATATCAAGACTGCCCTTCTGGTCCGGAAGTGGTTTACTGTTATTCTTTTCAAGTATTAAAATTTAATACTTCTTTTTTTCCAAACACCTGTTCTACTGCAGGGCTTATCTGAAAAAGATATTTTTTAAATTTTAATTATAGTGTACTTTTTCAAATCCTTTCCGCAATATTAATAACTTTTCAACACGTGTTGAAAAAACTGTTGAAAACTCAAAAAACCTCACTATATTATATGTCATGTGTTCCCTTAATTTTACATTTATCATATAATCTAGTAGCTTTTTCCTGACTAAAATATTATCATTTATATGTTGATAACTTTAAATTTCTGAAAAGAAAATGAAAAGTGTTAACATTGTTTAATACTTTCACTTAATAAACATAAAAAATAAATACCGTTGTTCTGCTTTTTTATTAATTATGATTGACAACAATAATATATATCAAGACAATATAACCGATAGGCATAATTCCGGCCAGGGCATTAATAATTTATCGGCAAGAATCGCCATCTATGACAATATGCGCAGCATCCCGAGAGTAATAGACCTTAACTATAATGATATAAACAAATTCATAAACGAAACATCCCAGAAAACCTATAATCTTTCACATGAGATAGGCGGTAGTATTCCATATACCATTATTAAAGAAATAATTGAGAATCTCATCCATGCAGATTTTAAAGAAGTTGTCATAACCGTCCTCAATAACGGGAACCACATAATTGTATCAGACCAGGGGCCGGGAATAGACGACAAGGAAAAAGCTTTTCTTCCCGGTTACACATCTGCTACCAACAAAATGAAAGAGTATATCAGAGGCGTCGGCTCGGGATTTCCAATAGTTAAGGAGACTATTACTTTCTCCGGTGGCTTAATAGACGTCAGGGATAATATAAAAAAGGGAACGGTCATCTCTTTAAAATTAGACCGGGTCACTAAAAACGGCGGCCTGCAGAGCACAGACACCACATTGTCCCGCGAACAATCACCGGCCCGGGATGCATCAATCCAGGAATCGCCAGCAGAACCTTTCGCATCTTTTGATAAAATAATACTCTCGGACAGGCAGAGGAAAATCCTCTTCGTCATCCTGGAGCTCGATGAGGCCGGTCCGTCAACCATCGCCAAAGAACTCGGCTTCAGCCTTTCAACATCCTACCGTGAGCTAATTTACCTTGAAAAACATAAGTTCTTAATCTCCAGCGGGAGTGGTAAAAGAAAATTGTCTAAAAAAGGAATAAAATATCTTGAATATTATTCAAATAATATTTAATATAAGAGTATTATGGCGGAACTACAGAACATCTGGAAAAACACTCTCGACGACGTAAAAAACAGGATAAATCTTCCTACATACAAAGCGTGGTTTGAGCATATAACACCTGTATCTTTAAAAAAAAACTGTTTAACTATTTCTGTTGGCAGCCCTTTCGCAAAAGAGTGGCTTGAATCAAGGTACTCGGGCATCATATCAGAGTCTGTTAAAAAAGTAACAAAAAATTCATATAAAATAAAGATTATCACGCTTCCCGACAAGAGCGGGCTCTCAAATGATAATTATGAAGACTATACCAGTGAAAGCCCTGCTATTAAAAACTCCATGAGCACAAAAAACAGGAGTTCGTCTTTTAACTCCAAATATACCTTTGATACTTTTATTGTTGGCAACAGCAACAGATTTGCCTGTACAGCTTCCCTTGCTGTAAGCGAGAAGCCCGGTAAAACCTATAATCCTCTCTTCATTTACGGCGGCGTTGGGCTGGGCAAGACACACCTGTTACACGCAATAGGGCAATACACCCTGCAATTAAACCCTGACAAGATAGTGAAGTATGTGTCAGCAGAGAGATTTTTAAATGATTTTATTAATGCCCTCAGATACAAAGACATATTCGCTTTTAAAGAGAGCTATAGAAATAATGATGTCCTTCTCGTCGACGACATACAGTTTCTTGAGGATAAGGAAGCAAGCCAGGAAGAATTTTTTCACACCTTTAATGCTCTTCATGACACTAACCGCCAGATAGTCCTATCAAGTGACCGCGCCCCGAAAAACATAACCACCCTTGAAGAAAGGCTTTGCTCAAGATTTGAGTGGGGCCTTGTCACAGATATTAAGCCCCCGGATTTTGAGACCAGGCTCGCCATTTTAAAAAAATATTCTGAAAGGGAAAATA
>Ga0307433_1000344_pt1 | contig 39039 bp, 37 predicted proteins | sample SalMarWE160210MG_FD_202166 | JGI IMG/M metagenome (GOLD analysis project Ga0307433, IMG submission 202166) | Salt marsh sediment microbial communities from the Plum Island Ecosystem LTER, Massachusetts, United States - WE1603-210 | ecosystem: Environmental > Aquatic > Marine > Intertidal zone >... | reverse complement strand
CAACACAGGATTGATCTACTTTCGAATCTTTCGTTAAAAGGGAAAGCGTTATTAAATAAATTTCAATCAGTCCTGATATATTAAAAAATATTTTAGAGTTAATGATATCCTTGTGGTTGGCTATTTGCGCCAAATAAATACCCAAATAGACTAAATTGTGTATCCGTCATAAATGCCCCAACCCAGAGCAGCACTATACCGAAAATAAATGACTTTAAATAGATCTTTTTTGAAAATATGGAGAATACAACACTTAATAATGTAAGTGCCATCCCAAAGGTCAGGGAAAGTTCTCCAACTGCTCCAAATATGAACCTAAGTGTACTACTTACTTCATACCTTAATGTGGTTCCATAGATCGGCATAAAGATCGCAATAAAGAGGATAATTCCAATAAAAACCCAATGGGTCTTTCGGGAGTGCTTTTTCTGATAAAGTAAAATAAGATTATCATTTTTATTCATAGTTTATCTCATTCTCAGTGTGATTTTTTTTAATAACTATTTGTTAAGCCATCTTTTTCTTTATTTTTAAAGAAAAAAAAATTTCTACAAAAGTGTGAAGTCTTAAATATAATGGTGATCATATAACTCATAAGGCGTCCTATTCAAAAGTTTGGAAGCGTACTAGTTCAAAGGAAGCATTTATATGAATGATAAATACAAATATCATTGTCCTCGTTGTAAATCAGAAGATTTGTTAATTTTCAATGAGATTGCACAATGTCCCCGTTGTCAGCTCACATTTACAAAAAAATTTCTCAAACAATTAAAAGATAATGTGATTCTTGCAGAAGAAGAAAAAGCTGATTTTATACGTTCTTTTAAGAATGAGAAGCTTTAAATCTACTAAAACTAATTTTTGTCGCTTTTAAAGATAATTGCTTGTACTTTAAAAGTATTTGAAAAGATTACTGGTTACCATCATATTATACTAGGAAAAATTATGTCACATCAAAATCTTTATTATTGTCCACAATGTGGTAGTCCATATATCTTAATTAGCAAATATAATATTTATTGTCCCTTATGCGGGTTGTCTTATAATAAAAAAAGAATTGAAGATACCAATAAAGAGAAACTTCTTGCAAATGAAGAATTAGAAGGAATTTGGAACGTTTTTAAAACGATGATCAAAATTGATAATGATTCTCTTAAAAAATTAAAATAATTATTATTCTTTCCTTTTTCTTTTTTTTTCAATTTTTTTTCTTAGAATAAATTTTTCTTTAAATAAACTAAGGCTTATAGAATTGTGATTATGGGAGTCAAGATAGGAGACATCATTCTAAGGAAGAAAATCGACTATTCCCACCTTGCGGGAAATGTAATCGCTGTTGATGCCCCTAATATAATAATGAGCCTCTTTAGTTTTTCTCGTCGTTCCTCAGGTGAAACCCAATCGCAATTAATCCTTGACCGCACTCAACGACCAATATCCCATCTTTATGGTTTGCTATATAGGATCAATTTTTATTACTCTAAAAAAATATATCCTATATTTTGTTTTGACGGAAATGATTCACCTTTAAAAAAACTCATAACAAAGGATCGTCTTAGAGATTTTAGATTTGCGCAAAAATGGTATATCCAGGCAATAAAGGGGGGAAATAAAAATCTTGCGAAACAAATTGCCTTAAGTAAGGATTATATGTGGCAAAATATCATTAATGAGTCAAAACAATTATTAAATGCATTAGGCGTTCCTTTTATAGATTCTCCTGCCTCTGCGGAATCACAATGTGCTCAATTAGTAAAAGATCAAATTGCATTTTATTCCATATCTCAAGACTATGATTCCCTGCTATTTGGCTGCCCCAGGATGGTCCAAAATCTCACAAAATCTCGTAGAAGAAAAGTACAAGGAACATGGAAATATGATAAGATTGAACCTATGGAAATCCATCTCAAGGAGAATCTAAAGAAACTAGGATTAACTCTATTTCAATTAGTAGATATGGCAATTTTAATTGGGACGGATTATTTTAAGGGTATTCAAGGTATTGGCCCTAAAACTGCTTTCAAACTCGTTCAAAAATATAAAAATCTTGAATATATCATTATTCGAGAAAAAGAGAGCTATAATTTTTCTCAATTAACCTATAAGCTAATCTCGCAGATTCGCAAGATATTTTTATTGCCTGACGTGTTAAAGATTTTACCCACTTTTTCTTGGAATCATCCATTAGAAACAAAAATATTTGAACTTCTCTGTGAAGAACATCATTTAGACAAAGAAAGGGTCAATAAGAATGTAAAAAGTCTTATTGCGAATTATATCTGGTGTACTGAATATTTTCAGAAGCAGTTTGGAAAACCTCAGCAAGTTCAAACGACTTTAGACCGTGTACTCGGATCAGGTATCTAATTCTCTATAATTTTTCTTTATATAGTAGTGGAATTAGTAAGGATCATATTTCATAATCTTTGCTGTTAGGAAGTTGAAATGGCTTATACTGCAAATAAAGTTATATTATCTTTGAAATTAGATATGGATTTAGATGCGTATCAATTCCAAAAGATGAGAATCTTGAATTATATATTTCGTCACGTTAGTTTTGTCGATCATAGGGATAATATCATAGCGCTTTCAAAAGAAGAATTAAAAGAAATTGTTTCAGATTTAAATATTTCAAACAAAGTACTCCTTCCAATTATAACACAATTCTTTTTAAATACACTCAATTTTAAAAGATTTTTTGAATCCACAAAAATCTCTTGGGAACATAATCTGGACAGATTAATAAAAAAAGTTCGAATTTATTTACACAAAATTCATCGTATTGCTCCTGTTTTTTCTTATGAGAGAGCAAAGGAGAACTTAAAGATATTGCATTCCCTTTTTGAACGAAGGAATCATTGGCCCCATTTTTCTACTCAAATTGCCTTAATAATATTTATCACGGATCGTAATGATAAAGCCATTCAAGAGGGAGAATATATCATCCAGAAAAACCTTCGGGTGTTGTGTAATTGTTCTGCTTATGCATTTCATCATGCAAGGAACCTATTGCGTATTAATAAGAACGGTCAGATTTTTTAAAAATTTTTTCTTTAAAAATATTCCCTATACATAATTGTTAAATTTACAATAGAGGTTTTGTTAATATGAGTTCCTCAGAATATAGTTTATATAATAAGCTACTTAAAAAGGGATTCTCGGAGGAGGAATTAGAGAAAGAGATGCAGAGGAAAGCGAAAGAGTTTGGTGGGTTTATGTCGGAGAGGGGTATTTTATTCATAATTGCAAAAGAAAATGGGATTAATGTTCAATCTCCAGAAATCGATACTGAAGGTTATATGGAATATCAAGAGCTTTTAGATGAGATTGATTATAACGAGTTCACAATTAATATCTCTGAATTAGAAGAAGGTATGCAAAATATTGTTCTTATAGGCAAGATATTAGAGATTTATAAGCCAAAAGAATTTGTACGTAAGGATAGTTCAATTGGACAGGTAGGTTCATTCTATATTGCTGACACTTCAGGAAAGATAAAGATTGTCCTTTGGAATGAAAAAACTAAATTTATGAACAATGAGTATTTTAAAATTGACCAGTTAATAAGAATTATTGGAGGCTTTTGTAGAAAAAATAGGGAGGGCCTGTTAGAAGTACATCTAGGACGGAAGAGTGAAATTATCATTTCTCCACAAGATATCCCATGCCAAACAAAGAAAAAATTATTGAATCTAGCCAATCTAGAACAAGAGACAAAAGAACGGATAAAAAACGATATGCAAATCTTCGATTTAGTCTCAAAATACACATATATCAAGAGAATTCAGGGTATGATTGAAATAGAGAATTTTCGAGAGATGACGAAAAAGGATGGCAGTAAAACGTTTTTATTGAAATGCCTTTTGTCAGATAGCTCGATGTCTATTCGTTTAGTTATATGGGGCATGCATGCTGTTAAAATATTGAAACTAATCAATAATGGCGATTATGCGGCTTTCCAAAATCTTATTGTAAAAGAAAATTCATACACGAATGAAAAAGAATTGATTTACACAAGAAACTCATCTTTGGAAATAATATAATCTTTAAAGTCGTGAATTTTCTTTTTAGGGTATATCTGATTTTTTCTTTAAAAGGAAGTAAAATATTTTCTCTATATCTACAAAATAAGGAGAAAATGAAGAGAAAATGTCATTATATGTCCCAAAAGCATTATATGAAAACGAAATTTCGAAAGTATTAGATGAGATAAAATATTCTTATGGAATTTTGACCAGAAAAGGATTCATATATGGTCTGATTGCTATTGATCAAGATGCTAAAATTATAGCTATTGATTCTCGATTCGATAGAAAACTAAATTACTGGGATTTAAGTTCGATTGGTGCTGCGTTATTTGGTGTAGCGCGACAGGCACAAGATTTTTTTGAAACCGATTCTTTAATTCGTGCTACCTTAATTTATAAGGATTTACAGCTATACGTAAAATCGATTGGTCAGGTAAGTCTTCAAAAAAAAGGAAAACGTGAAATATTAATCGTACTCTTAGTCGATAAAGACGTAAACATCGGAGTTATAATCTTGCAGATGAATAAATTTTCTCAAAAGATTCGGGAAGCCATTAAACTTAATAACGAAATTATGTCTAAACTTGAAATGAATGAAACAGAGCTTAAGAAACACCTTAAAGATATGAAAAGAAAAGTATTTGAATCTGCATAGGTTCATAATTGAGGTGAACAAAGTAGATGACGATAGATGAAACTAAGAAAGAAAAAATAGAAATTAGTAATAATTCCAGCAAGAATCCATTAAAGGAAATTGTACAGTTTAAAATCGTTTATTGGGGACCTGGAGAGAGTGGTAAAACCACAAACTACTTCCGATTGCGTGAGAAATTTGATGGTATTGTTTTAAATAAGGGTATTTCTATAGAAACGACTGATGGGCGAACCTTATGGCAAGATTCTATTCGTATATCATTTTTCGTCAATCTTGGTGATATAAAATGGAATATAATCGCTCAGATAGTCACTTGTACTGGACAAGAACGTTTTTTGCAGACCCGAGAATACGTACTTGATGGCGCAGATGGAGTTATTTTTGTTGCGGATTCAGATATTGAGAAAATGGAACAAAATAAAAGGAGTTTTCGTGAGCTTATCAGCTTTACTAATGAAACTAAGATACCTTATGTTATCCAACTAAACAAAAGAGATATCGAGAATGCCATTTCTATTAGTGATTTTAAACGTTTAATGAATCTACCTAATTTTGAGAAATATGAAGATGGAACTCAAGTGATTTATACTACTATCGCTTTACAAGGAGAGAATGTAATTCAATGCTTCGAAGATTTGATGTTTCAAGTCATTATTAACTTTTTTATGAGCAGGTGAATCTTTAGTGGATACGGGGTATGACTATATTTCTCCAGAATTCTTGAATATCATCCTATTTCAGCAGAAAAATTTGGTGATCTTTCCATACGTAGACCTTAAACACTTTCATGCCTTAGAAGTTTTCGCAGTTGGTTATAACATAGTAGATTTAGATTCTACAGCTATACACAATATTGTTGAGTTACTTGAATATGAAAGTTATAATTCGTATTCACAAAATCCTACTCTTTTTTTTATTTCAAATGTAACAGTGGAGCAGCTGAAAAAAATAATGAAATTAGATTCAATACATTGTATTATCAATATTTCTGAAAAGCTAAATGGATTAGAAAGCAGAAATGATTTTATTTTTTTTAATAAAAAAAGCAAGAAATTCCTTAACTTTATTCCTGAAGACCAAGATTTGGATTTTGAAGAATATCTAATCAAGAGCTCTCAAAACAAGTCTATTTTACAAGATAATATTTTGAAAGTTAAGAGTGTTGCGACACAGATCTTTACAGAATTAAATAGTAGTAATGATAAAAAAAAACTGATTGAAATCTTATCCGAGTTTGATAAGAAGTATTGGGACAAAATTATACAATTTACTCAGAAATATTACGGTGTTGAGATGCCAGACCTTCCACAAATACAATTAAACGTAGAATTGATCGATCAGGAAACACTAGATGCCTTTTCAGAAGAATACCAAATAATTATGAAATCAAATAGTAAAATTGCTCAAGAATTCATCCAAACATTACATGAATATCGTTGTAGAAAAGTCAATCCCGCAAATTTAGAATTAGAACAACTTTTTAAACCACAGGCTCTCTACAATTATTTACGCAATCATCATTGGGAGCAAGGAATACCGGAAGATTTTGTAAAAGAATGGGTACAAATGAATTATACTAAATATCCCTTAACATCATCAGACAAGGAAAACTTTTTAACTTGCTTAATAGCTTTGAATATTCCAACTAAAAATGTTAATATTATCGTTAAAGAAAGTGATAAAAAAGATGATGATGGTGAAGATGAGAGAATAAATATTAAATCAGAGCCCGAAACAAAGCAAATTAAGTATGATGAACAAAATAGCGATATTCCTTCTATAGATGATTTTTCTAGATTCAAATCTTGGATTTTAGATAAGTTAGATTTACTTTTAACAGAATTAAAGAATAGTTCTCAATAGAAAAATATCTGATTTTTATTTTTTATTTAAATAGATCTGCCTTAACCTTTGTTTATGATCACTCAACAAATCTCAAATGAAAGTCTTAGGGGCAAGTTACCCTTTGTAAAATGTAGATTATGTCAAGCGGATGTAAAAAAAGCTTCTAAAATCGTCCGGTTAGGGACAGGATTTGGCGTTATATGTGAAGATTGTTATGAAGAATTTAATTCCAACGAGAGAGAACTGATCTATAATATGTGTATTGCTTTTGGAGGATATTTCGGGAAATTAAGAGATGAGAAGACCAATAATTACCAGGTTATTAAAAGTCTCGCAGAACAGTATAATGTTAGTTATCAAGGAACCAACCTTACTTCGCTAGATATTCGAATTCTCCATAGAGCATTCCTTTATGGCATCTCTCCATCGCAAATCGTACAAGGATTAAGGATACTTAGTGATTAAACTTTCTATAGGCAATTATCGATTTAAGTCTTAGAATTCTGAAAGAATAAAAAATAAATAAAAAAAATTTTATTATTAAAAGTTTTAGCCAAAAACTATTAACCCAGCCCCAGCGTTAATCAACAGAAGTATTCCCATAAATATAGATGCTGTAAGTGACATAACTACTAATAATGTATTAATGCTTGGACCAGCAGTATCTTTAAATGGATCTCCAACAGTATCTCCAGTGATTGCTGCTTTATGTACTTCAGTACCTTTGCCACCAAGATTGCCATCCTCAATGTATTTCTTGGCATTGTCCCATGCTCCCCCTGCATTGCTCATAAAGACAGCAAATACAAAACCGGATAATATTGCTCCTGCTAAGAAAGCTCCAAGGGCAGCCACGCCAAAAAGTACGCCTACACCAATTGGAATTGCAATAGAGATAATACTTGGGAGAATTAATTCATGTAGAGCGCCCTTAGTTGCGATAGCAATGGTTCTCCCGAAATCAGCTGGTTCCTCTCCGGATAAGATTTTTGGGTTAGTTTCAAATTGACGCCGGATCTCATCGACCATTTTAGCGGCATTTCTTTGAACTGCGAGAATTAAAAGTGCTGAAAATAGCGCGGGAACTACAACTCCTATAAACGCTCCTATGAGTATATTAATACTTAATAAACTGATATCTTCAAAATCAATCTTCGCTTCTTCTGCATACGAAAAAAGTAACGCTAAAACTGTTAAATTGGCAGCACCAATAGCAAATCCTTTTGTTATTGCTTTTGCTGTGTTTCCTGCAGAGTCTAATCTATCTGCGGTTCTAATGACATCCTCGCCTAAATCTCCTTGTTCAGCGATACCACGAGCGTTATCCACAATTGGACCATATGCATCATTAGAGACTATTGTACCTACAATAGATAGTAAACCAACTGCGGCCATAGCCACACCAAAGACTCCATCGAGTAGGTATGAAAATACCATCGCAACTATTATTCCTATAGCTGGGGGTACCACACTAATAAGACCATAAGCAAATCCGGAAAGTATTACAACCGCATGTCCCTCCTTTGCCGCATTGGCCATATTCAGAGTCGGTTTCTTATCATCTCGGGTGAAGTAATCGCTTGTAAATCCAATTACCATACCGCTAAAGAGACCTAATATTGTAGCCAAATAATTTTTCCATAATCGTACTGCTATCGATTCATTGGAAACTAAAGCCATCCATACAACAAATATAGCTGCAAGACCAACAAAGACGATTGTTGTAAAATATGTACCGTAATTCAATGATTTTCCTGGATCTTCAGATTTCTTACGTTTAATATAGTATATGCCAAGTACAGAAGATATTAATCCAACGCCGCACAAGACTAGGGGAAAGATAGCAAAAGTAGCTTCTTCTTCGCCGACCATTAAAGCAAAAGCTAAGATCATAGCCGCAACGATTGAAGCCACGTATGAATCAAAGAGGTCAGAACCCATCCCTGCAATATCTCCTACGTTATCGCCCACGTTATCAGCGATCGTGGCAGGATTTCTTGGATCGTCTTCGGGAAGATTATATTCACCTTTTCCTACTAAATCTGCGCCTACATCAGCCGTTTTCGTAAAAATTCCGCCTCCTGCTTTCATGAATAAGGCAATGGAGCTTGCTCCAAAGCTGAATCCTAACACAATCAAGGGACTTCCAAAGATCCAATAAATTAATGAAACTCCGATTAGAGCGGAACCAACAACTGCTAATCCCATAACAGCACCGCCAAAGAACGCGACATCGAATCCTTGTTTAGTTCCTTTGGTACATGCTTGAGCAGATCGCGTATTTGCCTTTACGCCAACCATCATTCCCATATAACCTGCAAGCATTGAAGCTAAGGACCCAATAACATATGCAAGAGATTGTTCCCAGTTGAAAAATACAGCATATCTTGGACCTGAAATTAAAGGAGAGGGTAAAACAAAGAAGATTATTAAGCCTAAAGCTAAGACAAAAATACCTAATACTTTATATTGGACTTTTATAAACGTCTTTGCCCCTTCTTCGATATAACCAGAAACCTCAACCATTCTCTCATTGCCGGGATCTTCTTTCATCACGATTTTAGCAAAATAAACCGCTAATACAATAGATACTATCCCTGCAATTAACGCAACTAATATAAATGCTTCAGACATTTTTTTCACATAATTGTATTTGATTATTGATATTTTTTATCAATAATTATTCTATTAGCTTAATTGCTATAAATATTATTAATTTTAAAAATAAGGTTTTTTGAAATGAACTAAATGAATTATTTTATAGGTCAACCAAATTTTAAATAAAATGCGACTTTAGAGTTATAATGTGCTAATTTGATTGTTATTGAAACCCCATAGCTCTATAATTTCTTCTGCTTCTTTTATTATTTTACTTACTAAAACTTTTAAAGGGACAATTTCTCTTAGATGACCGATAGCAGTTGAAGGTGCCATGAAGTTTTTCACATTGTAATGATATATCTTTTTATAAAATTCTTTGCTGAAAATATCCAAATTAAGCCATTTTTCCTTGATTCTTTGAGGGACAGGACATTCTTGAGTTGCCATCAATGCCGTTCCAAGACATACCGCTTCAGCACCCATTGAGAGTGCCCCTAAAAATCCTCTTGCATCCCCAATACCTCCCGCAGCAATAACCGGTATTTTTAACAATTTTTTTGCCATTGTTATATTAACTAAAGTAGTTGTTGTGTAAGGATTTTTAAAACCTGTTCCTTCTAATCCAACAATAGTGACAGCATCCGCACCTTCTTTTTCAGCAGAGAGCGCATGTTTTAGCAGAACGCATTTATGTATCCAAATAGCTCCCGCATCATGAATTTTATTACCGAGAAATGAAGCTTTATAACCCGAAGTTGTAAAGATGTTACAATTTTCATTTAAAGCAATATCAACATATGTTAGATATCTGTTTTTTGTGTTTTCATCTTCAATTGAATCTCTTGCTTGGTGGTGAGGTAAAGATAGATTGATGCCAAAAGGTTTATTGGTTAATTCTTTCATTAATTTCAGATTTTCTATAAAGTCGAGAGGATCTGGAAAATTTAACGCAGCAATAATACCTAATCCCCCGGCGTTTGAGAAATTAGAAGCAAATTCTGCTTTACCCCATCCCCCAAAAGCACCCATAACCAATGGATATTTTATTTTCGTCATTTGGGTTATCTTAGTTTTCCAAATCATTAGAGAAAAACCTTAAATTAACTTTTATTTATTCTTTTTTACATAATTGGGGATATGTTTCTTTTCACATTTCCTTCTAGATTCCCAATTTTTCCAAATAATATCGAGTTTTCGCTCCAGTTCTTCCGCTGTGAATTCCTCATCATTATCATTTTCTGTAATTTAAGTACCACCTTGCCGTATCGGAAATCGGCTCCTTGTCATCATATATTCATGGAGCAATTTATCTAATAATTGTAATCGCAACTTTTCATCTTTTTCCCATAAGTTATGAAGCTCGGCTTTATCATTCTTTCTATCATAGATATCCCCATACTCGGGAAGTTCAGCATAAGTAGTTAATTTAAAATCTTCTGTTAGTAGATGAGCAAGCCGAGTAAGTAATGGTCCTTTAGGTCCAACTTCTTCATCTTCTACTATTAAAACGCAATTTCTTACCTTTTTAGAAGGATGTTTTAGCACAGGGGTCATATTATATCCCTGCATCAATGGAGGTCGATAACGCTCTTTGATTTTTAATAAGTCCATTATTGTTCTTGGAATATCTACTGAGCTTATTAATGCATCTGACACAGCGGGTTTAGTTAAGTTGGGAACTTTCCAAATTAAAGGAACGTGCAGAGTACCTTTAAAGGGAGAGGGTCCTTTAAGTAACATGCTATGATCGCCCATATAATCACCGTGATCCGAAGTAAAAATTACTATTGTGTCCTTTGCTAACCCTAACTTTTCTAAAGATGCGAGAATCTGTCCAACGGCATGATCAATAAGGCTCACAGATCCATAATTAAAGGCGATAAATTTTCTGATTGTTTCTTCGGTTTCTTCACGAATCAATGTTTTTCTCATAGGCGGATCCTTCATATATTTCCCTAAATACGGGTGATTATAAAGATTCCTTATATTATCGAAATTTTCTGGAAGGTGAATATCTTCTGGTTTATACATGTCTCTATATTTTCCCGGAGGTGATACGGGATAATGTGGATCTGGAAAAGAACAGTGTAAATAAAACGGTTTATTATTATATTTTCCATCAGCAAATCTCTCAAAAAAATTTATAGTGTTATTTTGGATATAGGTTGTATTGTATAATTCTTCAGGAATAAAGCTATCGTAGGTTAATTCAAAATAGTTATCTAAGTCTTGATAGTCATTTAATATTCTCTTAGCGAGATCGGGGGCTCTTTCCTCTAACCACTCATGATAGTGTCCTAAGACTAAAGAGCCATGACCAATCGTAAGATACATCTCTTCAAAACCATAATAAGGTGAGGGAAAGTTCTTCTTTGCTAATTGCCTTTTTTTCAGGCTAGGATCTTTCCAAATATCGAAGCCTTCGGCTGAATGATTTTTCGGCTTATAGGGAGGAGTCCAGAAGTTAAAATGAGTTTTCCCTACATTTATCGTATGATACCCTCTTTTTACAAGAGTTTGAGTGATAGTAGGGATATCTGTTGGTAAATTTATTCCATTACTTCTAACGCCATGTACATTTGGATAATATCCTGTCAACAAGGTCGCTCTATTCGGCATACACATTGGGTTTGTACAAAATGCGTTCGTAAATCTTACACTTTCATTTGCGAATTTGTCTAAATTCGGAGTTTTTAATATACGATTCCCATAACAACCCAACATATCAACACGATGTTGGTCCGTAGTAATAAGCAAAACATTCATTTTTTCACTCATACAATAAACCTCCAAAAATATCAAAAAAAGTATTCAGCTTATACAAGCTCATGATTTAGAAAAACAAGAATTAAAAAAAAAAGTTATCAATTTTATCCGTCTTTTATAAATAATTTTTTAATTCTAAAGAGTAAATTGAGTGACTTTTGGTCGTGTTTGCATTTCAGGATAGATTTTTCCGACTACAGGGGGACAGCTATTATAAATTTCTTCAATATCTATTACTCCAAATTTGATTCCTCTATACTTTTTATATCCTAAAAATGTACCTTTAACGACTTGATTGACAAATTCAAAGTTCATGCCAAATACAGCTACTTTATTATTTACAGGAATCTTCATTAAATCTTGTTTTAGAATTGAAGGGGGAAATACTAATCTATTATGATCAGCTGCTTGAAGTTGAATAGCGGGAATCATAACAGGATAACCATCTGCAGGGTCTATGTATGATATCACTCTAACCGCTATTGGAGCTTTGAATAAATTGTATCCAATCACATTTAACCGTTTCTCGGGTAATTTAGTTTTTGCTCCACCTTTAGCTAATATATTCTTTAATATTCCCTTAATGATTCCTATTAGAGGCAAATCCCTTATTGAAGTGGATGCTGTAATATTATTATAATATGCTGTATGCGTTCTCACATAAGTGAAATAGCGCATAAGCTGGGATTTATTAAAATGTTCCAAATCAGGTCCTTCTTTGGTTGTATGGGAAAAATTAGCTTTAACTTGTACGAATTTAAAAGGCATCTCTGCGGTCATATAAAAAATACCTTGTTTGGGATTTTCTTTCACATATTTCTTGCTCAACCCTTCCGTAAAAGCACCCCATACTAATTGGTTTTTTGAAATGATTCGATTACTCGATATCATTGTTATATGAGGCCATCCCCTCTCATCAATAGTGGAAACTAACTTTAACATAATATCTGGTTGAGTAAACTTAATCGCTTCTTCTGTAGCTTCGGAATTCCATTGGATTCCTTTATTTTTTCTTCCCATCTTTTCTCTCTTATCACTTTTTTTAATACTAATATTCCAAAATTATTTAGTATATTTGAATTTAATAGTTCATATTTTATTGTTTGGAATAAGTAAAATTAAACGAAAGCTCACCATTATTAGGTTTTTTTAGTAAGACCCGACCAACGAACATTTTTTATTCCAGTTTTTTGAGCAATATCATAGAAGGATTTGATTTCTTCTTCTTTCATTAGAGGTAGGCCACTTAAAGGCCAATTCATATCTAATCTTTCATATTTGGATGCACATAAATTATTGAAACTTAATAAGTCCCATCTCTCTGGAATATTGTTTAAGGAGTGAACAATAAATTCTCCAATTCCTCTTATATTGTCTTCGGTAGCGGTATAATTTGGAATGATGGGTGTTCTTATCCATATTTTTTTTCTATGATCTTTAACATAATTAGATAAGAAAATAGCATTTTCGAGGATCAAATCATTAGAGACCCCTGTAAATTCTTTATGCTTGGTGACATCTATTTCTTTTATATCTAATAAAATCAAGTCAACAAATGGCAATAATTTTTCATAGATTTTCTTAGAGGCATATCCGCAAGTGTCTAACGCAGTTGAGATCCCATTTTGTTTACACTTCTTTAGAAATTCAAAAATAAAATTAGATTGGACAGTTGGCTCTCCCCCTGATACAGTTATACCTCCTTTAGATTGAGTATAATATACTTTATCTTTCTGAATTTCGTAATATAAGTCCTCTAAATTCCACCATACTCCAAAAAGATGAAGCGCAGTACTAGGACATTCTTCTGCACAATCTCCGCATCCAGTGCATTTTTCTCTATTAATATGGAGCCCATCTTCTTCAAAATGTAATGCATCTTCTTTGCAAACTTCTAAACATGAATGGCACCCAATACATTTATGCTCAAACCATTCTAATTGAGATTTCTTTAATATCGATTCAGGATTGTGGCACCAAACACATCGTAGTGGACATTGTTTGAAAAATACCGTGGTTCGTATCCCAGGACCATCTTCCGTTGACATTTTTTGTATTTCAAAGAGAAATGCCTTAGATTCAGACATACTTCAAATTACTAATGCTAATTATTATTGATTATAAAAATATTAAGAGATTCTTTAAGTTTTTTGGAACGAGAAATAACGTGTTCAAAATAAAAAAGAAGAAAATTAAATATTATGAGATTCCCGTGCGATAATCTCGTCTTGTAATTCTTTTCCAATTGCATTGAAATAAGCATTATAACCGGTCACTCTGACTAAGAGATTTTTATAATTTTCAGGATGTTGTTGTGCATCTCTAAGCATATCTGCATCGAGCATGTTTACTTGAAGTGATGTTCCCCCTTTTTCTGTATAACCTCTTAAATACGCCTTAAATTTATCCTTATTTTCTGGATTTCGCAAAATGCTTGGATTAAAGGTGATAGTATGACTTGCTCCATTTGGTAAATAATTAATATATCCTCCTTCATCCGTTTTTCCACCTAAAGCAACTCCGACAGAGTTCGTTACAGCTGTGGGACCTTTCTTATCCACTCCTGCTGAGGGACAAATTGCGTTAGACAAAAAGGTACCAGCTAAGCGACCATCAGGTGTTGCAGGAGTATAACTGGCATCTGCACCTGCCCAGTAGTTCCATGATAACATACCGGGGCGGAATTGAAAATCAGTTTGAGTCTTATGCTTCCAAGTCTCTTTAGCCCATATTTCCATGACCTTTCTTGCCATATCGTCCGCTTGATCATCGTCATTTCCATATTTTGGAGCCTTGTTTTTTAAATGGTTTTGTAAAACTACAAAATCTTTTCCCTCATAATTATTAACCAGAGCATCTTTGATTTCTGAGATGGTATACTTCTTGGTATCATATACAAGGTGTTTTATTGCCAGTAATGAATCCACTGTCGTTGCAAATGCGACACCTTCAATTGTAATAAACCTTAATTCGGGTCCGCCATTTCTTACGTCCAGACCCTTCTCAATACAGCCCCGAACTAATGTAGATACATAAGGAGTAGGCAAAAAGGTTGCTCTAAATTGTTCAGTCATATCATAAAGATTAACCGTATATTGAATAATACTTTCAATCTGTGCTTTCCATGCATTAAAGAACTGATCCCAAGTTTCAAAAGTTTCTGGTAGACCTGATTTGGGTCCAAATTGCTCTCTTTCTTTACTCCATGGTTTGTTTGAATTTCCCGGCATATTCTTTCCATTCCATAATGTTAATTCTATACTTTTGGCTAAGTTAGGATTACAATTTACAGTACCGGAGCGATCATTTCCTTGCATGGTATTTTCAAGACACCCAACACATGCATAATTCCAAGCTTCTTCTTGTGGAACACCTTCCTCAATCATACCCGCAATACTTCTTTCATCGAAATTAAGTAAAAAGGGTGCACCTTGAGCTCGTGATATCATTGCTACTACAGTATCCAATAATCTTTCAGGAGACTTTCGATGCAATCTGATATTAGGCTTTGGCTCTAAAATGGGTGACCACTCATCTATAACTTCTAAAATTGTGTAAGTTAATTCATTGGTTAGATCCTCACCATTCGGGCCACATCCTGAAAGAGTCATAAGTTGTCCAAAAGCAGAAGTGATGCCTTGTTTACCTACCATAATCTGTGCATCATAAACAGTATTGGCGTGAAACCAGAAGCTTCCCAATATCTCTTTTGCAAATTCCTTTGAGATAATATTCTCTTCGATCACATCTTTTTTGTACAATGACCATAAGTGTTGATCTGTTCTTCCAAATGAGACACCTGGACCGGGATAGGACTCATCAGCCATTACCAACATATGTGTGAGCCATAATGCTTGTACTCCTTGCCAAAAAGTCTCAGCAGGTTCCCAGGGAACGCGCTCTAAATTTTTTGCCATTTGTTCAAGTTCATTTACTCTCTCTTGACTTGAAGCAGATTGCTTTAATCTTCTACATTCTTCTGCATATTCAACAGCCAATCTTCGTGGAATTTCCGTTGTTCTTATCATAGCTCTTAATTCTGCGCCTTTAGGACCTGCTTTCTCTTTTTTGCTTAATTTTTCATATTGTTGCTTGGCATGTTCATGTAGGTATTTAAATCCTTTTTTAATAATGGTCTCATGATCAGGTATAATGTGGCCTCCTGTGGGCCCTAAATTACCAAATCCAGACTTATGATATTTGTAAAATGCGTTTCTATTTTGGATATTCATTTTCCAATGTTTTTTAGCTTCCTTTTTAGTGAGCGTTTTGCTTAACTGGGTATTAAACCTTCCGCCAGCAATCAAATCATTTTCAGAAATGATTTCTTGAGGGACATAATTGAGCATTACTTCTTCAAAGAAAATAGCTCTTCTTTCGGGTAAAGATAATTTCCAGAAATTATCTGGTAAGGTGGTAACTGGAATAGCCATTGATCGTAATGAGCTTTCAAATACACCCTTTCCTTTATTACCTATATAAGTATGGACTTCAGGGGCGATATAATAGTTACTTTCTTCCCAGATTGTATCCCACACCGTTCCAGTAGTAAACGACATATATTCATTAGCCCACTCTCTCTCAGTACCTTTAAAATAATATTCTCGCAGCCATTTAGACCTTGGAAGTAAGTCATGTGGCTCCGCTATGGAAAATTGAGGTTGTTTCTTCTTTAGTTCCGAATTATTATCAGAACTGCTCATATTTTAGTTATTACCTCTATTTATAGTTAGAAAATTTTTGATTATTGAATTTTATATAATTATCATAATTAAATAAACCAAATAAAATTATAAAACTTCAAATTATTTTTAATAACATACGGTTTATATAATGTAAAAATAAAAATAAAAAAATAAAGGAATTAGTAAACCATTTTGATATATTCCAACCTTCCTTTCACTTTTTCTTCCCTAATCGGAAGAAATACATAAAGATTAATGCTAAGACACATGCTATAGCAGGAAATATTGATAATAAAAGTTGCAGTCCAATAATAACATCTAATGTTCCTGTAGGTTCGTAGCTTGTCTGCCATGCGGTATATTGAAATACTAAATATACGGATGATATAAAAAGGATTATCGAGAATCGATGGATAAAGGCATTCGTTCCATAAAAACTTGCAGAACGTTTCACTCCACCTTTGGATTCGTCTTCATCTATAACAAATCCCATAAGAATGTCAAAATAGAACATAATACCTGAAATGCCAAATCCTATTATACCTGCATTTATAATAGCTAAGAATCGACTGATATTGTCTGAACCATAAAAGAGAAATGGAATAAATGAAATTGCCATAACTATCACGGTTATCATAAATCCCTTTCTCATTCCATATTTATGCCCAATCTTTTTATGTAATGGCATTACCATAGCGGCAACTAAGAAAGCTAGTACTATTGAAATCCCGTAAAATAAGAAAGGTCCGAGCCCTAAAAATTTACTGGATTCACTTATCCCTAAAACATATGAGCAATATATGGAATACATTGACGTAAGCATATTTAGTACGAACCATGTAAACATATTTGCAAAGACTAAAACGACAAAGTTCCTATTTTTGAAAGTGATTTTCAGCGATGTAAAAAATCTGGGTCTGCTATCAAACTGCTCTTGGGTTTCTCCTTTCTCCTTTATCCCAAAAAACACAAAGAAGAATCCTGTTAGTGCAACAACTACAGCAACAATAATACCGCTCATTATATAATATGGTTGGTCACCAACTCCTCCAATATTTGGAATGAGAAAAGAGGGTATCATGAAAGCCGCTAAAATCGCAAAAATGGTTACAATTCGTAATATAACATTTGTTTTTGATCGCTCTTGTACAGTTGGCCACATTTCAGGAAAAAGACTTTTTACATTCACATCAAATAGAGTATAAACTAATTCAAACAAGACAATAATAAAGATAAAGTAAAAAATTTCGATACCAGAGGGTACTGTAAATAGAAAGATCATTATCAAACATAATGGGATGAAAGCAATCAATATAAAAAATTTTCTTTTTCCATATTTGCCAAACTTTTTCTTATCTGACAAATATCCGAGCAATGGATCATTGCACATGTTCCAAAATCCCCAGATTATATATCCAATCCACATCGTAAAGGTTTCAATGCCTATCACTGTAAAATAGAACACAAAAACCGTTGCTAAGAAAAATTGATATGTCATTAAATCGGGAAAGCCATTCAAAGCGAATAAAAATCTGTCCTTAAATTTAACTTCTCGTTCACTCATTTTCAACACATTTTTGTATAGAGTTTATAATAAATAATACTTATTGGATTGTAGTATATTAACGTTAAAATAAATTTTCAGAATTTTATGTAGAAAAAATACTAATTTTTAAGGTTCAAAATATATCCCATTATTTAATAATACGAGGATAATATCGAGATATCTATCATTTTTCGTCAAACTTCTGTTAAGAGTTTTAGGTGATCTTTTGATGTTCACATTTAAATATTCTATTCCTTAAAAAAGTTTAAATAATATCTTTGGAGCATACATTTTAGTCAATATTAATTTGACTAAAAACTAAAAGGTGAAAAAAAATTAATAATAAAGAGAAGTATAAAGCATTTTTATTGATACTAATTATTTGTTCTAGTTTTTTGATGGGAGGTCTTATAACATTATTGCCTGAATCAAAAATTGAAAACTACGACCAAACTGATGAGATTACCATTGGTTTACAAAGTTCTACATCAGCAAAAAAAAATCAAAAAATTACATTAGTGATGGGATCTGATGATAATGCTGTAATTACTAGTGTTTTAACATTTCAAGAAAATATAAATAGTAGTATCATAGTTAATAAAAAAGATAGTATTTTAGCATCCGATTCTAATGACATTCTTGTAATATTTTCTCATGGTACGGAAAAAGGGATGATTATCAATGATGAATTGATTTCTTGGGCTAAATTATCAATATTACTTAGTCAGACTAATGCTAAACTTATATTGCTAGCTACTTGTTTTGGAGCGAATATTTATAATTATACTGAGAATACTGATAAAAAAATTATCGGGTGGAGCGGCGTTTCTGATGCTATTATGATTGGTTATGTAATAGCCTTAATTGTTAATACCAAATTTCAATATTTAGACAATGCTCAAGCTAATTTTAACTTACTAATAGATCGATATTACCAAATTTCTGATCACCCAGAGCAAATTATACCATTAGTTTATTCTAAAATAGAATTAAGGAATACATATGGATGGTTTGGAATAGTATTAGTCTCTTCCGTTGTCTTGAATATTAAATTTACTCCGTCAGAAGTAAGTACTTTGAGTAATCTTAATATATTTTTAAGTGTTTTGTTAACTATTCTAGGCATGATTTCCGCAATAAATCCAGTTTTTCTTGGTGTAATAGTTCTTCAAATTATTAATATTTTTGCTGCTTTAACTACTAGTGTTAGTCATCATCCTAGTGGTGGTGGTTGGATATCTTTTGAGTTCTTTGGGCTCCCTCTAATAGGCTCGTATATACATGGATATGCACCTTCAGGATCTGCTGTGTACACTTTCCTTTTTTGGCCTGACATTTTTATGGGCTTTACAATGTATCTTATTTATCTACCACTTTTACACAATTGGAGATGGTTGTCAATATAGTAAAATATAGCTCGAGAGAAAGCTTAATAAAAACTTTTGAAAAACGATTCTTAAAAAAAAATAAATGAAGTAATGCAGAAAGTATATGTGAAATACTAAAACAATATATGTTCTATTAGAGGATTAAAACTTGGAAAAAAAAAATAATAAAAAGTTGGAATTACCCATTTCATCTAAAACAGGAGAACCATTAAAGCCATTTATAAAACCGAGGGGTACATTACTACTAGGTATCACATTTATTGCCTGGGCATTTTTTAATTGGTGGATGGCATCATATTTTTGGGAATCTTTGAATAACTTTTCATCTCTTTTTCTTTTAGTTGAAGGGTGTGTATTGATTTATCGTGCAAAACTAGGGAATAAACACGTGCTGGCTCATCAAATAATCTTATTAATAAACAGTTTCTTTATAGTATTTATGGGATTTGTTTTTTCAATAACTTTTTGGTCAATACCTGATCTATTGGGCATTGTATACGGTACTATAATCATTATATTTTCTTTAGTCTCCATTATTGCTTGTTTATATTGGCTCGTGAAGTTGGAAAAATACAAGGTTAAAAATTAAGTCATTAGAAGAGATCTAACTACACATTTATAAATGAAATATTATTAAGTTAGACTAATGCTCAACTTATATTTCTAGCCATTTATTTTGGAGCGAATATTTATAATTTTACTGGAGAATAGAGATAAAAATAATAAAACCCATTTTTTTAAAATTTAATCCTGTATATATAAAATCGTTCGAAATTTTTTGCTCACCTACTCAATCGAATTTATTTATAAAATGAAATCTATAAAAATTTTATAGAAATATTTGGAAGTCAACACTCCTTTTTCACAATTAAATTCAGATCAGATTTCGAAAATCGAATATGGGGAGAGGAAAATCCACAAATTATTAAAAAACTAAGGAAATACAAAAATCCCTAATTATATAAGTTAAAATTAATAATTGAAAAGGCAATAAATTGTAAAAATATTGAGGATTCACCTTCTATTATAGATTTCCTGGGCTCAGAGAAAATATATATGTTTTGTGAATATTGTGATTATCCAAAAGTAATTTTTAAGACAGAATCCAAAAAAAGAAAAGAGTGGGAGTAAATACATTTTTTTTAAAATCAAATATAATAATACCAAATTTATTATTTATACCCGTATAAGCTATTCACTTATTTTTATTTGTACTTCTATAAAACAATTAACCGATAAGGTAAATCTAAAATGCAAAATTGTATTTTTAAATTGAAAAAAAGAATTAGATAATTAATTGATTTCTTATATTAATGGATTATCTTCTGTTGCAATATTGTCCAAGATATTCCCAAGTATTCTTCTTAATTGTTATAATGTTTTTTTTTAATATAAAGAAATTTATAATTTAAAAAAAATAATATATTTTTTAAGAGGAGTGGTTTCAAGGATGGAACTTTCAATAAGGGATCATTGGATGATCATCTATTGAGTTTAAACTTCTGTTTCACGAATAAAATAAGAAAAAAAAAGGATTTTAAAATTTAATTAGTTTATGGTTACCGAGATGGATGCGAATAAAGTTGTAAACATGATTAGAAGTAATATCATCCCAGATATTATCAAATAGATCCGTCGGGTACGCTCATCAATGTTTTCTGCAACAGCATAGCTTAGAAAACCAATTAAGATAAACACTAATGCAATGTTAATCCCTACTCGAGCGATATTCATAAAGATAACATCTTGAAATGCCATCCAATATCCAATGCGGTCAATTTCTTCTTGGTTTCGAATATAATCATTATACCCATATAGACCATTCCAATAATTCATATCGTTATCTTGATTGGCTATTGATTGCCAACTTCCAGCGTTATCAGCGATTGATCTGCTAATCATCATAATTAAACCGAATAATATCGCCGCGATTAATCCATAAATAATAAACTTCATTGCTTTCCGTTTATCCATCAAAGGAATACTATCCACGAGTCGACTTCCCTTTCGTTTTTCTGCCATTAATCTAATCCCCTCCTTAATTTATTGAGATAACCATAGGAATACCATAATACGTAGCAGACAAGTATAATGATGCCAACAGCAATGAATAAATTCTGCAAGAAATCCCCTGGTCCATCTACTTTTACGGTGATATTGAAGAATACTTCTGTAGGAGTTCCACCATTAGTCCCATATACTATTATAACATAGGCTCCTGGTCTGTATACTAAATAGTCCCCACTTGTGCTCCCTGCAAATTCTATATACCAATATCCATCATCAGTTATCGTTCTTGAAGTCTGTGATGCTGCGGATGATGAGGGTGTTTGTCCCCAAGTAAACTCTGAATAGATAAAATTCAAACCTGATAAACCATTTGGATTACTATTAGCTGCATAAGCTGCATCATATGTACCTTTACCTAAAATTTTTATAGTAGCTTGAATATCTTCGTAATAAACTGAAAACTCAATAGTTAACTTCTGATTTTTACCTAAACTCACAGGAAGAAAATATGCATTTTGAACATCAGTATCACTACTTTCTTGTATTATCTTAGGTGTAGCGCTATCAAGAGTAAGCTTATCTACGAGAAAGCCTAAAACTGGTCCAGCAACCAAAAGGATTATTCCTATAATGATAATTATTTTAGCAAGTTTTTTCTTTTCCATTAAGAATCACTTTTAAAATTATTTTGTCGTAAATTTTTTGTAGATTTCTATGATAATTCTTTATAGTTTAGTATAAAAAGTTTTTATAATAACCCTATAATTAACAACATAAACTCACAAAAAAAAGAAAAAAATTTAAACTAATTTTCAAATCAATAATTAATTGAGAAATTAATAGGGTTAATTTTTATGGAAGAATATAAGTGTGAAATTTTAATAATCGGAGCTGGCCCTGCAGGATTAAGTGCGGGAATATATTGCGGTAGAGCAAATAGAGATACGATAATTTTAGATGGAAAAGAGCCTTCTTCCTTAGCAAAAACAAAAGAGATACAAAATTGGCTGGGGGAACAAGAAATTTCAGGTTCAGAGCTCTTAAAAAAGTTTAAAGCCCATGCTGAAAGCTATGAGAAGGTGCGAATAATTCATGGAGATGTTATATCTTTAATGATTGGTATGGGGATGAATATGATATCGACGAGAACTGCAAATATCACTTCAGATATAGTAATTATAGCTACGGGCACAGGAAAAAGAAAAGAAGTAATCAAGGGAGAAAGTAATTTAATTGGATTTGGTGTTTCTTATTGTGCTTTATGTGACGGTCCATTATATCGAGACAAACATGTTTATCTATATGGAAATGACGGGGAGGTTTTAGAAGATGCATTAGCTCTACAACAAATGGGATGTATTACTCATGTTATAACAAATTTATCGATTAGTGAATTACCTGAGATTGTAAACCTTGTTAAAGACAAAGGAATTGAAGTTATAGAAAAAATGCTAATTAATGAAGTAATTTCAGATTCAGAGGGTATAATTGAAAGAATTGTGTGTAAACCAATGAATGGCGAGGATACTATCGAATATGAGTTAAGTTGCTTGTTTATTTTATCACATATCCCTTCAAATTCAATTTTCAAGAAAGCTGGAGTAGAACTAGATGAAATTGGTAATATAAAGGTTGACACCCATCAACAAACGAATGTTAAAGGAGTATATGCTGCTGGAGACGTAACAGGAGGGCTCTTCCAAGTAGTTTTTGCTAGTGCTGAAGGTTCACGAGCAGGTATAAATGCTTGTAAGCATCTTCGACAACAGAAGAAAGATAAGTCCTGAATTTATTGTTATTCATTAGAATAGTAAATTAATTATTTTGATTTACCTGAGATATCACTTGGATATTACTCTATATTTTGTAATATCATGATGTTACTCCCCTTATTATGACAGGTTATAAATTTTCTGATTTTATTGATGATTTCTTAATCTCAAAAGAAGTGGAAGAGGGTTGTGCAAGCTCAACCATTAAAGCCTATCGTTATGATTTACATAAAGTCATGGAACTTGTAGGAGATATAGAAATTGAATCTCCAGTTATTCGACAACGAATTCGGCTATTTCTAAAAAAGCTAAAGGATAAGAATTATACGAAGAAGGGGATCAGCCGTAAAATTGCTTCATTACGATCATATTTTAAATTTTTAACCTTAAATGAATTCATTACTAAAAATCCGATGAGCACGATCAAATCTCCTAAAATTAAATTAGAGGAGAGTCTTCCTAAATTTCTCAAAATATCGGATGTTGAAAAGATCTTCCAGAAATTAAAAGATAGAAAGTTATTTAACTCGCGGAAAAGTCAACGATATTATCTCATTATAAGATTGCTATATTCTACAATGGCTCGAGTAAGTGAGTTATGCAATATTAAAATTAGAGATGTTGATTTTGAAAAAGGGTATATACAATTACGTGGAAAAGGGAATAAAGAACGAATCGTACCAGTAGATAAAACTACATTAGAAATCTTTAAAGAAGCACTTCGAAATCGAATAAATTATAACCCTGAAGAATACCTCATAGTAAATACAAGATATGAGCAATTAAATCCTCGTGTTGTCCAAGCAGATATAAAAACTATTAAAGAACGTTGCGGCTTCCCAGAATCAAAAATCATCACACCCCACGTGTTCAGACATACTGGAGCTACTCATCTCAGGAGATCTGGAATGGACATCAGTGAATTGCAGGATATCTTGGGTCATAGCTCCCCTAATACAACTCGAATTTATGCTAAGAATGATATCACCAAATTAAAGCAATCTTATACGATGATGCATCCGTTAAATAATTCTAATAACTTCTAGCCTTAAGTTCTTTTTTATCTGAAATTATTTCCTAATTAAGTCTATAAACCAAAACGACAACTTTTTTTATTGTGAAAGTATAAGAAAATTTATACTTAATCTGTTCTAGAAATATATATAGATCAATGAAATTATATCTGATACTTGATTAATCATGGATGAGGATGAGTTTAGAAAGCAATTCAATCAAAAATCAGTGTTCAAGAGTTCAAGTTCACTTGATTTAAGTTATGTACCAGATAAACTTTATTGTCGTGATGAAACAATAACGAGCTTAATCTATAATTTTCGAAGGATTATTGAAGAAGAAGCTCAACCGTCCATAAATTGTTTAATGCTCGGAAAAGCAGGCGTAGGAAAAACAACAACGGCTAAATTTTTTGGTAGAAGCTTTAAAAATATTGCTCTTGAAAAGGATTTAGAAATCTTTTTGGAATATTTCAATTGTATTCATTTTCGCTCAAAAAGCAAAATAATACGTGAAATTTTAGGAAAATATACTCATGGCTCAGGAAGGGGTTTCAGTGATGATGAAGCTTTGAAATTAATCCTAACAAAACTGATAAATACGAAAGGATATATGCTATTACTCATAGATGAGGTCCATCTATTAAGTTCTGATGAAGTATTGGCGCTTTTGGATATTGCAGAAACTTATGGCCTTCAAAATACTCGTTTATCTCTAATTATAATCTCACGTACTAATGATTGGATGAAAATTGAAACCGAAAGAATATTAAGCAGATTGAATGAAAAGATTATTCTTAAACCTTACAATTTTGAACAATCAAGGGAAATTTTACAATACCGTAGCGATCTAGCATTTAAGGAATATGTAATAAGTGAAAATATTATTGATATGGTAAGCCAGATTACTGCTGAACATAAAAATATGCGTCATGGAATAGAAATTTTAAGAAAGAGTGGATTATATGCTGATAAAGAAGGTAAGAATAGAATTTCTGCAGATATGATTAGAGAGGCTTCAAATGACGTATATCCGACGTTTCGGGGAGAAATTGTCGATCAGTTAAGTGATCAAGAACTTCTAGCGCTTTATGGAATTACAAGGGCATTAATTAATAATGATGAGCCATTTACATTGGTTGATGATGCATATGAAGAATATCAGGCAATCTGTGAAAGTTATGATATCGAAACTCACGTAAAAATGAGTTTTCGAAAGTACGTGAGAAGTTTAAATGATTTGAAGATTATTGCCTCAAAAACGGTGAGAATTGAGGATGCACAAAGAGGAAGGCATCTTGAAATAACTTTACTTGACATTCCTGCTAGGAAATTAGAAGAATTACTATTAGAAATATTTGAGAAAAAGTTTAGTTGAAGATAAATTCCACTAATAGTAGCAATTATCTTAACTCTTCTATCTTATCTCATTTTGTAAATGAATTATAAAAGAATAAAAGAGACTTTTAATTTCAAGTATAAAGTAAATTAGTTTGGTTAAAAAGGAAATTGCAAAAACTAAGAGTCCTTCTTACAGGCGCTTCTGGGTCAGTGGGTAAGGAAGTATTCAATGAATTATTAAAAAGAAGAAATGAATATGATTTCAGTTTATTTCTCAGAGGTTCTAAAAAAAAACATCAATAAATTAAAAAAGATTAACTCATCCATAATTTTCACATAAAATGTACTGTGTTGCTTGTTTCCCTAATTTCCAATTTATAATATATAAATTTCTACTGCTTAGAGTTATTAAATAGATATTTATATATTGGATAATAAATCAAAATAAAACTTAAAAATGCTTTTCATTTTTATCCTTACTTCATTTTTTTAGAAAGAGAAGGAATGTGCCTTAATTATAAATTTAGGATTCTGAAGAATATAAATTAGATTTGTTCTTTTTTTTTGATCACTATAACAGACTGAGAAGTTACTCGTACCGCTTCTCATCCTTGCTTTTACTATACCAATCCAGCCATTCTTTCCTGCGGCTTTTCTCTCTTTGACTAACGTCGGCATCGGAACCTCTTTCTTCTCGAACTTTTTGCCAGTAGTTATCTAGTTCGAATCGAGTGAGAGAAAGCCCGCAAGAGCCGCATACCATCATCCTATTTTGTGGGTTGTATTTTAACTTTCCAGCGCATTCAGGACATCGAGCCATCGCTTATCTACCAAAAGATTGATATTTTCTACACATATATAAATAAGATAATTAACAATGGCTAAAAAAATTAACGAAGAACAGAAAAACTAATAAATAAATAAAATAAATAAAGTGAAACAAATATATGATTATTGAAACAAAGTACTACAAAAATGACTTCCCAAACCCGCCATCGTCATCACATGTATACCTTCCAGTCGCTTTCTTTGCCATGATTCTCGCATGCCCCTTGTGAATCTCTTTCACGCAATCAAGACAATACCAGCGCTGCCAAGCTTTATTATAATACCGATCACCCTCTAACCTGCCGCACTGTGCGCATACAACTATAGACGCACTAAAAATTAGATCAAGATCTGCTTCGCGTCGCTGAAGCTCCCTAAATCGTGTAAGCTCTGCTGAAGTCATCTCATCAACACTCCGCGAGCTTCCATTACTATCAGAACGTATATTATTTAACATCTGATGGTTTTTTTTCCATTCTACCTTATGAGCCAGTGAAATCACCTTTCTGAAGTTTAACCTAATTTTCTGGAGCTTCGGGTCTCGAATGCGAATAATTCTTTTATCTTTCATATGATTTATATCTCACTTTGACTATTTAAAGATATTGGGATTAGCGATTTATAGCAATGGAATAGGGCTTCCATAGAGGTGGACAAGATTGGTGATATAACGCATAATTTCGGTAAGGTAAGCTTTATTGCTCTTTGCATTGATAACACGGTCGATATCAAGAAACTGGCGTAATTGGTGTCCTTGGGGAATGGGATGAATTTCCACTAATAGCTTTTGGAAGCTACCTCTACTCTTAACTAGAATATTTTTATAGAATCTATTATAAGCCACTTTATTGTATTCAGCAATAAATTTCTCAAGACCTAATATTCGAATATCCATTCTTCTCTCATTAAACTTACCGAGGTTATCGCTAAATTCAGGGAGCGAGTACCATCGTGCATACACCCATTCATCTCCTTTAAAGACGGATTCGATATCTTTCTCTGTAATTTCATTCAAGTTACTAATTCCTTTAATTGGATTACCAGAGCCTTTCATAGAGATCAATCGCTCAAATCCTCTGAGTATAATTAAGGATTCTGCCTCAGTAAGAGACTCCCATGGTATATGGTTAGAAAAATCTGTAATTACTATATCCCCATGGAAAAAGGAATCACGACCAATAATATCCCTATAATGATAGGGCACTTTATGTAGAAAACATGTGAAACAACTCATCGAAATTTACATTTTTGTTTTGTAATCTATTTAAAAACAAGTTATATTATAATGTTAATATGAAAAAGGAAATGGATTATCTTATTAGAAATTATTTTTGTGAAGTATGTAAAAATAATCATGACATTAAATTAAGCAAGAATTTATTGGAAAACAGACAGAAATTTCCTTTTTCGCATTCATTTCTTCATGGAGAGTTAAAAAATATATTAACAACGTTGTATATTGACAAGGATTTAGAGATAAGAGGCGTGGATGTCCAAGAATTAACTGATGATGACCTCTTTTCAAAGGATCAGGTAATATCAATAACAGATACTTTAATGAAAGAAGTTGAAAGGTTAAGAATTGAAAATTTGAAATTGAATAAACAATTAGAAATATTTAAGAAGAAAAAAACAGTTCTTGAAAAAAATCAAAATGGTTATGTAAAATGAGAACCTTTAAGTTTAAAATGTGCCTATTTGGTGATGGAGGTGTAGGAAAAACAACCTTAATAAATCGATATATCTCAGGTAAGTATAATGAGGACTTTCAGATGACTATTGGAGTTGATTTCTATACCAAACACATACAAATTGAAGATGCAACTATTAGTTTGCAGATTTGGGATTTTGCTGGTGAAAATCAATTTAAAAATCTATTGCCAAATTATGTAATAGGAGCATCAGGGGGTATTTTTATGTTTGATATATCACGATTTAGTAGTTTGCTACATTTTGAAGATTGGATAAATGTATTAAGTAAAGCTCCGGATTATCAGAAAGATTATCTACCAATCCTAATAGTGGGTGGTAAGTCTGATCTTGAAAATATAGGTAAAAGAGTAATAGAAAAAGAATATGCTCAAGAGTATGGAAAAAAGTTCAATACATTCGACTTCATTGAATGTTCCTCAAAAACAGGCGAGAATGTTGAAGAAGTATTCCATTTAATTGGACAAAAAATGCTAGACCTTGCTACTCAATAAATTTGAAGAATAACCAATTTACAATTTACACTTAATTTTTTCAATATTTAACTTTAATATTAATGAATTATTTTTAATATAAAATAAATAAGCATACTAAGTGAAATATAGATTGAAAGCAGATGTGTTTTATTTTACCGCAAGATCACGCACTTATGAAGAGAGTATGAGCAAAATAAAAGGTCCACTTGCTTTACAAAAGCTAGGTTTTAAAGAAAAAGTAAAGAAGGGGGAAAAAGTTATTATAAAAACTCATTTTGGAGCGCTTGAGAATACAAGATATTTAAGACCAAGTTATTTGAGATTTTTATGTGACGCTGTCAAAGAATATGGCGCGAACCCTTACGTTGCGGAGTCCTGTGGCTGGGGTTTACCGGAATCGATCTCAGGATCTCATTCAGAATATAGCGGGCGGGCGAACGAGAAGGAATATTTGGCAGCAGCTTTAATGCATGGCTTTACACATGAAACGATGGGAGCTCCAATATTAATGTTAGACGGACCTCATGGGATTGATTACGAGCTTCAAAGTATTACTGGAAAGCGATTCAAAGAAGTTTTAGTGGCAGGACGATTAAGAGAATTTGATCATATGATCATGGCTACTCATTTTAAGGGCCATTCGAATGCGGGATTTGGTGGCGCCATTAAAAACCTTGGAATCGGTTGCGTAACTAAAGGAGGGAAGGTCCAAGCTCACATGGGGAAGAAGTTCGAGCTTGACTTCAGTAAATGTGAACCAGAATGTACCAAATGCATCGATGTATGTCCAACGGGGGCTATGTCTAAAGATAATGACCTTATATTGAAAAAGGATTGGGATAAATGTCGATACTGTTATATGTGCAGATCTGTATGTGATAAGAAGGTTATTGATACCGGATCATCCACTCGGGAGCAGTTTATTATGCAAATGGTAGATAATGCAAAGGGTGTTGTGGATTACTTTGGAAAAGATAAGATATTTTACATCAACTATGCTATAGATATTACGTGGCAATGTGATTGTGGTTCATCGGATGTCCCCTTCGTTCCAGATATAGGCGTCCTCTCATCATTAGATCCTGTTGCTTTGGACCAGGCATGCATTGACCTCGTACATGACTCATATATTAACCCGCACTCCGCCTTAGCCGATATTGATAAATTTTCTTCAATGCAAACTAAATCAGACTGGTTTTCGTATATTCCTCGTTTTGATCCAAAATCAGGTGAGCTAGATATTAATAAAGAAGGTATCCCTTCAAAACATTGGGAGCTTCAATTAGAAACTGCTGAAGAATTAGGTCTAGGAACAAGATCATATAACATAATAAAAGGAAAAGTGAATAAAAAAAATGATCATGATCATTAGAAGTAGACTAAAAAATTACTCTCTATTCAAAATAATAAAATAAAAAAATAAATTAAAAAGAATTACGACGATACATTCAAATTCTTAAAAGTAATGTAGGGAAAATAGGAATCTTCATTGTATTCACGTTCTTTAGATATATGCACGCAATTTTTTATCATCTCCAATACATTTCCGCTTACATTTCCAAGTTTAATAGGATATTTGAATTCACCGTCTTTTATATAATATCCATTGCGTATTTCCGCCCCAAAATAGCCTGAAATTATATCAGGATTTAACCAGGAAAACTTTTGGATATAATAACCTTCTTTTATTTCGGAAATCATTTCTTTTAGTGAGATATCCCCTTCTTTAATGATAAAATTACTAATTCCATTTGCCACGGAGCCATTATCCCCCCTTTTTGCATTTCCTGTTGAATTGGTGTCCTCTAATAACGCATATTTATGATCATATAGATGATTTTTGAAGATTCCATTCTCTATTACCTTTGTTTTTTGGTGTGGAACTCCTTCTGCATCCCATGGATTTGAACTTAGACCTCCTTCAAGTAAGCCATTATCATCGAGAGTAAAGTGATCACTTGCTACTTTTGCGTCCACATCAAGCCTTGATAACTTTTCATAATGAGCTCTTGCTAATGAATGTAGTCCGACTACGGGATTAATAGCTTCCTTTAAAACACGTGGCGGAAAGATTATAATAGCTTCCTTATTTGATTCAGGTACTTTTGCTTTTAGGGTATCACGGGCCAATTTTGCCCATTCTTGTATCCTCTCATCAAATTTTAAATGATCCCTGTTTTTATAATAACCTACATCCCAGAATTCAGATAATGAACTATTCAATTGAGCTTTTAAAGATAATTCTATAAAGTAAAACGTTTTTACCGAATTTACATCAATATTGTTACTGTTCCGTAGATAGCTATTGTGAGTATGAGTTCTAAATCTTCCAAAAGGCGCCTCAACTTCTTTTTGACTGGCACAATTCGAAATTAATTCATCAACTAAATCATTTTTCACTCCTAGAGGGTCCTTAAGTAGTTTATCCTCAGCTATCCGAATAGTAGTGCAGGCCTTTTTCTCAGGTAGATGATACTTAGGACCAGTGTTTACTTTTGATAACCCGACACATTGAGCAATATTTCTTTCGAGTTGGCTTGGATCAAGAGAATTTCCTTTTATAACTCCCACTCCCGTACTGTCTTGACGTTGAGAAAGAATTCGGATAAAATAGGCAAAGTCACTTATTTCCCTTTCAAGATCTCGCTTATTTTTGAGAAGCATGGTTTCATAAATATATCTCTGAATAAGAAATATCTCGTACTCTTCTATCTTTTGTGATTTCAGCGCATTTTCAATTATATCTAATTTTTTCTTTGTCATTTTATAATCACCCCGGACTAATTAATGCATTTTTTGCTCTAACATATACCCCTCCGTCCGTCACCGGCACGAGATCCTCAGATCCCTTCCCACAGATCCCTGCATCAAGGTGAATGGGGTCGTTGCTCACCGCATCAATATTTTTTAATAGATCAAGTACAGCACCACTTAGAGCTGTTGCTTTCAATAATTTTGCTCGCTCCCCATTCTGGATGAGAAAAGCCTTCTTGCAACTACATTGCATACCGCCCCCGAGCGGGTCCTCCATACCGAAGCTCCCGTGCACAAGCATTACCCCATTTCGTATTTCCGAGATCATTTCGTCTAGGCTATAGTCGCCGGGACCAAAGTAAGTGTTTGTCATCCTGGGATTTACTGGATGGGCAAAACTTTCTCTTCTCCCATTACCTTGGGGTTTTGCTTTTAATACAGAGGCAGATCGTCTATCATAGATAAAATTCTTTAAAATTCCCTTTTCGACTAATATATTATTTCCTGCTCGTATTCCCTCATCATCAAAATAGTAAGAACCGAACTCATTTAAATAGGACGGAGTATCATATATGGTACAGATATCGGATGCGACTTGCGTGTTTAAGTGTTGTTTAAGATAACTTCGATCTCTTAAAATTTGATCGGCTTCCAAACCGTGTCCAAAACTTTCATGGGCTATCATTCCTGCCATTGAAGGATCTAAGATAATCGTATGCTTTCCTGAAGGCGGAAGTTCTGCTTTCAACATATCAAGTGAGTTATTAATCGCACCATCTATTGCTTGATTGTCTACTAAATCCATAATTTCATATCCCATCTCTCCTGATTTTATGAAATAATCATAATCAACTACGTTTTCTTCCTTTGCTATTGGTATAATTCCAATTCTTACTCTCGGAATTACTTGTCGTAATTGGCATCCTTCATTATTAACAAAAATACGCTCAGTAAAGGTTTCTAAATAGATTACTTGTGCTTGAATTATTCTTTTATCATACTTCATAACGTAATCAAAGATTTCTCGAATTCTTTTTACTTTCTCTTCAATAGGAATAGTTAACGGATTAATTTTGGGTTTAAGTTCTTTATTTAATTTCCAACTTTCAAATTCTGCGATTTTTTCACCTTTATTTTTTACTTTTGAAATTCTTTTCTTAATCATCCCAATATCACCGCTCTCATCGACTGCTACCTCTTCCCAAATCCCGGTAAATGTACGTGCTACAATCCCAGATATTTTGGTGTTTATGGTAATATCTTCGGAAGAGGGGGTTTTTCTTATAGTCGTTGACGAACTTGAATCATAGAGAATGTCGAAGTATTGATCGTTACGAGAATAACTATTTGTGATTTCATTAAAAAGAGAAAAAATCTCATCATATGATGTTTCATTCATTTAACATCCCTTTGTTTTTAACCATAAATTTTATTTAAAATAGAATAAAATTAGTTGAAAGTAATTAAACCATACATAAATAGGTTTAGGTGATGAAGTAAAGATAAGAATTAAGAAGAATGAGACAAAGTTATTCTTCTTCTATTGTTTCGGTCGGTAACCGTTGTTCGTCTTTTTTCTCGACATGCGAAATATTGGATTTTTCTTCTAAAAAAGTTAATCGTTTTTCTAATATGGTTAAGGTTTCTATAACATTATTCATAGTTTTAACAAGTTCTCTTACATCATTCTGTGTTTCTCCTAGTTGATTTAATAAAAATGCTGTTACATTGGATTCTTTTACTGGTTCCGTTAACCAATTAATTAAATTACGGACAAAATTTTGATTATCTAAGGAATTAATTCCTATATTTTTATCATTTGTAAAGATATCAATATCACCAATAGCAACTACTTTTCCTTTTCCAAACTCGTTAAAAGCGGCAATTATTTGACCTTGTTCCTTATCCTTTATCCACTTTCCAGTCATGTTGTTATATATCTCAGACCAAACATCAACATCATCGGTAAGAAATAGTGGTTTTGCTTTTTTATTAAGGAAAAGAGAACACGCACCTCCAATAATGATTTCTCTTAATCCTTTCGTTATCTCATGATTTTGGAACTTCTTAATATGAACTATACTTGATCGATTTTGATTTATATGATTTAATTCTTTTATAAGATTTTTTTCAAAAAAAATACCAAAATGCATTCCAGAAAAATCATTAAGATTTGTTTTTTGAAGATAATCAGCTCCATATTCGCTTACTAAGAGTAGATTACCTCCAACTCTTACAAAATCACAAATAGTTTTTATTTCAATATTGGAGAAATAATCATCAATAGGATTGCCAATTACTAAAATATCAATATTCTGTAATACTTTCGATGTTAATTCTTGATTCTCATTTACTTTTATGAGTAAATTTGCCTGTTCAAGAAGAAATAAAAAGTCAGAAAAATCGTCCTCATAAATGTTAAGCATTTCATTATGAGATAAATCGAAAAGAATAGTTCTTTCAAGCATATTACTATAAATCTCAAGATAATTCATCTATAAAAATGATTCTATATCCGAAATTTTTAACTATAAACTTTTTAAATTTTAAAGAATAATCCATTTTGGAACATATATAGAATATGGGTTTAGGTAAAAAGCCCTTTTTTCACTAGATAATGAATAAAAGTTTTACTTTATGAATGGAAAGCAGAATATGAATAATTCTAACAATAATATAGCTGTTTGTGGGCTTTCTTGGGGCGATGAAGGCAAAGGAAAGATAACGGATTATTTATCTCAAAAGGCAGATATTGTTGTACGATTTAATGGAGGGAACAATGCCGGTCATACCATCGAAGCGAATGGAATTAAATACAAATTCAAACTCATTCCCTCTGGAGCGCCTTTAGAAAAGGAATTGATAATTGGGAATGGTTGTGTTATCGATCCTAAAGTTCTCCTTGAAGAAATAAAGAATTTGAAAAGTTTAAACAAAAAAGTCAATTTAAAAATCAGTTCTACCGCCCATGTGATTTTTCCCTTTCATATTTCTTTAGATGGTTTAGAAGAACAATCAAAAGGTAAATACAAAGCAGGGACCACTAAAAGGGGCATAGGACCTACCTATTCCGATAAAGCCGCACGTTGGGGTATCCGAATTTTTGATATGATCCATCCTGATATCTTAAAACCAAAATTAGAAAAATTGTATAATATCAAAAAACGTATAATAAATACTTATGATCCTGACTGGAACATGGATTTAGATGAGATTTATGAAGAATATGTACATTATGGAGAACGATTAAAGCCCTATGTTATAGATACTGCATATTATTTAAATGAGGCTATAGATCATAATAAGAAGATAGTGTTTGAAGGTGCTCAGGGAAGTTTATTAGGAATCGATCATGGAATGTATCCCTTCGGTACATCTTCTAATGCAAACGCTCTCGGTATATGCGCAGGGACGGGAATTCCTCCTAAAAAGATTGGAAAGGTTATAGGGATAATAAAGGCATACACTTCCCGAGTAGGAGAAGGTAAATTTCCTACAGAATTATTTGATAATGTGGCTGAACAAATTAGGGAGCAAGGACATGAATATGGAACAGTAACGGGGCGACCAAGAAGAGTTGGATGGCTCGATCTCTTTAATATTAAATACGGAGTAATGATCAATGGCATTGATACTGTTGCTATTACCTTATTAGATGCATTGCAGGGAATTGACCCGATAAAAGTGTGTATTGGATATGAATTAGAGGGTGAGTCTCTTAGTAGTTGGCCGATTCATCATGAGATTATTGAAAAATGCATACCAATTTATAAAACCTTTAAAGGATGGCCTTCAATATCTAAAGAAGAGTGGACAGGAATAGCAAAAGGTGGATACGAAAAGTTACCAGAATCCATGAAACAGTATATCCAATTTATTAAGGATGAGCTAAAGACAGATGTTTCTATTATTTCAATTGGTCCTAATAGAGAACAAACTATAATTTTAGATGAGAATCTTTTTTAATTTATTTCATTTTCATTGGTTTTATTCCTTAGTTTCTTTTTATATATAATCACGGAAAAAAAACCGAAATCTTTTTTATTGTACCAGAAATTAATAGATTATAAATAGTATTTATACAATTTTTAGTAGAAATTCCTTAATTTTTAGTGAATATTATGAAATTATTAAAAACAAAGAAAAATGAGTTAATTGAGATTCAAGAAGAACATTTAGCCACAACTCTCAATGGAACCAAAATTTTACATGATTGTGTTATGCAATTTGTTAACAAAAAACTAAAGAAAGCCGATTTAGAGCAAGTCATTCAATCTGAACAAAAATGTGATCGTTTAAAAGAAAAGTTTACGCAAATACTTTTTAAAGAAAAACGTGCTCTACCATTTTTAGTAGAAGATAGATATGCTATAATGATGAAAATTGATCAAATTAATGATATGACGGAATTTTTTGCACGATTTTTGCAAGTATATCCCTTTGAGTTATATGATGATATAAAGGATGACTTTAAATCTCTATGTGGGTATTGTATGGAAACCGTTGAAATACTAATAAATTGTGCTACATTGGTTGAAGCTGATTTTGATAGTGCATATAAAAAAACATTCGATGTCGAAGAAGTAAGAAGAAAAGCACGAAAGGCAAAGTTTGATTTATTAGAAACTGTTTTTAAGAAAAAAGAGGAACCTACAAGGGTTTATCTGACTTCAAAGTTAGTTACCTATATTTATGAAGTGGCTTCCTGGGCTGAAGACGTTTCAGATTTTTTGAGAGGTTTGATAATTAAGTATCCAAGCCGTTAAAAGAATAAAGGAGAAGTAAAATGGGTTTATCAACTTTAGTGATTATTTTCATTATTATTTCTGTATTAATTTCCTTCTCTATCGGTGCTAATGACGAAACTATGGCTACGATATATGGTTCAAAAACGCTTAAAATGAAAGAAATCTTAATCTTAGCTATTATTTTTGCGATTTTAGGAGCATTTCTGCTTGGAGGATCAGTAAGTGAAACTGTGGGCAAGGACCTCTTGTTTTTTGAAGTAAGCAACCCTGTCGTATTGACAATATTAATATCTACTGCCATTTGGCTAATATTATCATCCCTTTTAGGCCTTCCTATTAGTACAACCCATGCTACCATTGGTTCAATAATAGGAGTTGGATTATTGTTAGGAGGTGGAGGCGGTGTTAATTGGCTCACTATTTTAGAAATGGCTTTATGGTGGTTATTGTCGCCTATAATAGGTTATATTGTAACCTATTATGCGTATAAATTTATCCATACGTCAGTAATCAATAAATTATCAGGATTTAGAAATTATGAACGAGCTGAACGTATCTTCTCATATATTTTATTGATTGTTATATGCTGGACGGCTTTTTCTCGGGCAGGAAATGACTGTTCAAATGCCGTCGGCATTGTTTCTGGTTTAGAGCTCGACCTCAATTTTATATTATTAATTGCAGGTATTAGTTTAGCCAGTGGGATTGTAGTTATTGGCAGAGGAGTAATTAAAAATGTTGGGACGATTACGGAATTACATCCTAGTACAGCTTTTGCCAGCGAGATTCCAACGGCTGTTATTTTATTTTTTGGAACAATATTAGGTATTCCTTTATCAGGATCTCATATGTTAGTGGCATCCTTAGTTGGTTTGTCGAAAGCAAGAAGAGCCCCGATGAGCAGAGGCTTATGGAAAATTGTACTAATATGGTTATTAACATTTCCTGTCGCAGCTATCCTATCAGCTATTCTCTACTTTCCGATAAATCTATTTATTTGATTAAATCAAGAGAATTCTTTTATGGCACTAATCAGGCTTTAAATTCTTAGATTCCTTTTTATAATATTAGAAAAAATTAGATTTAAAGAGAAATTTTCTCAAATCTCGCTTGAAAGAATCGTAAATATTTTGGCTCGTATACCATTTTTAACCCTCGAATGGTATCACGCTTTTCATAAAGACGGATTACTGATTCTGCGGTATACTCCATATGTGTGTTCGTATATACTCTCCGTGGGATTGTTAATCTTACTAACTCCAGTTTCGGAAAGATATTTTCTCCTGTTTCCTTATCACGTCCCTTTGAAATTGCCCCTCGCTCCATACTTCGTACAGCAGAGTCTTCATAAATCGCTGCTGCTAACGTTTGAGCTGGCCATTGTTCACGTCGAACGTGGGGTAAGAATTTCAAGGCGTTTAAAAATACTGCATGACCTCCTGTCGGTTTTACTATAGGTACTCCTGCTTCCATAAGCAACTTGCCTAGATATCGGACTTGATTTATTCTATATTTTAAATAATTGTATTCCGCACCTTCCCTGAGCCCTCGGGCAAGGGCTTCCATGTCTCTACCCGCCATTCCCCCATAAGTATGTAATCCTTCGTAAACTACGACCATATTGCGCGTTGCTTCAAAGATTTCTTCATCATTTGTTGCAAGAAAACCACCAATATTAACTAAGCAATCTTTTTTTGAGCTGTATATACACCCATCGGAATAGCTCATCATTTCTCTCAAGATATCAATAATTGGGGTATTTTCATATCCTTTTTCCCGCTCTCGAATGAAGTAAGCATTTTCACTGGAGCGCGTAGCATCGTAAATAATTTTCAATTTGTAATCATTACAGAATTCTCTTAACTTGCGTAAATTCTCCATTGAAATGGGTTGTCCTCCAGCCATATTAACGTCCATTTCAACATTAACAAAAGAGATTTTATCCAATCCATACTCATCAATAAATGCCTGTAATTTCTTAAAGTCAAAATTACCTTTGAATGGATGCTCATTCTCGGGATCATGTGCCTCATCAATAATGCTGTCAACCATTTTTCCTCCTGGTAATTCCACATGCAATTTTGAGGTGGTAAAGTACATATTCCGTGGAACAATCTGTCCCGGTTTGACCAAATGACTGTACATTAAATGTTCAGCGCCACGTCCTTGATGAGTTGGAACCATGTATTTGTATCCAAGCACGTCTTGTACTGATTTTTCTAAATTATAAAAGTTTCGGGCGCCAGCATATGCTTCATCCCCCAACATCAAACCTGCCCATTGATTGTCTGACATTGCAGATGTTCCAGAATCAGTAAGTAGATCAATAAACACATCTTCGGATTTTAATAAAAAAGTATTGAAACCAGCTTCTCTAATGGCTTCTTTTCTCCTATTTTCATCCGGCATTCCGACATGCTCTATCATTTTAATTTTAAACGGTTCTACAGGTCCCTTCATATTCTTTTTCACAAAAATTTTTAATTAAATGAATAAGTTTATGTGAATTGAAAAAGCTTACTGTAATTTTATCCCATAATATTCCCATTCAAGTGAAATAACTTTAGATTATGTACGCATTTGGAAGATAATTTGTAAGCTTAAAGTATAAAATAGCAAGTGTTTCTCCTAAAAATCCCTTGCTATTAATTAAATATCTTAAAATAGATAAGTTAGATCATCAGCGGAAATAAGCAGTTAAAAATATCACTGTAGGGAGAATTTAGAAAAGAAAAAAAATTAATTTTTTTATTTCCATTTCGTTAAGATCTCTTCACGTTTAAATACAGCTCGACTGAGTAAAAACAAGCAAACATCAATTACGGCAATAATTCCGGCAATTATAAGTAAGGTATTAACATCAAGCGTAATAA
>Ga0307433_1000343_pt1 | contig 39048 bp, 32 predicted proteins | sample SalMarWE160210MG_FD_202166 | JGI IMG/M metagenome (GOLD analysis project Ga0307433, IMG submission 202166) | Salt marsh sediment microbial communities from the Plum Island Ecosystem LTER, Massachusetts, United States - WE1603-210 | ecosystem: Environmental > Aquatic > Marine > Intertidal zone >... | reverse complement strand
AACGATTTATAAGCGATTATCGCTACTCTTTAGTATGGGGTAAATCTGCTAAACACCCTGGTCAAAAGTTTGATAACCTCGATCACGTAATTGAGGATGGTGACATAATTTCGATTTATCTGAAGCAATATTAGGAATTTTCTTGGTTTTTATAACCATTTTTCCATAAATTTGACAAGTAAAAATGATTTTTATGCCTATTAAGGACAATATTATTTAACTCCTAAAATTTGATGAGATTTATGAAAAAAATTACAATTTATAATTATAGGACAAAAGAAGATGAACACCATAGTCTTGTTGTTGAAGTTAAGGATAATGGTGATCTGGTTCTTTCAGGATACGATTGTGGTCAATCAGTGAAAGAATTTTTTGGTGATTTCGATCATGAATATTGGATAACGGTAAAAGCTATAAAGTCTCTTCGATTTTATTAAATTTAATAAAAGAGTGTTTTAAGGATGATTCAGAATTTAAAGAATGGTTTGAAAAAAAGAACATTCCATTTGATATCTATTCTTATACTTAAATTATTTTAGCTTATAATTTCCGAAATCGTAGACTTGCTAGTTATTAAAGGAATTAGAAAAAAAACAGTTAATTTGAACTTTCAACAAAAGAAAATAAAAGTATTATTCAACGAAATACGAGGGAAGAAAGATTATCAGAAGAAATCTAATTAGAACAAAAACAAGCTGGCAAAAAATATAAGGGCGAAGCCTAAAACAAATAGGGCTGACATTCCTATGATTGTGAGAATTAAAGTATATATACCCATAAATTTCATTCTAATTTCCCCCGTATTAAATTACGTTATTCATTCTAGTATACATAAATAGAATATATATTACTTATGAATATATTATAAAAAAAGAGAAAACAAGAAATTAAACTTAAGCAATTTATATGAAATTAAACAGATTAAAATCAGTTGTTAACCAAATATTAAGAGAATCCTCTGAAGATTCCCAAGAATATATGGTAGACCCATTTTATCATTATACTCCTGAATATGAAATCATTATTGATTTAAAAACAGGTATCTTTACCCCTGATTCAGGAGAAGATTATATAAAGAGATACTATAAATCCATTATTGATTGGTTTCATAATGTGCTGCCAAAAGAAGGCATCCCTATTGAGATTCTAGATAAAGCTATTATAATTATAAGCCCACGAGGTAAAGAATGTATTATTGAAGCTCAAGGACGAAAATTTACTTCATTTCTAAATTTTTGATAAATACGAGTTGTTTGCAAAAGAGATTCAAAAAAAAAAATAATAAAAAAATGAATTAACGTTTTAGCTTTGCTGAAACCCAGTCATAATAGCCCTTGTCTTCAAGAACTTTAGGAATTTCCCCAAAAAATTGCTTTGTTATTTCCTTCACGTGCTTTGCTGCGATTGGATGGAACATCATAGCTAAATCTAATCCTACAAGACTCAATGAAAGAGCATTGATTACTTCCCATATAGGTCCCCTGTATTGGCGTAGACCCCACTCAGGTGCTTGCTTCTCACTCATCCATGCTTCACGGGCACCCCACGCATTCGTTGTACCGCCACTTATCGGATAAGCTAGGTCTGTTTCTCCTAATAATCCCGCGATTCGCATTCTCTGGTAAATACTAAAAGAATATTCCATTCCATAACCTAAGGTGGCACAAGTGGGGTCCATCACGATTCGATTTGGGGGTAAACCTAATTCTAAAGCATCCTTATTCATTTTTATCTGATTATTTAAATCCAGACTGGTCCAGAGGAGGCAGTTGTGATCGTATTTGACCGCTAGAGGGATTACATCTTCCCATGTGGCCTTATCCGCTGCCGAAAGCATCAATACCTCGCTCTCTGCTGCTGCTGCCGTCGCTTTAAACATTTCAACGTCCTTCTCTTTATTACCCGAACAACCAATAATGACAGGAACATCGACAGCTTGCAAGATGTCCTCTAAATATTTTACAGATTGGGAAACGGGTGCGTCTCCCATACCTGGGTCAATTTCTAATGAGTGAAAGGTAATGCATTCTGCACCAAATTTATCTACAGCAAATTTTGCCCATTGAGGAGGATTTGCTAATACATCGCTATATTCTTGTTTGATAGGTTTCGGTAACATCATTTTAGCCCCCATATCAAACACATCATATGTAACTAATGGAGGATGGGGGTTTCTTTTATCTAAACCAAGAAAATTGAAGAAGGGAGGCACCATTTCTCCACCGATTACAGCTCTTTTCCCGTTTGAACGGACAAATTCAATAGTTTGAATCTTTCCGGGAAATTCCAAATCAAGGGAGAATTTGGTGGGAGTCCATTCTGCCTTTCCAATGCCTGGTAAAACTGCTTGGGCAGCAGCTTGTACGATACTTGGAAGCATTTGGAATTCCAAATACTCGGCAAAGAGGTCGACATCCTGTAATTCAATTTCCTCAGTCTCTTTCATCAATTTAGCTAATTTTTTACTGATTTCATCAAATGAAATTTTGAATCACTTTGGTTATTATATTTACTATTTTGATAGTTTAGCTATTGCTAAATGAAATTTAAAATTAATGAAAATGGAAATGATTTAAATATCCCCAATGTTCGTTTTCTGACATTGGTAGCGAAATTTAATAAAACTGTCTAAGAATGCTTATTTCGTTTCATTTTGTTTTTATAAAGTATAAGGAGGAGCGCTAATGCGCTGATAATTGAGACGGTGATAATAGATATTTGATATCCGGGAATACTTGGGATGTAATATCTTGATAGATCACGATTACAATATAAAAAGAAGGTATCAGGACCACTATTGAGCAATATGATTTGGATATAATATAATTTAGTTTCTGCGACAGTGTAATTGATATATGGATTATCATCTAAACTATAATTTATCGCAACAGTAAATATTTCTTTATCAAGACTTTTATCAATTTTGACATAAGAATAGATTGGTCGTTGATTGAAGAGGAATAAGGTAAAATTTCCAGTCCCTGTATGAGTAATATTCACTTCGATATTTTCTCCCGCATCAAGGCTCGTCAGAAAGAAGGTTGATATTCCTTCGTTCACATTATCTATGTGTTGATAATCTATATCCACTTCTACGGGAATAAAACCGAGTATTAGTAATAAACCAATTGTAATGAGTGTATATTTCATTGTAATCGTATTAAGATGATTTTTAATAAAAATTTTTAAAATAACTTAGTGTATAAAAGATTTTAAAGTTTAAATATTTTTGAGAGTCATAAATGATGCTGACTATCTTTAGAAATTTTTTTCAATTAAGAATCAATTTTTATATGTAATTCAACAAAATAAAATATTATTCTATATTTAATGAACAATTATAATACCGAAGATTTGGAATTTGAGAAGTATCATGGATTAGGGAATGATTATATCTTAATCAATAATCTTAAGTATAAAATTCCCGAGGAAAAAATGAATGAGCTTGCGAAATTATTATGTACGCCTCATTTTTCTATCGGCGCTGACGGATTAATTTATGTATGTAAGTCCCAAAAAGCGGATATTCGAATGAGGATTTTTAATAATGACGGTTCTGAAGCTGAAATGTGCGGGAATGGTATCCGTTGCTTTAGCAAATACATCTATGAGCATGATATTATCAAAAAGGGAGAGATCTCCATCGAGACACTTAAGGGGATAAATATAGCACAATTAAATATTACTAACAATACAGTTTCAACTGTTAAGATCGATATGGGAAAACCAATATTAGATTGTGAACAAATACCCGTCGAATTAGATGATTATCCCTCTCAATGTATAAATGAGCAAATTGTTGTATTGGATAAAATCTTTAATTTTTCAGCAGTTTCGATGGGAAATCCCCATGCGGTTATTTTTACAAAAAATTTAATATCTGATATTGATTTGAATAAATATGGGGCTAATATTGAGTCAGATGAGCATTTTCCAAGAAAAACTAATGTAGAATTTGTAAAAATCATTTCAAAAAAGGAAGCAAACGTTCGAGTCTTTGAAAGAGGTGTTGGGATAACCAACTCATGTGGGACAGGTAGTTGTGCGGCAGTTGTTGTGGGAACGATATTAGGATTGTTTGAGAAAAATACTCCTATCCTTATCCATAATGATGGAGGAGATCTAATAATTCATTACAACGGGAAGGAAGTGTTTATGGAGGGTCCTGCCATAAAGGTTTTTACAGGCTATATTGACAAGATAGAGTTTTAAATAATATAGAGAGTTAAAAAAATGGATTATATTAATTGGTTAAAAAGAAAAGAATTAGAATACAAAGAGAATCAGTTATATTTTTCTAATGTAAACGTAAAGGAACTCGCATTGTTATATGGGACTCCGACTTATATTACTAATGAGGGAATTATTCGAAATCGTTTTAAGGAAATTAATGAGATATTAAAATCTGCATATGATCATTATAAAATCCATTATGCGGTAAAAGCTAACTCAAACTTGAGTATTTTAAAAATATTAGAGTTAGAGGGTTCTTATTTCGATTGTACTTCACAAGGAGAAATTCGCTCATGCTTGAAAGCGGGAATCCCTCCAGAAAAGATAATGTATACGGGAAATATGTTTACAGACGATGATTTTAGATTTGCAATTAAGACTAATATTACTATAAATTTAGATAGTCTAAGTCAATTGCGAAGAGTAAAACAAATTTATGAAAATTTGGGAAAAGAAAAAGAGATAATCTCTTTTAGATATAATCCTGAATTTGGAGCAGGTCATCATGTTCATGATATTACCGCAGGAAAAGAAATTAAGTTTGGGATATTAGAAAATCAGATTGTTAAAGCATATAAACAAGCTAAAGAGATTGGTTTTCAACGGTTTGGGATTCACACTCATATAGGCTCGGGTATAAATGATGTAATGAATTATGAAAAAGCAATAGAAAAATATTTAGCAATAATAGAAAATATTTCTAGCGTTTTAGAGATTAAATTTGATTTCGTAGATTTTGGAGGAGGCTTAGGAATTCCATATCGCCCCAATGAAGAACCTTTTAATTTAGATTTATATAAGGATATTGTTTTTAAACCTTTTATTGAGTTGATTAAGAAGGGCAATATTGGAACTCCAACTCTAAAAATCGAACCGGGAAGATTTCTAACTGCAGAATCAACAATTTTAGTAACTCAAATCAACACGATTAAGGATAATGGCTATAAAAAATTCGCAGGAGTTGATGCAGGATTCAATACATTAATCCGACCTACGTTATACGGTTCTTACCATCATATCATTCCATGTATTAAAACAGAGAAGAGTGCAACGATGAAATACGACATTGTGGGCCCAATATGTGAATCCGGCGATATTCTTGGAAAAGAAAGAGAGTTTATGGAGTTAAAAGAAGGCGATTATCTTGCAATACTTGATACTGGAGCATATGGATACACAATGAGCAGTTCTTATAATTCTCGTCCTAGAGCTGCTGAGATCTTACTTTCCAATGGAAAATCATATACAATTCGAGAAGCAGAAACCTACGATGATTTATTAAAGAGCCAAATAATACCAGATCATCTTAAGTAAATAGCTACTATACTATTTCTAATAAAAAAAGATAAAAACTGTGGTAGTTTTATTTATTACGAGATAAAATTATAAAATAAGAATGTTTAAGGACTGGATACCCTTTATTCATTCTAAATGAAGAGTTGGCATAATGAAATTTGAGTTTATCAGATTGATGATAATACTGATCTGCTCTGAGATACCCTTATAATTTTATCTCACTTTCTAAACTAATCCCAGAACTTCATCAGTACTATAAATTTTATTTTCGTTTGCTTGCACAATGAATTTAATGGCTTTAATTGCTCCTTCAGCAAAACAATAGCGATTATGAGCTTGATGTTTCAATTCGATTTCTACTGTAGTATTTAAATCTTTTACTAGTTTCTCAAGTTTTCATTTGATAGTCTCATGATAAAAGACAATTTTGAAGAGAACCCACTAATTGTTTTTAATATGCATTTTAACAATTCGAGAGTTCAAATGATTATTTTAATAAAATGTCGGAGTTTTTATATTCGAATTAGTATAAAAATCTACCAATAAAACAAAATTGATATACTTATGTCTAATAAAGGGAAGAATATTTTTGGAGAAGATTTAAGTTCAAAACTAGTTGGGGATGCGGGTGAATATCTAGTTTGCGCAAAATTAAGCAGATTTGGAATTTCAGCAGGATTAATGAAAGAAGGGATAGCAAATGTGGATATTTTAGCAACAATCGACGGTACTAGGACTTTAAGCATACAAGTAAAATCTTCAGCTAGATATAAAAATTCGGCGTTTGTTGTTAAATCAAAACCTAAACCCAGTGAAAATCTTATTTTTATCTTTATCGAATGGAAGGATGAAAACGAACCTATATATTATATCGTTCAGAGTAAACATATTAGTCAAATTTGGAAGGAAAAATATATCAATCTAAGCGATATTTCTCAATTTCAAGGTAATTGGGATTTGATAATAAATTTCTTTAAATAATTTTTTTTATTTAAATTTCTACTGCTTTAACATTCGAATAAACAATTTTTATTCTCTTTTTTAAAATAACTATAAATAAGAGCTTGCCTTAATTCTTTTATAACGATTTTTTTTGACAAAAATCAGTTAATTATAATATGAATAAAAAACAAATTAGCTTTAGCTTCATAATAATTGTACTCTTAAGCTTAGTAGGTCATTATAATTATTTTCAGCAAATTTGGAATGAAGAACGAGACACTACTCTAAATCTAAAAAATTCTGGCTTTTGGAATGAAAATGATTTTAATTTTATCCATATTGATAATAATTGGTCATCTTCAGAAGCTGCTTATGACTGGATTCAATGGGACTCAACTTTTTCGAAGTATATTATTGAGAATGTATCTCTTGATTGTACGGGTAATACATTTGGAATTTTAATAGAAAATTCAAATACTTGGGACTTCGAAATACGCAACTGTACAATCTATAATGCAAACTCATATGCAATAGGGATCTATAACACCGATTCGGGGATTATTGAAGATTGTGAACTATACAATAACGATAACGCAATTCGAATTGAGAGTGGAAGTAATGCAATCGTCGTTCAAGACTGTAATATTCATGATAATAACGACTATTCGATTTATTTATCCTCTTCCAGTTTTAATACAGTGAGATGGAGCAACATCACTTCGAATTATGGAGGTGTAATTTTATATTACAGTGACAGTTATAATGTTTTAGAAAACAATATTAGCAATAACGACGGGAATGGACTTCAATTTACGGGATGTAATAACTGTGATATAGAAGATAATACGATAAGTTATAATACAGGAGCTGGTTATGTAAATGGAGGTGGTATATATTGGGATGGTGGTTCTAATAATGCTATTTTACGCAACAATATTTCACATAATCGTGCAGGGGTCTATTTTACAGGTACAAGTGGCACAAACTTCCTCGGTATTAATAATAATAATGTTAAATTTAACTCTCGAGCCGGTATTTCTGTATTAGATGGTTCATTTGCAAACACTGTAAATATCCGAAATAATAATATCACCGGAAACGGTGATAGAGGGATTCAAATATTCTGGGCAGAACATACCACAATCGATGAGAACATTGTTGAGAATAATGGCGATCATGGAATTATAGTAGCAGTTGATCATGATACGATGGTATCTGATAATTTTATAAGTAATAATGATGGATATGGCATATATCATCCTGATGAGTATTCCCCCAGACGTAATTTAGAATTTTATAATAATACTGTGTCTGGAAACACTAATTATAATATTTACATCACTTCTTTTGATGATCATGCCACTTACCCAGGATCGTTTACCTATAATACCATAATTGGAAATGCTGCTATAGATGAAAGGACAAGTGTGTATAATGCTAATTCATGGAATTATAACTATTTCTCCTATTACAGTGGTGAAGACGCTAACGATGATGGATATGGAGATACAGCTCAAACCTTATACAATCCCACAATAACAATTCAAGACCAAAATCCAAGATGGTGGGATTCTCCATTAATAACTATAATTTCACCTTCCACAGATGATTATATTAATACAACAGCTCCGGAAATTACTTACGACATTTCGCGGGGGATAGCAGATACAGTATGGTATAACTTAGATGATGGGCTTACCCAAACACAAAATTATACCTATTTAAGTTCTATTGATCAGAGTGTATGGGATCTAATGAATGATGGAGATGTCTGGATTCACCTTTATGTTAATGATAGTAAGGGTTGGGAAAATTCAAATGTAGTCAAAGTTATAAAAGATTCTATAGGTCGACCACAAATATCAATATTAGGAGTAAATGAAGGAGATATATTCGGAAAATCCGCTCCAAGTGGGATTAGTATTTTTACGAGTGATCCTGATGGAATAGATGATATATGGTATCGATTAGAAAACAGCACTCACATAACTGATAATTCAACCTGGTTAGGATATATAGAGCAAAATATTTGGGATTTAATATCAAATGGATCTTTAATTATTACCATTTACGCAAATGATACATTAGGTCATATTGGAACCAAAAAAGCAGTTGTATGGAAGGATATCTTTCCACCAAATATCCAAATAAATGATCCAAGTCCGATGGAGTTAGTAGGACTAAATGCTCCAATTGTGAGTGTGAGTTTCAGTGATATCAATAGTATTTCAGAGCGATGGTACAGTTTATATAATGCAACATATAGTACTTCTAATAATACATGGACGGGTTCCATTGATCCCTTAATATGGAATGAGATAGGAAACGGTACAGTGATTCTAAAAATTTGGGCAAATGATACCTTAAATAATGTAGGATTTAATGAAGTAATTTTACGCAAAGACATTCTTGCACCTTATATTTCTGTAGTAACCCCTCTTAATGGAGAAATAATTAATGGCACTGCTCCTGAGTTCTCTTTAATCGTAAACGAAAGTAATCTTGATAATGTCTGGTATTCATTAGATAATGATTTGACAAATATTTCCTGTGGATTAACAGGGATTATAGATCAATCGACGTGGTCTGTTTTACCAGACGGTCCTATAACATTAAAATTTTATGCTAATGACACCTTGGATAATACTAGAACGATTACGATATCTCTTCGAAAAGATACTATTCCACCTCAAATTAATATTATTTCCCCTACATCAAATCAAAATTTTCCTTTAGAAGCTCCAGAATTCACAATTGAGATAGTCGAGGTCAATTTAGATACATTATGGTATACACTAGATGGAGGTTTGACAAATATAACATTTACATCTAATCAAACAATCGATCAAACTGAATGGATGGCTCAAAGCGATGGAATTATAGAACTTGTATTCTATGCAAATGATACTTTCGGACGTATCAATTCATCTTCTATAAGTATTATCAAAGACTCGATAGTTCCCACGATAAACTTAATTACTCCCACAGAAGGTGAAGCGTTCGGAGAAGCAGCGCCAAATTTCACGGTAAATATATATGATGCGAATCTTGATGTTATGTGGTATACTTTAGATGGAGGTGTCACAAATATCACTTTCACTGCAAATGGAACCATTGATCAAGATGAATGGACTGCCCATTCTGACGGAATAGTAAATCTCACATTTTATGCAAGAGACTTCGCTGGAAATGAATTTAACTATCAAATTGACATCAATAAAGACACAACTAGTCCGTATATTACTATTATATCGCCTTTAATGGATGAATATTTCTCTGGTCCTCCAACATACAATATTAACATTACCGAGCCTAATTTAGACTCATTTTGGTATACAATCGATGGAGGGGTTACCAACGCTTCACTTTCAGAGCTATCCGGAACATTAGATGCATCAGAATGGTTCACTGCCTTAGATGGACTAATAACCATTCGGTTCTATGCTAATGATTCATTTTCTAATGAAAATTTTGCTGAAATAACAATATATAAAGACTCCACAAGTCCTATAATCACCATAATAGCACCTGAAGATAACCAAGAGTTTCTAGATGATGCCCCAGGATATTTGATTGAAATCGATGAGTTTCACTTGGAATCCTATTGGTATTCGCTGGATGGAGGAGTCACCAATATCACCATTACGGAACTCAGTGGTCCGATATCCGAAAGTGCATGGGACTCCCTACCAAATGGACAAGTTACCATCACTTTTTATGCAAGAGATGAGTTAGGGAATATTGGTCAAAATTCAATAATGATTACCAAAAATTCACAGGGATCTACCCCACCTCCCGGAATTCCAGGTTACGATCTTTCCTTGGTTATAGGAGTGATCAGTGTGATTTCGATTATGATGATTCGAAAGCGCCTAAAATCCTAATTTTTCCCTTTTTTTCTTTTTTTAAAATATTTATAAATAGAAGCTAGACTTAAATATTTAATAACGATTTTGACAAAAATCACGATGTGATAAAAATGAAAAAAATCAAAAATTACTTTTTTCTCCTCTTGTTATTTTCATGTACTATTACATTATTTCATGGGCTACTATTTTCTTCAAATATAGGTATTCAAAATCAAAGAAAGAATATCTCACATAATGCACTTCTGGAATATCAACCATTAGCTAAATTACATACTTCAAGTTCAACTTCTCTGTGGAATTTTACGGCGAATCGCCAAGTTAATTCAGTTGATATATCTGACGATGGACAATATGTCGTGGTAGGGGAATATGACAATCAAATCTATTTATTTAATCGAAATAGTTCGACTCCATTGTGGAACTATACTACCGGCGATTCTGTGTTTACGGTTGCTATCTCGTCTAATGGGAGTTATATCGTAGCAGGATCGCGTGATAAAAATGTGTATTTGTTTGGAAAGGAGAGTCATGTTCCAATTTGGAATTACACTACAGGTGGAAATATCTGTTCAGTTTCCATTTCAGCTGACGCGTCTTACATTGTTGCAGGAAGCGAAGACAGCAAAATCTATTTATTCAATCGTACTAGTCCGATTCCAATATGGGAATATACCACAAAGAATATTGTTGATTTTATAAGAATTTCTTCTGATGGAAGTTATATTGTTGGGAGTGGATGTTGTAATGATTTGTATTTTTTTCACCGAAGCAACTCTACACCATTATGGACTTTCACATCCCCAGCAAATTTTGCTTCAGTCGGAATTTCTTCCACCGGGAGATATATTATCGCTTACAGTGGAGACACTAATTTTTATCTTCTTGAAAGATCTAATAATATACCGTTATGGAATTACTCAACGGGGCACACTGATGGAAAAATAGCAATTTCTGCTGACGAAAATTATATTATTGTTGGTGCTGGAAATGGTGTTTATCTCTTTAATCGATCAAGCCCCATACCTTTATGGTATAATTCCGCTATTAGACCAATATCATTTCATGGCTTGGATCCAACAGTAGCTATTTCTAAACATGGCAATTATATTGTAGTTGGGACAGAAAATTCTTATGGGCTTCATTTTTTTAATCGTACTAGTTCCGTTCCTATGTGGACTCACGATAGCCGTGATTGGGTGACTTCCACCGCAATTTCTCAAAACGGTCAATACATTGTCGGAGGAAGTATGAACAACTATGGAGAAAATGTGTTTCTATTTCATCAAACGGATGGATTTCTACCTGATATCAAGGTTCATTCCCCTCTAAAAAATGTACTCTATGGAACAGATCCACCAGATTATAATATCACCATTGTTGATGAAAATATAGATTCAAACTGGTATTCCCTTGATGGAGGCCTAACAAATCTTAAAATCCTTGAGTCTTCTGGAGGGATTGACCAAAACGAATGGGATAAATTCGTAAATGGGACGGTTACGATTACTTTCTTCGCGAATGACACAGCAAACAATATAGAGCAAGCGGAAGTAACAGTTAGAAAAGACATCCTTGCCCCTATTATCGCAATCGTCTCACCAACTGCGAGTGAAGAATTTAATAATGCGCCTATCTTTGATATAACAATTAATGAAGCCAACTTAGACGAGTTCTGGTACACGATTGATAATGGTGCAAATAATTATACGATTACATCTCTCACCGGGACCATCAATCAAACAGCCTGGAACGCTATATCTGACGGTCCAGTGACAATTAGATTTTATGCGAGGGATGATACGGACAATATCGGATCTAACTCTGTAATTGTGGTTAAGAGTCCATCCGATGGACCACAACCACCAACACCTGATATTACCATAAATTCTCCGACTGACAGTCAGATTATAGGCGAAAATGCCCCCAGTTACACTCTTTCCATTACGGGTCCATACGAGTCCATCTGGTACACATTTGATGGGGGATTGACTAATCATTCAGCAAGTAGCTTAACGGGTTCGCTTAATCAGGCTGCATGGTTTGCACTGTCGGATGGTATCATCACCATTGTTTTCTATGCGAACAATTCTGCGGGGATGATTGGGGCTGCTCAAGTACAAGTATTTAAGGACAGCACGGAAGAACCCCCTCCCGAGCCACCCGCGATACCGGGGTTTAACCCATATTTGCTTTTAGGCTTTATCGGGATTATTTCAGGGCTCTTAGTACGAAAACGACTCAAATCCTAACTTTTTTTCTATTTTTTTCTTTTTTTAAATAAATTGACATAAATCAAGTAATTTATTTTAAGTATTAAATTGCTTTTTGCTCTTTATAAGCTGTTAAGTTGTTTATTTATTTACATGTATCAATAATTTGATTCATTTTACCTAATCTTTACAAATCATTGGCTTATCTTTAACACTTATATATAAATATTACTAGTTTTTAATACATAAAAGTTTTTTTCGCAATTTTAGTTTATACTACTATAAGCTTTTTTAATTGTAGGAGGTTGATTGATTTAATATAAATATATATATACAAAAGCATGTAGATTTAATATAATTAAAAATTTTAATTCTTACTTATTTAAACTTTTGACCGAAAAATCCCCTAGCTCATGCCGACGCAAAAATCACTTGGATTATCCCCCAGGAGATTCTGGGTCTAGTGTTATAAAAATATCCTCTAAGAGATTGAGCTGTTCCGTTAATCCTAGACGCCTTATTAATACTCTCCGTGATTTTTTCGGCGTTAAACCAATCTTACCCTTTCCACCTTATACTTCTATTAGTATGATAAAGGCAGATGATAGTCTGAAATTAAACGCAATTTCTGACAATTCAACGAATAATCATGAAAGAAACTTTTGTTCAAAGTATCCACAGATTTATAGAAAGAATGAGATGAATATTAATCAAACATGTTCTGATATAAATCGAAGAAATCTGTGTAGATCACCGATAATAAATAATAGCAGTGATAAAGAGGATTCCCCTTTAGAATTAGTGGAGTTATTAAATCTTGATGAGGAATTAGAACAAAAAGCAGAAATATGTAAACATGAACTTGAAACTAATCCGAAAATTAATTTCTCAATATAAAAATATTAAAGATTTAGAACATCTTTCATTTCAAAAATTTTGCCTTCTTTTTGTCTCGCAATAAACTTTATTGCTTTTATAGCACCCTCAGCAAAGCAATATCTATTTATTGCGTTATGCTTGAGTTCGATATATTCACCAGAACCGGCAAATAAGATTATATGTTCTCCAACGATATCTCCAGCACGGATACAATGAATCCCTATTTCATTTTTCGCGCCTTTTTCTCTTAAACTTTTTCCTTTAGACCGTCCATATTTAGCTACCTCCTCTTTTTTACAACCGATAGTCTCACAAATAATGTCAAGTATTTTAAGAGAGGTACCACTATAATTATCTTGCTTTCTATTATGGTGAGCCTCGATTATTTCGATATCCCATTCTTTTAAGTAATTTGCCAATTTTTTGGTGATTTCAAAAAAAACATTCATTCCTGTAGCCATATTTGGTGATATAACCGCAGGGGCTTTATTAACTTTCACTAGTTTCTCAAATTCACTAAGAAATTCTTGGGATAATGCTGTTGTTCCAATGACGCACCTTAAGGCATTTTGAGCACAAATTAAACAATTATTCTCAGTCGCTTTGGCAATTGTAAAATCTACTGCGACATCAGGCTTAGTTTCGCGGATAACATTTTCCAAATCATTAATGTCACTCACTTTCACCTTTTTATTATCTTTGACTGATACAAGAGTCCCTAATTCATCACCAATATTTTCTATTCCGCAAGCAGCAACCACATCAATTTCCTCATCTTGCAGAGCTAGCTCACTTATTAATTTTCCCATAGAACCTGTCGGTCCTAAAATTAGTAACTTTATCAATTTTATCCCTTACTTTATTTTATTAAAAAGTAATTATTAAATAAGTTTTAATTTCTTTAAGACAGTTTTGATTTCCTCTTGATTTTCTTCTAATGGGGGTGTAAGAGGGAGTCGCATCCTTTTATTCATCAATCCCATTACCTCAGCAGCATATTTCACTGGTCCTGGATTAGATTCAATAAATAATACTTTAAATAGATCATATAATTCCAAATGCATATCTCTCGCGGCATCCCAATCTCCCTTATTCATCATTTGTGTGAACTTGACCATTTTATCAGGAATAATATTTGATGCAACGCTTATAACACCCTTTCCTCCAAGAGCCATGATATGGAACGTCATACCATCATCTCCGCTTAATACAATGAAATCATCAGGAACCATCTTGATAAGTTTTGTAATTTGATCAATATTTCCGCTTGCACACTTCATTCCTACGATATTATCTTTCGCTCGAGCCAATTGATTGACAGTTTTAGGCTCTAAATTTGATCCTGTACGACTGGGCACATTATATAATATTATTGGGAAGCTAACAGAATCAGCAACCGCAGAAAAATGATCAATGAGAGAATGTTGTACCGGTTTGTTATAATAGGGTACAACTAAGAGCAGACCGTCTGCCCCCGCTTTTTCAGCGTATTGGGAAAGGGAGATTGCCTCTTTCGTAGAATTACTGCCAGTACCCGCTAATATAAATGGATTTTTACCGCTTTTTTTAGCCTCATCAACCGTAATGTCAATCGCTTCATGATGTTCATTATGAGAGAGCGTCGCACTTTCACCAGTCGTTCCCATTGTTAAAATTTGGCACCCATTTTTTATTTGAAATCTGATGAACTCACGATATTTTTCCTCATCGATTGACAAATCTTCTTTTAAAGGAGTTAAAAGTGCAGTTATAACATCTTGTAATTTTTCCAATTTCTGCATTATAATACTTTAGAGAGAATGATAAATTTTTAATTAAATTATTAATGGGAAATATTCATTTATAAGGCTTATTCCTTGTCATATTATTCGCTTAATTAGTAAACAAATTCATACAATTAAGCCGAAAAATAATCTCCATAAAATTTTGGAATTAAGAAAAAAAATATAAATAAAATTCTCGATATTATCTCATCATAATATAAATCGATTTCAAGTATTTATGAAAATTGATTACTTAGATAAATTTAAAGGCACTCTCATTGGTGTCGCTATCGGTGATACCTTAGGACACCCATTTGAAGGATTACTTCGAATTAAAATTTATTCGCAATTTACAGATTTTAAAGAATTTATAAAAACTAATAAAAAGTTATTTTATACCTATACAGATGATACACAATTAACCCTTCACACTGCAGAAGCACTCATAAACGGTTCTGGATTTAACCTTGATTATTTTATCCGAGAATTTGTAAATTGGTTGGATGATCCGCCAATTGGACCGGGTTTTGGATGCATATCTTCAATTCAAAAGCTCAAATATGGAATCTCATGGGAGGAGGCAGCATCAAAATCAGGAGGAAATGGTACTGCCATGAGAGTTTCCCCCATCGGATTATATTATTGTAAAGATCCTAAAGGATTAGAACATGCCGCCATAAAATCGAGTGTAATAACACATTCTCACCCTGCTGCTTCAGCTGGAGCACTTGTCATTGCGAAAGCGATTGCATATCTAATGGATAAAGATCCTACAATAGATTTTCCTATTAATGAATTTTTTGAATATATAATCACACCATTATCACATTCTCAAGATGGCATTTGGCAGGAATTCACAGCAATTTTGAATAAAGTTAAAGACCATCTTGATATGCCTATGGAAGCGGGACTGATAAAATTCTCTCAAGCTGGCGTAAAATCACCCTTCTTTATTGAACAGTATTTAGGGAGAGCATTTGTTCATCCATACGCGATAAGTACTGTCGCGTGTGCTATCTTTATTTTTTTAAAGCATTTATCCTCATTTGAAGAATGTATTTACGAACTAGCCACTGCAGGAGGAGATAGTGATACCGTAGCAGCAATCGGGGGCTCATTAGCGGGAAATTATTTTGGTTTGAAAAACATTCCCACTGAATTAATTAATATCATAAAAGATCGCAAAAAGATAATGACTATTAGTGAGAATCTTTATGAAAAATTTAAAGATCGATACTTAAATCCTTAGTTTCCCGTCTTAACAGATTTTTTAAGCGCTTGAGAGCAGATATGACAAAAATCTTTTGGTTTTTTATCTACTTCATTTAAATTATTTGAATACTTCATTACACACTCATTTGTACAGTGATCTAACCCAAATGTATGACCTAATTCATGTGTCGCTTCCTTTAAAATTCTCAGTTCAAATAGTGCTTGATCTTCATAACTATTATAATAAGAACCGCGTAAACGATCAATCGATATTAATGCGCATGAACTTCTTAAATTTGATAGACCAAATAGATGGATCTTTCTAGTCCCTTTTATATCTGCATCAATTATCCCTATAAGCTTATTCTTTATTGTTGATTTGAAATTTTTTTCAAGTCTCTTCAGAATTAATTCCCCATCATAATGGCGTTCTGCTTCCAGATATTCATCACCTTGAATTGAATAGGCATTTGGGATTATTTCGACTTTTAATGAAAATTTTTTTAATAACCAAGATAAATTCTTTTTTAGCCTAATTAGTATAGAAGTATCCACTTCTCCAATTTTTTGAATAAAAACAACTGTTTTCATCTATAGAGTATAACCTTCGGAAAAAAATAAATTCTAGGTTTTCTATAATCTGCCAAAGCATATTTGATTTATTGTTAAATTTTAAACAGATATTAAAATAGTGATTGGCACATCTATTACTATAAGGATTAGCAAATTAAATTGCGCACTTAACTTATTGGAATTCCAAGTCGTTTTTCATAAATGTTTCCTCAAAAATAATTCAAATTCTGGCTATTCTATAAGTAGATTGAACAAAACCATTCTAACAAGAATAGAAACCAATTAAAAAAAATAAAAAAAAGGTGTTTTTAGAATTTCTTAAACATTAATTTCTTCTTATATATAACGATTAGACCAACAGAAGTTATGCAAATAATAGAAAATAACACGATTATCTCAAATCCTGATATTATTCTTTGAGTGCAACTGTTATTTTCAATGATATTACCTGTGCAACTCGTGTCCTCGTAAAAACATCCACCTTGTTCATAAGTTATGGTATTACCAGTAATAGTATTATTATTACTACCGAGTTCTAAAGAGATTCCATAAAGCTTCATATCTACACTGATTGTATTGCTCGTAATCATGTTATAACTGCTATCGCTTAAATAGATTCCTGCTTCACTCATTGTATTTCCTTGAATAAGATTATAGTTGCTATGGTGAACAAAAATTAAAGCGTCTTTAAACGTATTTGCTAAAATTGAAATATTACTACATTGATTCATCTCATTCCCATGAGATTCAAATGTATTTTCTACAAATGTAAGATTGTGGCACTTATATGTATAGACATTTCTTTGCGAATTCCATGAGACTAAATTTTGTTTAAATACTATATCTGATACCTCTTCACAAAATATTCCGTTTCCCCCATTATGTGATATCGTGTTATCAAATATAGTACTATCACTCAAATATTTAACGACGAGACCATCTTCTATATTATAATTTATTTGGTTGCAGATAACAGAATTATTTTCATATGATAAATTAATACCATAAATCTCATTTTGATTAACAATGTTGTCTATAATAGTATTGTTTTTCCCCGCCCAAATCTGAAGCCCATAATAGTTCTCATTTATAGTATTTCCTGAAATTAAGTTATTATCAGAAGTTAACTCTATTCCTTCATAATAACTGTTCAGAACGTCATTATTTGATATATTATTGTAATTTCCGTATATTATAATACCGTAATCACTATCAGTTAACACATTTTCTGAGATTTCATTATTCTCACCACCAACTCCAATACCCCAATTATTAGAATCCATTATGTTTCCTGAGATAATATTATTGGTGGAGCCTTCATTTAGTCTAATTCCCCATTCGAATGAATTCGGAATGATATTTTGATTAATTAAGTTATTATTGCTATTATTTAAAGTGATGGCATTAACCCAAACCGCATTAAATTTATTTTTTATTAAATTGGTTGAGTTACAATTATCTAAGTAGATACTATAATTCACGCGATTGAAATAGTTGTTAGCCAACTTACCATTAATACAGTTTGTTAATTTTATGCCAATCCCAAATTGGCCAACCCAATATCCAAATTCACTATTATTGATGAGGAAATGAGCATTAGAGTTCCTGATTTCTAATCCACACGTGATCGTTTGATCATGAATAGCAATATCATCTATAACATAAGGAGAGCCTTCCGTACCAGAACCACTACACCAAGGAAGTGCAACAGCCTCGGACCAAGTATAATTACCCGTAGCACCCGTGTCATCTATGATTAAGGATGTAAAATTCCAAGTTGATGATGTTTTCAAATCGGTGATGAACCCATCTTGTTCAGTTTCGTATTCCCCTGCCATATTAAGAGAAGATTTTGGAGAGTTTATCAAACAGAACGAAAGTACAACAAGATTTAATACTAAAAGACCTAAAACTATAGGTTTGAATTTGATCCTCATTTTATATCATTTGTAAAAAAATTTTTAAATTAATAAAAAAGGAGCGATTACCGTTTATAAATGAATAAGGACTATTCTTTTACATTTGACATTTTTGGCTATAAAGTTTTCTTTTTTAGCACTGATATTATCTGAATAAAATCTAAAACAAAAAAGGCAAGCCTCGATTCATCATCTTAGAGGGGATAGCCCGTTGGATTTATAGCCACTTTTATCCCGAAGTTTTTAAATACCCAGTGTAAGGTCAGCTTTAATCGAATTAATATTGAAGAAGCAACTTCTCCAATTTTTTGAAGATTTATGATACATTTCATCTTTCCATCATACTTAAAAGAAAATTATAAACAAGAAATATTCCTATCAAGATTATCAAATATCGAAAAATTTTATTATTTTCGATAATTAAAATTAGTTACTCTAAAAGATATAGTTTATGCATTGGTTTAACCTTTTACCTTTCGCTCTATAACGGGAGGGTGGTCTAGCCTGGTATGATTCTTGGTTTGGGACCAAGGGGTCGGGGGTTCGATTCCCCCCTCTCCCACTCTTAAGAGAATATTAAAGATTAATTATTTCTTGAGTGATATATATTCCAAATATTATCTTTATTCATGTTTCTAATTATTCATCTCTAAATAAAAGTAAAAATCGTAAATATTAAATATTAAATTAGTCCAATTTTTCAATAATAGATTATATAAGATTAAGACGAAATCAGGATGAAATCAAATCGAAAAACACAAATTATAATTCTAATAATTTTAGGAATTAACTTCGCCTTATCCACTTTTTTTATTAATAATCTAAGGTTTATTGCCAAAGAGCGCGATATAACTTCTAATTACAAAGATGATTTCGATCATGATTTTTTAAAAATTTCAGGTGTATCGGAAAAAATCCATATAGACGGCAATTCCGCTTGGGCTGCTTTTAAAAGTGCAGGGAATTGTACGGGAAATGGTACTTATTCCGAACCATATGTCATAGAAGACTTGGTAATAGATGGCGGGGGTTCGGGAAGGTGTATATGGATTGAAAATTCTGATGTGTTTTTTAAGGTTGAAAATTGCAGCGTTTACAATTCATATTATGGGATCAGTTTACAGTATGTTAAAAATGCCCACTTACAAAATATCAATTGCTCTTCCCACACTTTTGATGGGATCTCCTTATTTTATAGTAATAGTAATACAATTTCTGGTAACACCGCAACCGACATTGATGGTTATGGAATATTATTATCTCATAGTAGTGATAATAAAATTTCAGATAATATTCTTTATTCAAGTATACGTTTGGATGGTGTTAATAATAACGTCTCCGGAAATGTAATGAAAAAATGTGGACTACAAATATATTCCGGAAATACTGTAAATTATTATTCACAAAATATCGATACCACAAATTTAGTCAATGGAAAACCCTTATATTATTACACTAACGAAATAGATTTAGGTTCAAATAATTTTACAAATGCTGGACAGGTAATATTGGCTTCTTGCAGGAGTTCATTTATAGAAGATTTAAATCTTTCTTGCGGTGAGACGGGAATTACATTGATTAATTGTAACAATAACACAATAAAGCGAAATACGGTAAATAACAATCGCAATGATGGGATATATATATTTGGAGGAGATAATAATACCATTTCGGAAAACACCGTATATTATAACAACAATAATGGATTTTTTTTAGAGTATTGTGATTATAATTTATTCCTAGAGAATAATGTAAGTTATAATACCCTCCATGGATATTCTTGTTATCGTTTGGAAAATAGCATAATTTCTGGAAATAACATAAATCACAATAAAGAATATGGAATTAATTTTATATACTGCATTAACAACAAAATTACAGGAAACTCTCTAATTGAAAATGAAAAGTGCTTCAACGAGGATTTACTTAGTGAAGGTAATCTATATGAAAATAATGAATGTGTTAATCGTGCGCCAACTATTTCCGGATACAATCTACTCCTTCTTCTTAGCATTATATCACTTGTAACAATCATTCTAAGTAAAAAGCTCAAGAAAACTTAGAATTTAATCAAAAACTTTTACGTTTTTTTTTTATTTTTCAAAGGAATTTTCATTGAAATCAGACTCTGAATTTACCATTCTATCCCATTTCAAATTTCCCAAAAAGATTTTAGAAATAACTTAAGATGACAAGCTAAGTATACTCAAGATATAAGTGTATTTCTTATTTAATTTCGATATCATTTTCATCATTAAAAAAAATTTCCGGGATTAACTCTTGGATACTAGACATCAGAGAGAGCATCATAGCGGGGTTATCGGATGTGATTTTATAGTACGGATAAATATGTCTTACTTTCTTAGAAGCAATTTGTTTTTCGAAAAATTTCAAGAGCTGTTCTAAATCAACATCTAATGCTTTATTTCTCTGTATCCATATAACTATTGAGTATTCAGAGGTATTGTTTTTTTGTTTAATTTTGATTTTAACTAGCATTCTCAACCAAGGGTTTAATTTTTGACATTAATCTTATAATTAAGATTAATTCTAGTAAGAACTATAAAAACAAATAGAAAATTGCAGTATCTATAAAATGTCTTTACCATTTATTTTGATTCTATTTCCCTTGATGTTTATTCCAAGTATTTTATCGATTTAGGGAATAATTGACAAAAGTTAAGAAGAATATTTTAGCTTTTTTTTTAATTCTTTTATGATCTTATCAGTTTTTTTACCTTCAATCCAATATCGAATCTTTGGGGACTTCAGAATTTCTTGTATTTTAGTATTTAAGTCTTCGAATTGTTTTCGTTCTGAATCTGTTAATCGGGGAATTAGTTCCTCAATTTGCTTTTTTGCTTTCTTAAGTTTCTCTTCGATGATTGGAATGGAAAATTGTTCTTTTCCTTGAATGAGAGTTTCAATGAGGATTTTTTTAATGCTAGTGATCCATGCTTGAATCCAAGGATAATTTCCCTTTACTTTGGGGTCTTCAATTTGAATAGTTTTTCTATTCACAATAATTAAATCATCGGGGCAAGAATTAACACAAGCACCACAATAGAAGCACTCATCTTCATTGCACGCGATCTTGCCATACTTCATTACATCTTCGGCAGTTTCTGGGATATAAAATGATTCGACGGGACAAATATTCACACACGCTTTACAACCTTGAGGATCGCATTTATGGAGCATATTTTTCTTTATAATAACTTCGCCATCTATGGGTGAATCTATGGTAAAACATTTAGTGGGACATTCTTTCGATATTTTGTAATATTCCTTGATATTATTACGTTCACGAACGCTTAAACACAGGTTACAAATTTCATTATTTTTGTCTTCGATACATTTTTCCATATCAATTTTAAAGAATTTAGCTATAGAAGGATACTCTTTAAGGTTAATTTGCCCTTCAGGTTCAATATTTTCATGAAATGCGTCATTTGGGCATACTATAGCGCATAGCATGCAATAACAACATTTTTCGTGATCAATTAACAGTTTTGGGTTCGAATCGTCAATAATATTTTGTGCGATTTCAGAAATAGGTCCAAGTTCTATAGCATCGACTGGACACACAAGTTTACATAAACTGCAACCTATACATTTTTTAATGTCATAAGTAAGCTTTTTATTTACGTCTTTAAATCTCCAATTCAGAATTAATTGATCTGGTGCGATTTCTAAATCCTTTTCTATGATATCCTCCATATCTTGTGGTTTTTCTGCTTTTGAATTAGAAGTAATCTTTATCACACCTTCTACAAATTGAACACGTATCTAATTTTCATATGATTTAATTTCAAATAAGCTTAATTGTTATAAATAAGATACGAAAAAGGATTACTCTTCTATTAATTATAATAGAAATTAGTTAGTATCTATTTAAATGCTGAAAACATAACATAAAATTTATGCCTTTTTTTGTAGTTTGAATGGTGAAAATAGTATTTTTAATTTATAGTGAAATTGCTTTAATAAAATGTTGTAATAATGAGACATGAATTAATTAGAGGTGAAAAAACAATTAATTTAAAACCAAAAATAGCAATTATTGGATGTGGGAACGTTGGTACACGTTTTGCTTATGTTTTAACCATAAAAGGATTAGCGCGTCAGATCGTAATGGTTGATATTGATAGAAAACGAGTAGAGGGTGAGGTTATGGATATATCTCATGGTGCACCTTATGTATCACCAGTAAAAATCGATGCGGGTGATTATCCCGATATTAAAGATTCGGATATAGTTGTCGTTACTGCTGGAAGAAATCAGCGACCTAACGAGACAAGGATAGATTTAATTAAAGGGAATTTACACTTATATGAAAAAATTATACCTGAAATAATGGATTTTGCTCCCTCAGCTAAATTTTTAATTGTTTCAAACCCAGTCGACATTCTCTCATATGCTGCGTTTAAAATATCAGGAAAGTCTGAAAATGAAGTTTTTGGCGCAGGGACCGTATTAGACACAGCACGATTCAAATACCTTTTAGGAAAAAAGTGTAATGTCAATCCTCAAAATGTCCATGCATACATTTTGGGGGAACACGGAGATAGTGAATTTGCAGTATGGAGTAGTGCAATGATAGGTGGTATGTTAATTAAAGACTACTGCGTAATGTGCGACAATAAAGAATTTTGTAACAAGGAAGAAGAGTTAAGTCAAATATTTGAAGAAGTGAGAAATTCAGCATATGAAATTATTAAACGGAAAGGGGAAACATCGTATGGAATCGGTTTAGCTCTTGCTCAGATCATACAAGCAATTTTAAATGATGAGAATACTATATTGCCTGTTTCAACACTAATTAGGGATTTTTTAGGCATAAATAATGTATATTTAGGTTTACCTGCAATTATAAATAAATCAGGCGTATCTCAAGTGTTAAAAATTGCTCTAAACAAGAAAGAAGAAGAAAATTTTAAAAAATCTGCTCAAAAACTGAGAAATGTAATTGAGGAAGTTGGATTGGATTAATACAAAGATTTGATCATAAATTTATTTTAATCTTTACGTAATTTCACATATATTAGTAATTTATAGGTTTTAAAATTCTATTTGAAGCCATTTTAAAAATGTTTGATTGAGTGTCTTATATTTAAAAAAAAAGCATTAAAAAACAATATGAGGATTTATAAAAATTATTTAAAAATTTTTCATTCTTTTCCTAAAAGTTCTTGTACTTCTTTCTCTCCCTCTAATAATTCTTCTGCTTGCTGCTTATCATGTTTAAGTAAAAGATATTGGAATTCTCCCACATGTTCTTTTTCTTCTTTAGCTACATCTAAAAGAACCATTTTCAACTGTTTATTTTCAGTCATATTTGCCATTTGTTCATAAAGATTAATAGCATCTAGCTCAGCTAAGATGGCTGTTCTTAAAATCTGTTTATCTAAATCTTCTTTTTTTATATTTTCTAATATAATTGGTATCTTTCCTAAAGTCATTTTATATCTCTCTTATGATTAAATCTTTATCTATGAATAATTATGATAGTTTATAAAGATATTGAATTTTATTGGAAGATAAAACCGCCTCAGCATCTTCATTGTAATATTTTTATAAATTAATTCTAATTTTCTTTTTTTTTTTATAGGTTTTATTGAAAAAGATATATTATTGGATAATAATTAGATAAAAATTACAAGATTTTTATGATAAATATGAGAAAATTTAACAAATATATAAGGATGTGATGGCAATTACTTTTACTTTTTGTAATGATAATGTCAAAGAATGCATGATGCGGAACAAATTCTATAATGATATTAGAAAACATCTTGCTAAAAAAAAAATTAGAGAAGATCTTAAAGAAAAATCATTATGTGATAATTGAATAAGTAAGAATAATTAAGATATCAATAAAAAAGAGGTTCATAAGTATTATGGAAAAATTAAAAAATGTAAAAGAACTTGAGAAAATTGTTAAGGATAGGCTAACTTGGAATAATGAAATAGATGAATCTCAAATTTCAATCTTTATTAATGATGATATTGCTACCTTAAAGGGTTGTGTTTCAACTTATCTGGAAAAGATATTAGCTGAAATTGAAACGCAAATGGTACCTGGTATAAAATCGGTAATTAATAATATTGAGGTGAAATTTCTTAGTTCTTATGTAGCACTCTCGGATCAGGAGGTTAAAGATGCTATGTTTTGCCTTTTAGATGCCAATTCAGAACTACATTCTAATGACGTTAAAGTATCTACTAATAAGGGTAGAGTTCTTTTGGAGGGAATTGTAAATTCATATTGGAAACGAGATAAGATCCAAAAATTAGCTTCTCAAATATCTGGAGTTGTGTCCGTAACGAATAAAATAAAGATCATACCCGATGAGGTTATTACTGATGAAGAAATTACTAAAAATATAGTAACATCAATGAGAAATTCGGTTCATTTTGATGCAAAGAAAGTAGATCTAAGTGTTCGTAAAGGCATAGTTACCTTAAGTGGAACTCTTTCTTCAATGAGTGAATATAAAGCCGTTATCAATAATGTTAGGGATACTAAAGGCGTAATAGAGATTATAAATAATTTAAAATGGATTTTACAATATGAAACGACATAATCTATACATGAACCTTGAGAATTTTATCAATTCATAAAATGTTTAAGAAAAATAAGTTTGACTTTCACTATCGAATCCATATACATATTCGATGGATATTCCCTCCGGTTTTTGCTCTGGTGGGATGTATACCATCTTAAGGTCGGGAAGATAGGCTCCTATACCTTTTCTTGCTAAAATAACCGCAGGATGGTTGGTTTCTTTAAATATTTCTTCACTTATCCTTAAGGTTATTTCCCTACATTTTCTTTCATCGATAACGCCTAAAGAGTGGACATATTCATGCAACAGAATATGATAAGTATATGCCCATATAACTTCATAAGGTTGGGTTTCTAAAATAACCTTTAGAGGTGTTTTATTCATAACAATCTCAGTACCAGGATGGAAATGCATTCCACCGATAAAACCTTGCTGAAACATTCCCATCTCGACTAATCCTAAACTTAGACCCGCTCGATGCCTTTTATAGACCTTTCTCACGTCTCTCTTAACCTTTTCAAAGATCTCAGGCATCAGTTTCTTTAAACCATATAAATCCATGCGATACCTCTATTTTTTTAACGTAAGGGTATTAAGAAACTAAAAATTAGAAATCAAAAGACCAATCTTCATCATCTTCACGCAAGAATCCCATCAAACGAGACATATCTTCAAGCAAGTCTCTGATTGGTCCCGAACGTCCACTTTTCTCCCGTATATCCATACCAGAGAAAAAGAGATCATCAAGCAATTTATCCACATTAAACCGAGTGAAATATCGATTGGGGTTAAAAAACATGGTAAACAATACTTCTTCAGCTTGATTTATTGTCTGTTTGACACTTTTATCTTTCAGATCCCTACCTTTTAACATATCTTCAAATTTTTGACGATATTGCTCATTCATAAGCTTTTTAATCTCAAAAAGTAGCAATTTCTTTTGATGAAGATACTCCTGTCGTTTACCATCTAATTCAGTAAGTTTATCTTCAATCTTGACAATCTCATCTCCTAAAAATTTCACCTTTTTATTTGAAGATTTAATTTTAGAATAATCATTTGCACATTGAAGATCTTTTAAGATAATAGAATTATCCTTATCGTCGAAATTGGAAGAAGTATATTTTATATTATAATAATTTGGAGAAATATCTATTTTGATGGAAATATTGCTTTTTATTTGGTACTTTCCACCTCTTGCGTCATCTGAATCGATGATTTCGATAAGTCCATAATCAGATAACATCTTTAATTGATTATGAACAGCCTGTCTAGAAATTCCAAGATCAGTGGCTAATTCTGGAGCTGAATGAGGGACTTTAGTCAATTTAGCTATAATTAACCTTCGAGTAGAGTTTCCTAATAATTCTAATAATGAATCTAAACTTATGATTTGATTATTTTCATTCTCATTTTCTACTTCCATTTTTTTATCACTCCAAATTTATTGTTATTATTTTAACTATTTTTATCGAAACATGTCTTCTGCCGCTTTTAATGTCCTATCATGCACTCTCTTTGCAAGATCAGCATCTTTTAAGATTTTTTCTATCGCTTCGTCGAATTCATTTTGGGATATGAAAATTTTGCTAACCATCTCAATTTTTAGTTCTTTAATCTTTCCTTCTAACTCCTTTATTTTTTCAAAGTTGGAACCTTCTTCAGACTTTAAACGCTCTAATTGAGATTGTATTTCGACTGTTTCTTTTAGTTTTTCATTAACTAAAGGGATATTCTTTCTAATAGTTAATAAGGTTGCTTCTTCACAAATTGCTTGGATATCTGCTCCTGTATAACCTTCAAAAGCTTCAGCTAATTTATCAATAAATACATCTTCTCCGATTGGTTTATTTTTTAGATGAATATTGAAAATTTCTTTTCTTGCATTAAGATCGGGCATAGGTATTTCAATATGCCTTCCAAATCGTCCCGATCGTAATAAAGCAGCATCTAATAGCTCAGGTCGATTCGTAGCAGCAAGTAAGATCACATTTTTTAATCCTTCTAATCCGTCCATCTCAGTAAGTAATTGGGATACTACTTGTTCAGTAACCTGTGAGCCAGCAAATCTACCCCTTTCTCCAGCAATAGCATCAATTTCATCAAAAAAGATAATGCAAGGTGCGGCAGATCTCGCTTTTCGAAATGTCTCACGGACCGCTTTTTCACTTTCGCCAACCCATTTCGATAAAAACTCTGGTCCTTTTACTGAGATGAAATTTATTTCACTTTCATGCGCTAATGCTTTCGCGAGTAAAGTTTTTCCTGTACCAGGGGGTCCATATAAAAGTATTCCATTAGGTGGTTTTGAGTCTAAATGGGAATATAATTCGGGATATCTCAATGGCCATTCAATTACTTCCTTTAACTGTAAAATAGCATTCTCCAAGCCTCCAACATCCTCCCATGTCTCACTTGGCTGTTGAATTAATACTTCTCTAAGAGCAGACGGCTCTATACTAGTCAGTGCGTCAAGAAAATTCTCCATTGTAATTCGAATTTTATCTAAAATCTCTAAAGGAATAGGTTTGTCTAAATCGATCTTAGGAAGAATCTCTCTTATCGCGAGCATAGCTGCTTCTTTTGCCAGAGCTTCAACGTCTGCACCTACAAAGCCATGGGTTCTCTCCGCTATTAATCGAAGATCAACATCCTTATTTATTGGCATACCTCGTGTATGTATTAAAAGTATTTCATGTCTACCATCTGTATCAGGCACTCCGATTTCAATCTCGCGGTCGAACCTTCCAGGTCTCCTTAATGCCGGATCGATATCATTTACTCGATTGGTAGCTCCGATCACAATAACCTCTCCTCTTCCTTCAAGACCATCCATTAAAGAAAGTAATTGCGCTACAACCCGTCTTTCTACTTCTCCAGTTACTTCTCCTCTTTTTGGGGCAATTGAATCTAATTCATCAATAAATATAATCGATGGTGATTTTTCTTTTGCTTCATCAAAAATTTTTCTCAGATTCTCTTCGCTCTGTCCATAAAATTTACTCATAATTTCTGGACCACTAATTGTTATGAAATGAGCATCTGTCTCATAGGCTACTGCCCTTGCTAATAAGGTCTTACCCGTTCCAGGAGGTCCGTGAAGTAACACTCCCTTAGGAGGATCAATTCCAATTCTTTTGAATAGTTCTGGATGTCGAATAGGAAGTTCAATCATCTCACGAATTTTCTGGATCTCTTCTTCCAAACCACCAATATCTTCATATGAAACTCTTGACTTTTCCATTTCAATGAGTTCTTTATGACTTTTCTCGCTCATAATAATTTCTGTATCAACATGAATCTGAACAGCATCAACTTTAGGAGAGAAATCGACAACGATTAGATCTATACGCCCACTCCAATTATAAAAACTAATTATATCATTTTTGGTAACTACTCTGTTCTCTAAGGTTGTTGATAATTGCTGAGCATCTTTAGCTAAAACCACCTGCTTTAACCCAGCAAATGTAATTTTTTCGGCTAATTCAGCTACGATTTTTCGAATAGATACGATATCATCTACCGAAGCGCCTAAATTTCTCCTAAGAGAGGGTTCTAATCGAATTATTCCAGAATCTTTATCTTCTTGTCTGCCCGGATACAGTAAGCCTGCGGTTTTCATATTAGTTATAGGATGGGTTATCTCTATCACGTCGCCATTTCGAAGAGCTAATTCAGTGACTATGCTAGGATCAATCCGCACCCTCCCTTTTCCAGCATCCTCTTTGAAGGCATCCTTCACTCTTAGCCTTTTTTCCGAACCATCATAACTACCTGTAAATTTACTCATTCTAAATTTTCACCTTACTTCTCAAGTAAATATATTTTTATTGTTATTTAATAAATTAGCTATATAGTCCTTACTATTTGATTTATTATTCTACTTAATTTTTTATGTTATTCGATTGTAATTTATGAAACAAAATCGTAGTAACACCATTATTAACGTCCAGGCCGTAATCCCCTATTTTGACTTTAAATGGCAAATCAAATAACTTTACAAATTTTCTTAACTCATTTTCAGCAGTGATTTTCACTTTTCCTCCATCTTCTATAGAGGATATTAGTATATGTCCCTTTTCAATTCCAGGCATCTCTATGATAATTTCCACAGTATTGTCATCATAATTTATCTCAGAGAAGGGCTCTATTATGCATTCATCATCTTTATTTGTACATGGCTCCAAGAACAGCTCTTTCGCATCAATAACATTCTGCTTTTGATTTTTTGCCATCTGATTTAATTGAGGATATTTTGACAAATCAATATTTCTCAGATATTTTCGTAGTTTCTTTCTATCAATATCCCCTTCAAAACGAATTTCTGGCTTATCCATACCATCACTGAAGTGATATGATATCTTAAAACCTTTTAGGTTTTTGTCATCGGGATTAAATGGTAAGTCCATATTAGGTTCTGGCATAAATAAAAAATCAATATCAAACCTATCAGAATCTATATTCAAAAATTTCTTTATTTTTTCAATAAAATCATCATATTCATCGTCCATTATTTTCCACCAAGAAAAATTTTTTATTTTGTCAACTCTTACTTGTCAATAAATATATGAAATTTTTACTATAAAAAGATTATTATTTTAAAAAATAACAGAAATGAGCGTTAATGACTAATTTTTCTAACTTCAGAAATCACTTTTTGAGTTCGATGAAGTAATTCATAAGCAATCTGGGGGTGGAGCCAACCTCCTAAACCGCAATCGGGACCAACAAATTTCAGCCTTTCACCATACATTTCCAGCGCGGTCAGAAGGTTTTTCTTTATTGTTTCTTTGGAATCAATTAAATCCATCATACCATCATAAATTTGAAGATGTTCCCAAGAATCCCCTCTATCTAAAATTTCAGCGATAATATTATCAATATTCGTGCGCGTTATTCCGACACGAATAAATTTATCATAGGAATCTAAAGTTTTTTTCGCAATTTTATTACTATTATCAGCGGCATATTCACAGGTTAATACATCTATATTTTTTGAATTTAATGGGATATCCGCTCGATTTAAAGTGTGAATATGTATTTGAGTTGTATTGTTCTTCCTTTTAATACCATCTAAGGAGGCGTCAAAAATTTTAATTAAATCAGCATTATTTATATTCATTATATCCATATACCCTAAAGAGGGCTCATCGATCGAAATGACAGCGGTGTTCAGATATTTGGAATTAAGCATAGAATTTTTGAGGAATGAATTAATAGATTTTGCCATATTAAGAGCTAGATCGTAATAGATAGTAAATTGATGTTTTCGAACATATAACTCAATAGGACCAGTCACGCATAATTTTACATGGAGTGTCTGTCCGCTTTTTTCGTAAAATTCTTTCGCAAAATGTTCGATGACAAACATTTCAGGGACAAAAGCTTTCTCAGGGTCAATTAGATTGGGCTCTTTCTCGTAATCAGCGATGGGTTTTAAAAATTGCTTGTACATATCCATATGCTGGGGATAATTAATAATCTCTACCCCCGCACTTAATTTGTACTTAAATGAATCTAACATCGGTTGAGTAAAATGAATTTGAATTCCCTTATTTTGAAATATATCATTTTTGGTTGCAAATGCTTTATAAGCAACCCAATAAAACTGTTCAAATGTCTCTTTATCGATAGTATCAGCTAATGGAAAGCTACCAACATCATCAAAAACGGGAAATTCTTTTATATTAATAGCATCTCAACTCTATTCAGATTCACAGAATTAAGATAAATAGTATTTCTTAATTAAATAATCTATTTCTTCTTCATCTAAATTGAATAAATCAAAAAATAATTCATCAATATATTTGATAATGGTGTGAGAGTCTATTGTATTTTGTGATTGAAGTATATTTTGAACAATTTCTTTTACAACCTCATTTTTGCTAGTTGAAGCGTTAGCTACCTTATTTTTTTGATACTCAAGGGTTATTTTAACATCTTGTTTATTCATATTGATTAATAGGGTGCTTAAAATTCTGATTAAAGGTATTATAGACTGATTTTTAGCTGATTGAAATTTATCAAAGTTAGGAATAGGAAGTCCGTATTCTAATTTTGTTTTACTTCTTTTTATCTTAATATTTTTAGCCTTAAAAAGAAAAGTTACCAATTTCGAGTTTAGGTAAGCTATCCAAAAAGGGTAGTCTACTCTGCTATGGGGCGATTTTGGCCATAAAAAATAGGTATCTGACGTCGCATAGTATTGAGTAGAGCAAAATCCAAACATATTTTTTTCCGATATATATTTGAAGAATAATTTAGGAGCATTATCATAATACGGTTCAAGATTGACCTTCTCCTGACGTTTTCCATCATTTTCTATTAGAATAAAACTCCCTCTTCTGGGAAAATAGAGATCCTTTGGATTTTCTTTAGCGTTAATTAATATATCTTTTAATTCTTTTTGATGCTTTAAAATATATTTTGTGAGAGTTGGATATTTTTTTATGATAGTAGAGTTAAATTCTTCGGCAGTTTGATTTTGAAACTCATCTTTATTGAAATAAATCAGATAACTATTATTATCACTTTGATCATAACCATATGGCTTGATAGATTTTCCTTTATAGAGTCGTTTCAGTCGTTTTTTCTCAAGTTCATTGATTTTTATGTAATCATTTTCAATTTTAATGAAGTAATTATTTTCTCGTACCTGAAGGTTTTTATCCTTTTTAAGAATAAAGATATTATCTTTTGTCGTGATTAAACCGTTTCGGATAGTAAATAGATCCTTAAGAAAAGATATATGATTATCCTTTATACAAAATTTTTCGATCTTTTCAATAATCTTTTTTACTTCGATAGGATAGAGAAGATTCCAACTCTTTTCTTTATTCAAATCATTGTTAGTTAATCCTGATGTATAGGTCATAAAATTATGTAAATTAAATTCTTCTTCGGATATCCTATCTCCTAAGAATTGATAAGTACTAATCGCTTTGTCTTGATGAGTTTCTTTTTCTGTTGCTGTTTTCTTTTGCAGCACAAAAATGCAATTATGTTGCCCTTGTGCATCTTTAAATATTTTCACATTAGACAAATCTATGTATTGTAAGAGAAAGCAATCTTCGATGATATGTGGCTTTAATGCCTTTATCCCCGTTTTCTTAGATTTCGTAATCCAATAATCAGTGGTTATAAAAGAAAGTAACCCTCCAGGTTTTAGCTTGGTAATTCCTAAATGAATGAAATAATAAAATAAATCCATATTCCCAACAAAATATTTTTTACATATAGGATATTTTCTGACTAGGTCTTGAAAAACTAGCGAATTATAATTTTGTCCCAGATATGGCGGATTCCCAATAATTATATCATACTTCTCCTTTGAATTCGATCCTAAAAAATTCTCAAAACGGAATTTAACTTCGGGATAAAAAGTTTCTAAATAATCGCTTAGTGAGAGATCAATCTCATAGGCAGTAATATCTTTAAAATTATACTCAAGAAGATATTTCAAAAAGATTCCTTGACCTGATGCGGGATCCAATACTTTCGTGTCCTTAAAATTTGGTTTCGCATGATCTTTATAATAATATTTGCGAATTAATCGAACTATATTCTCCACCATGAATTCTGAAATATACGGAGGAGTAAATATTTGTCCTATAGTTCTTGTTAGAGAATCGCTTCTATTTTTTACAACCATCTACTCTTAATATTAGGTTGTAGAATCTAAAAAGGTGATGTTTCTTAGAATAATGAATTAAGCAAAAATAAAATGATTTTAATGCTCATGGTTATGTTCGTGGTGATGATGCTCCATTTTTATGTTGACAGGATGTAAATTTCCTATAGCCCATCCCGTAACCTCATTGAGAGAGGGATGAATGACCATTGATTTATAAATAGGCATAAATGAGCCCCCTTCAGGGCAAGCATGAGCTAATTTTGGGATATCGGATTCTTTTGCCATATCAGGTAATGCACACGTAAATCCAGAATTCATTAAATATACAAACGGTTGGACTAATACTGCCGCATGAGGTCCAATTACATGAGCTCCTAATATTCTATAAGCCTTATCAACAATTAATTTCACAAAACCATCATCGATATCATCTTTATTATATCCCATCGCAAATCCCTTCGCGACAGAGGAGTAATTTTTGATTGCAACATATATTTCATACCCTTTATCTATTGCTTCTGCTTCAGTCATCCCAACATGACCGATTTGAGGATAGGAAAAAATTGCCCATGGTACTGCAGAATAATCTACTTGTTTCTTCTCATCTGGAGACCCAAAAATGTTATTAGCACATAATTCAGATTCATAATTAGCTTTATGGCGGAATTGATAAAGACCATTTGCGTCACCAATACACCAAATATTCTCTTTTGTGGTCTCTAAAAATTTATTAGTTTTTATCCATCCTTTCTCGTCAATTTCTACACCTGTTTTCTTGACCTTTAATAAATCCGCATTAGAGCGTCGTCCCGTTGCTACTAGTATCTCTTCTGCCTTAATCTCGATCTCTTCCTTGGTTTTTACATTTTGAAGGGTTATAACTTTTAATTTCTTCTCGGTTTTTGCTCGTATTGCTTTATAATTAACAAATACCTTCATATGTTTCTTAAAATTATCCTCTAAAAACTTGCTCACTTCGGGCTCTTCCGTCATAACTAAACGTGGAAGCATCTCAACTATCGTCACTTTTGTCCTAAACGCAGAGAATATATGAGCAAATTCAGCAGCGATGACCCCACCACCGATTATGATGAGACTTTCCCAGGGTTTTTTTGGAAACTTGTCCCCAAAGAAGTTCTCATTTGTAATATAGCCCACACCGTCTAACCCTTCAATAGGTGGAATAAAGGAACGTGCTCCTGAGGCTAATACAAACTTCTCTCCTTTGAAGTGCCCGATTATCTCACCAGTCTTCACAGATTTTACCTTCATTTCATAGTCTCCCACAAATTCACCAATACCTTTATACAACTTCAAGTTTGATACTTCAGACAGCCCTTCCTCAATCTCTTTACTCTCATCAATTTGCGACCACATTCTTTTCGCGATTAACTCCCAATTAATATTCGCAACCTCAAATTTTACACCCACTTTAGGAGCATGCTCCGCTTCCCGAATTAAATCCGCTGGATGCACTAGTACTTTTGAGGGAATACATCCACGTGTTAAACACGTAGCACCGAGCTTAGTATCTTCTACTAAAGCACAATTTAATCCCATCTGCAATCCATAGTTAAGTACATTAAGCCCTGCTCCAGACCCAATTACTACTAAATCGTATGATTCCATAGATACAATTCGAATTCCATCGAATTTAAAGTTTTTATTAATGAATTAAAACTTAAAAGAATGAAATAAAAAAAGGAAAGTACTAATTTAACACGTCTAATGGGTACAAGTACTCTCTTCTTAAGGATGTTAGAATTTATAGCCGCATTCCATGCAGTAAAATGCTCCATCGGCTTTCGCTTTTCCGCAATAAGGACAAAACTTAGGGGATAGTTGTGGACTCGCAAGATGGAATGTAGGCTCCCTCTCATCTCTTTTTTTCTTCCGGTGTGAAATGGCAACATAAACCACTGCTCCAATTGCTACTATTATAAATATCACACCGAAGACATAACTCAAAATTACCATTGGATGTGTTTCATATTCAATTATTAACTTTGGAGAGTTGATTCCGTACTCTCGTGAGTTTCCTCGAAGTCCAACTGGTTTATAGGGTGTATTCTCGTAAATACAGAGGGAAAAATATTCACCTTCAGTGACCGTACTCACATCAATATTAATTATAAAATACTCCCCATCAGCTAGATTCGGATCGTTATCGATAACTGCTCCATGAGAGGGTCTGTCATTCCAAGTAATCGTGTACTCGTTCCAAAAATTGTTTACTTGACATGCAGAAACTGAGAGAGATGTCTCAGAAGAAAATGAATACCAATAGGTTTCAATATAGATACCTAGAATCTTAGTTTCGTAATTAGGGATAAGAAACTTGATGTAGGTTTCCTCTTGATAATCATATATGTCTGCTCCTACATCCAAGAAATCATTTGATCCGTAATTGGTATTAGGATAATATACACTGACCGATGCGTCCATCACAGGATTTCTTTGATCCGTCATCGCTCTGGCAGGAATTATCCCTGCAATCATAACCAAAAAACTGAGGAATAATAATAGAATAAGAGAGGACGAGTATCTATATTTCATGATTTGTTTCTTTAAATTACTTTTAATTGGCTTCAAGTTACCTTTGAATAATGACCCTATTTATATTTTTGTTAATTATTTTCCTTCTGAATCTTTAATATCTTCAAAAGTGGTTCAGTGCTCTTTAGGAACATTTTATTAATCACTAAAAGATATAAGTTTAGCATTAACCATAAAACAATTAAAAAAAAGAAAATACTAATTTGGCATTTCTAATTAGTGCTTTTGATTACTTCCACGAGCTTTGGAAAAATCCTAGGGTAATGGACAGCCATGCAGTGAATCCCGTCAAGTAGTTTCTTCTTTCTCAGTTCTGTGATGAAGGGCTTAAAGAATTCAAAATTGGCTTGGTCATAGGCTTCTTTTTGCATCTTCTTATCCGTTTTATACTCTGTTTTAATGCCCTTCCATTTACCTAAAATGTCTTTTGGAACGCTTACACCCGGGACAAATGTGTCGAAACCCTTAGCAATCGCATAGCTCTTCATTGGAAAGATACCTAAAAGTACAGGAATTTTATACTTTTTGATAGCAGTTAGAAATTCAATGGTTTTATCTAAATCGTATACCACCTGGGTTTGGATAAATTCTGCTCCGGCTTGTGCTTTCCGCCCAATCTTTAAGGCTTCAGCCTCCATCGGTTCTGCATTTGGGTTCGCAGCAGCTCCGACATGAAGCTTTGGCGGGGCTTCAATTTCATGACCGTTAATTTTTCCAGTATCTACCATCTCTCTAACAAGCTTCACTAACGTTGCTGAATCAAGATCGAAAACGGGCTTTGATTCACGCATATCTCCCAAATAAGGATGATCCCCCGTTAAAGATAAGACATTATGAATGCCAAGAGCTTGAGCACCCATAATCATTCCCGCAATGCCAAGCTTATTCACATCTCGAACGGTCAACTGCCAAATGCATTCTAAATTCGCTTCTTTTTGAATAATATGCGTTGCGGCCATTGAATTTATAGTGACAATTCCTAATGGAGAATCTGTGACGTTCGCAGCAACAACATAAGGGGCCATTTCTTTTGCCTCTCCAATAGTGTGGGAAAGGTCACAAGTCTTTTCAGGTTCAAGTTCGCCAGTTAATATGAACTCTCCTTTTGCTAATTTTTCCCCTAATTTAGAATAAACATGATTTGTATCTGCCATTTTTTATCTACCTCCAAACTACTTCTCTTTGATGACCCGATTCACTCCAGTCTACAGGGTCTCTCAATTTAGTGTACAAATCCAATCGCCCTAACTCTTTCAATCGTCTGTAAATTAACACCCAGCCACAGTCTTTCTCATAATTGCCTACTTCGCATTTGCCATCAACCATTCCCCCACATGGTCCGTTCATCAGGCTTTTTGCGCAGGTAGTTATAGGACAGATACCCCCAGTTTCATTTAAGAGACAATCGCCACATCCCCGGCAGCGCATATAGAACCTACCAATGCGCTCAGTCATGCCCATGAATTCTGTGTTTGTTCCTATGAAGACAGGGATGTCTGGATGTTTATTTGCCAAAACTTCGGTAATACTCGCAACTCCGAGTCCACAGCTTAGGGTCAATATTGCATCCGTATTTTTAAGATCTTCCTCAATTTGCCGAAAATCTTTTTTCATTACCCGATTATCACATACTTCTTCGGGAACAATAACGGTTGTAATCTCAAAACCCTCAGCTTCGAGCTTCTCAGCCATTTCCTTCGCACCCTCAGTTCCCCCAGTCTGACACATAGCCGCACAACTACCACACGAGACAATGGCAATCTTTTTTGTATTTTTTAAAGCACTTAAAACCTCTTCAAAAGGCTTTTTAGTGGTTATAACTGTCATTTTTTAATCTTTCTCTCCTATAATTGAAATCAAATTTGACTATTTTTTATAGAAAATACTCTAAGTGAGAAAAATAAAGAAATGCATTAAAGTTTAATTATTATTTTTGATAATTTTAATGATAATTTTGCTAACCAATTTGATTAATTTAATAATCAATTTAATGTAAAAATGACTTGTTGTTTATTGAGAGAGATCATTATTCATATAATTACAAGTTGGAGAATAAAAAAAGAATTATTGTTTTGATGTGGTGACTTAAGTTCGAGTTGTTCCCAACGGATCCTCTAACTGTCCTTTGATATTTAACTTATCTGCCCATTTTTGGGTTACTACATTCTAAGTTTTTATTACATTTGAACTTCTTTCAGATACAATAATTAAAATAATAAGGAAAAAAAAGGAAATAAATTAAGATTTTTATGGTCCAAGAAGATAAGGGAGAATTTTCACGAGTGGAACAGCAAGACCTCCGAGAAGGCTGCCAACCGATGTTAATTTCTTTAAATAATCCTTTAAATTTTTCGTTACTTTCACAGCCTTTGTCTTTCCTTCGATAATAGTGCCATCCTCTGACATGAGAAATACTTGAATTGTTTGTTCACCAACTTCCCGTGGTTCTAGGGTCAGCCAGGTTGTGTCACCATTCTCTAACATTGTTGATAAAACTCCCGCAATATCGAGTTCTTCAGAAGAGATTAAAGGTATTGGTTTATTTGGAATAAGAAAAGTACCCCTTCCTTCAACTTCAATATTTAGTATCATTTCACTTGGATCGAACCCTGGTGCGACAACTTTAATTTTATATTTCTTACTTTCGGGAGCATTATTATATAAAAAGACCATTACATTTAACTCAGTATTAACGTACGTATATTCTTGGGCACTTGAGTCCATATAGATGGGATCCTTAGATATCCGTTCAATATTATCAGCCAATTCGAGTTGTAAGCGATCGATGATGTTAAAAAACCCCGGGTTATACGATTTGATATAATTAAACAGTTTATATACATCCTTGGTCGAAAAATACCACATCCCTTCAATTCGCAAACCTTTTTCTATATCAAAATCAAGAGAATCAACATTGATAATTTCTTTAAGTTCATTTGTAAATTGCTCATCTGATAATACTTTTTGAAATCTCAAATAGTATAAGAACAGAATTGATTCTATCGCGAACGTAATTGGCAATTCATCTTCCTCCTGTTTTTTCACTTTTTCAATAAAAGCAGAAGTTAGAATTTCGTTAATACCTGCGAGATATTCATCCCACTTTAGAAAAGTAACAGGATCTAGATGATTTGAGAAGATTTCACTGAAGAAATTGTCCAAGAAAATTTGATGGGTGGTTGGTTTATAAAAATCCTGGAGTCCATTTACATCATGGATATTAAGATTTAGACTTCGAATCAATAAAGCTAAACCAAAACCAACTAAAGCAAATCCAATCGCAGCGTACCCAATATCAAGAAATCCTGGTACAAAAATCATTACGGAAAAGAGTGCTAAAGCGATAAGACAAATTAATCCGATGGTTTTCAATAGGTTTGTCACCCGTTTTACA